>Ga0207752_1000837_pt1 | contig 14422 bp, 11 predicted proteins | sample Pon2CUnioCityCA_6_FD_187272 | JGI IMG/M metagenome (GOLD analysis project Ga0207752, IMG submission 187272) | Marine sediment microbial community from Union City, CA, USA - Pond 2C Sediment 2 (SPAdes) | ecosystem: Environmental > Aquatic > Marine > Intertidal zone > Salt pond sediment ...
CTTAATCGAGATAGCGTTTTTGCCACTCAAGAAATTTGTTTAATACAAATTCAGAATATTCTTTTTTGTCCTTAAAGCCTTCAGGCGTAATAGCATCATAAACATAGTAGTTCGCTTTATTGTTCTGGCTGCTCATAAAGTGCCAGAACTTATGCACCAGGGTCTGGGGATCTCGCCATTCAAACGTATCCTGTGCTTCGTAGTGTAAAAATACTGGCAGGATAGGGATACCGGTACGAATTGAGATATCAAAAGCGCCGTATTGAAATGTTTCAAATATACGTCGGCCTTTACAACCGCCTTCCGGGAAGATTACGACGCTCTCACCTTGTTCGAGTTTTTTAATAATTTGTTCGACCACGGCATTACGTGATTCTTTGTTATCCCGCTTAACAAACATGGTACCAGCGGCTTCACTTATTTTCCCAAGCAGGAACCACTTGCGCACCCCCATCTTGGCTAATGGATGCACATCAAAAAGGGCGGGTACGCCAATATCTTCAAAAGCAGAGGGGTGGTTGGCAACTAATATATATTGTTCAGGTAATGGTTTTAAGTTCTTTTGATGTAAACGTAAATCGACACCCAGGGCGCGGGTAAAACTGCGACACCAGCTATAAAAAAAACGGCTATAAAAAGGTTTTGTTAGAGCACGCGGTAACCATGCCAGCGCGTAAAGAAACAGCGTAAAGAGACTGAGTTCTATCCAGTTCCAAAATAACCATAAACTTCGTGCAACAAAATGTAACATGCGTTCTTGGTCACCCGTGTTAAAGATTAACGATATATAAAGTATATATCGGTCAGGCAAGTTACGACTTAAATGCGATAATCCTTATTTATACGGCGTTAGACTTCCTGAACTAAAAATTAAGCGGATTTTCAGGATTGATATTGTCCTGGAAAGGTTTTTTACGATCCATGTTCGTGACCTGGTAAACACTGCCAATCCAGTTATTCAGGATCGCTTCCGCGGTATCATGCCAGGTATTATCCAGTTTTTCAGTGATGAGTTTTTCAGGAAACTCGGGAAATTCCTGTTGAGTATTTTTCGCTTTAATCACTTCGTCCCGGTATTCGTTTAATGCCGCCTGTGACTGCAGGGTAAAATAATTTTCCGGAAAGGGCGGGTAATCATCACATTCACCACTAAAGAAACGTTTTACTTCACGTTTATATTCTTTTAACAAACTAATAATGTCGTATTCAGGATGCCCCTGGAAAAAAACCAGGCGGAATTGATCTTCGCTTACTGCAAGATGTACATCGGCTTGTTCACTTGTTGCCAGTACATGTAAACCGGCTTCATCAAACTGTGCCTGGTCAATTTGATTAAAACGTGAATGCGGTACATCAAAGCGGGTGTTCACACCATTAACCAGTGGATGGTGACGGTTGGTTACGTGATGTGGATAAACGCCCCAGCATTTATAACCCAGTGGTCTTCTTTTTTGATTATAACGGAACTCCAGTACGGCATGTGTCGCCAGGCATGAACAAAGTGTCGAGGTCACATTTTCATAGGCCCAGTCAATGACTTCAATCAGCGGTTGCCAGAAAGGTTCCTGTGAAAGTTCAGGGTGAGTGACATTAGCGCCGGTTATGATAAGCGCATCAAGTCCCTGTTCTTTGATATTTTCAAAAGACTCGTAATACTGTTCAACATGTGCCCGACCTTTTTCACCACGCGGTAATTCATTTAATGTGAAAGGATGCATGTAAAACTGGGCAATAGAATTACTTTCACCGACAAGACGGAAAAACTGGCGCTCGGTCGCATTTAACGCCGCGTCAGGCATCATGTTTAACAGGCCGATATGTAATTCACGGATATCCTGCTTAACTGCATTGTCCCGGTTCAGCACCGTTTCACCTTCCTGTTTAAGGCGATTAAAGGTCGGTAATGATGAGTTAGCTACGAGTGGCATTTTTATATCTTCTCTTTTAATTTTCTTTTATAACGAATAGTGAGGAGCTAAATAACTGCGTTTACCCTTCATTTTATTTAGAACATGTTGGGCACGGCGAAAACTTCTTCAAAATGCTCATGTACTTATCGTACACTCCGCTTTCTCATCAGTTTTGCCTTGTTCTTTAACTCCTCACTATCCGTGGTGCAAATTATACCTTCTATAAATATTATTTTTGTCTGTTAATCGCTGTTTCAATTAAAGTCAGTAATTCTTCTTTGTTCGTTACCTGCGATAATTCATCGGTAGTAATGGTATAACCATATTTCTCTGCAATCGCATCGTATCGTGGTATGCGAGAATAAAATAGTTTTGAAAATATCCAGCGCACAAATTCATCTGGATCGATCATGGCCACGTATTCAAGATTATTATCTTTCATGTACACCGCAAGTTGTTCATCAAGAAACGCTTCACGGTAATACAATGGCTTGGGATCTGATTCAGCCCGATGTATCAGTGACTGTTCATTTTCTTCAGTCGCCTTGATATACAGGATCAGGGTATGTTCTGCCAGGATCTCCAGCGTTTCTTCATCATCCAGTTCACATACACTGCCACCGGCATCATTGATGAAATGTTTGTAATCATAAAGTTCCTGCGCTTTTTTAATAAAAGCAGGTACATCACGCATAGTTGCAATTTCTGCCTGGCGATGAAGTTCCTGGCGGTATTTAAACTCGTCCAGGGGTAGCCCGTCTTTTTCCGGATCACCCAACTTACCGAGGAAGCTGGAAACCGGTTGCAGGTTATTCACGCTGATATTGTTTTGTATATATATAGAGTCAGAACGCAGCAGGTCTCGCAAAAAAGGGATCTGCATAGCCTGTTTCTTAATGTTATCGAGGATGGGTTCATCCAGGTAATGCGTACCGATACGGTAGTCACCGGAAAAATGAAACCATTCATCATTGGGTAACATGTTTGACAGGCGAGTTTTGCCTACACCTGACATACCGAGCAAGGTGATACTTTTATGTTCCCAGTTTCTGAATTCTTCAGCGCTTAATCTCACTTACGTGGTCTCCCAATAACCTCAAGCTGGTTGCTTTTTAAGCTTATTGTAAGGGAGTTTTATCAATTTGTCCGTAGCAAAATTCACCTGTCATTGCACTTAATGAACTGCTGCGCATTTTGTTCAGCATTGCCTTAAGGTGTTTCACACATTCTGGCATCAAGGGAACTGCGGTAATCTCATGGTGAATAGCCTTTTTTCTAGACATTGCTTCAGATTGATTCGCCATAAAAAGACATGGCTCGCAATGACAGGTAAACTTATATTTACACTAATTTATGCTCACAAGGTTAAGTAGAATGAAAATAGGTACACCACTCTCACCCACAGCAAAACGTGTCATGTTACTGGGCTCAGGCGAGCTGGGTAAGGAAGTGATTATTGCATTACAGCGCTTTGGCGTAGAAGTCATTGCCGTTGATCGTTATGACAATGCACCGGGGCACCAGGTCGCACATCGTGCTTATACCATTAACATGGCGGATGGCGATGCCTTGCTTGAACTGGTTAAAAAAGAACAACCTCATCTTATTGTGCCTGAAATCGAAGCATTAGATACGGATATGCTGGCTAATATAGAACAACAAGGCCTGGCAGAAGTGATCCCCAGGGCACGCGCAACCCAGCTCACCATGAACCGAGAAGGTATTCGCAGCCTGGCCGCTGAAGAGCTGGGTTTACCAACTTCAAAATACGCCTTTGCTGAATCTGAGAGCGATATTAAAAAAGCCATCGAAGGTGGTATTGGTTATCCCTGTATCGTAAAACCGGTGATGTCGTCATCGGGTAAAGGACAATCAACTATCAAGGAAGAGAAAGATATTGCCACGGCATGGGACTATGCTAAAAGTGGTGGCCGTGTCGATCGCGGCAGGGTGATCGTTGAAGAAATGATACCTTTTGACTATGAAATTACACTGTTAACCGTAAGGGCAGTTAACGAAAAGGGTGAAATAGAAACGTCTTTTTGTGAACCCATAGGTCACATCCAGCAAGGTGGTGATTATGTTGAAAGCTGGCAACCGCAGCCCATGACTGAGGTAGCAAAACAAAAGTCACAGGATATTGCAAAAGCCATAACCGGTAACCTGGGCGGGCGAGGATTATTTGGTGTTGAGCTGTTTATAAAAGGTGATGATGTCTGGTTTAGTGAAGTGAGTCCACGACCACACGACACCGGAATGGCAACCATGGCCACGCAGTATCAAAATGAATTTGAATTACATGCTCGTGCAATTTTAGGTTTACCTGTTTCTACTGCGTTACGCGAAGCCGGTGCCAGTGCGGTGATTTATGGCCAGATGGATGAAACAGGGATTGCCTTTACTGGCATTGAAAAAGCATTAGCGGTACCACAAACAGATATTCGCTTATTTGGTAAACCTCAAGCTTTTATTAAAAGACGCATGGGCGTTGCCCTGGCCTATGGTCATGATGTTGCAGACGCAAGGAAGCGGGCAAAACGAGCCGCAGCAAAAGTTGTTCCGGTAAAAAGTTGATTCAGCAAAGCAGTAATTATTAAATATAATCTATCTATTACTGTATATCTAAAAGCTCAGCCACTTTTGGTAACAGAATATTAATGCTGACCGGTTTGTCGAGATAAGTAATATGTTGTTTTGCAGCAGCAACAGCATCAATCTTATCACTGTAACCCGAACAAATAATTGCGGGAAGCCCCGGTGTTATTTCTCTTATTTTTTCAATTAGTTCAGAACCTGTCATATTCGGCATTGTTTGATCGGTGATGATTAAAGAGAAGCGTTGCGGGTTTTGTTTAAAAATCTCCAGTGCCTTGATGCTGTCATACGAAGAAATCGCTTCATAATTAAATAACTTGATAAATTCAGAAACCTGGTCACAAAGCTGCGGTTCATCATCAACAACAAGAACACATGAACCATCTCCCATGGGAATCTCAATCTTACCTTGTTGCTGCATTATATTTTTCTTGTCTTCATCAAGCAAAGGTGAAAACAGCATACGGAAATGGCAACCCTGGCCGGGTTCAGATTCAAGAATAATATGGCCGCTATGGTTTTCCATAATGCGATATATCACGGCTAATCCCATACCGGTTCCTTTACCGACTTCTTTAGTAGTGAAGAACGGGTTAAAGATATTATTTTTTGTAACTTCGTCAATCCCCTGTCCAGTGTCGGAAACAGATAATTCTATCCAGTCTCCGCGAACCGGTTTGTGTGATACGGTTGACCGGGTATCGAGGTTGCGTGCCCAGCCAAGCTGTATAGTCAGTTCACCCGTGCCGTCCATTGCATCACGTGCATTAATCGACAGGTTCATAATAATCTGGTGTAACTGGGTCGGGTTCATCATGACATCAGGTAAATCTTCAGCAATGATTTGTTTAATCTGGATGGTGCTGGGTAAGGTTGAACGCAGCATCTTGATTTCGTCGCTAACCAGCCTGGAAAATTGCAGTGGTTTATTTTCAGTGGTGTCACCGCGGCTAAAGGAAAGCATTTGTGCAACCAGGGTAGTTGCACGTTGTCCGGCATCAGCAATACTTTTTAAATAACTTTTTAATTTTTCATCACCAAAATTATGGCTAATATCTTGTGATAGTTCTGTATAGCCGTTAATAATGCCAAGCAGGTTATTAAAGTCGTGAGCAATCCCCCCTGTGAGTTGCCCCAGTGATTCCATTTTTTGCGCCTGTAGTAGTTCCTGCTGGATACGGGTACGTTCAACTTCAGCAGTTTTACGCTCGGTAATATCCTGGATAACACCGAGCAAGGCAAGTATGTTACCTGCATCATCAAGTGTAACTTCGCCTTTTTCCGCGATATAACGGGTTTCACCATCAGGCCGGATAACCCTGTATTCACCGGAATAAAGGGATTTTTCCTGCATCACATGCTCAGTTAAGCTTTGAAAAAATGCCTTATCATCAGGGTGAATACACCCAAGGTAAATTTCATATGTCGGTTCAAACTCCTGAGGTTGATGACCTGTTATTCTAAACAGCTCATCGGACCAGGTAGTTTTATTCGTTTCGACATCCCAGCGGTAACTGCCAACATGGGTAATTTCCTGTGCCTGGTTAAGTTTATGTTTTTCTGCTTCCAGTTCACTGGTGCGAAGGGTAACTAGTTTTTCCAGGTCATTCTTATACATTTCCAGTTCACTGGTACTTCTGGCAATTTGTACTCTCAGTGACTTTTGCCAGATTTGTGCGATTAAAAAAGCAATTGCCAGGGTTGTTAATACCGCGATACTGATAATGTAGAAATACGATGTTGTATCTTTTTCTTCCAGTATACCTAACCAGTTACGACGAATCTCGTCATAACTACCATCGGCAATGATAGTAGACAGTCCTTCATTGAGTTCAGCAAGGAGTTGTTTATTTCCCTCGGTGACAGCAAAGCACCAGTCAATTTTTAATTTTTTTAGCTTGCTGCGTGTTTCAAGGTTATCAAGTTTTAATTTATTGATGATTTGCAGCGCAACCAGTTTTTGTACGACAACAGCATCAAACTTTCCACGATTCAACTGCTGTAATGCAATTTCAAAACTTTCCGTGGTAATAATATTCGCATCGAGTTGTTCACGTACCAGGAATTCTTCTGCAACATCACCATTTAATACCGCGATGGTTTTGCCGCGTAGATCATTTTCATTATAGATAGTCTTATTATCTTTACGAACGACGATGGTGCCATGCAGAGTTAAATAGGGGATGGTGAAGTCATACATTGCCTCACGTTCCGGGGTGCGGGCTACAAGAGGTAGCACGTCAAGTTTATTATCAGCCAACTCCTGTTTAATCTGTGACCACGGGGCCACTTTAAACTGTACGTTACGCTCCATTGCCCTGGCTGCTGCGTTTAGCAGGTCGATTGAGAATCCAGCAGCTTTATTATTACTATCTTTAAAAGAGAAAGGCGGGTAATCAGGCTCCGCAGCAGAAGACAGGGGATGATGTGCTGCGTTAACAATGACAGGCGTAGTAAAAAATATGAAGAGAGAAAGCACCTGCAATTGTTTTTTTAACGACATAAATTGTTCTCTATAGACACTTAAGTTTTTAGAGTGAGTCTAATTTATAGTTTAGCGTTTACTTTCCAGGCTGGCATCAAGGTTTAAATCATCGCAAAAGAGTAAAAATTCATCGCGCAGGGAACGTACAGAACTGTCAGCAGGAATACTGATAATCATGTCTAAAGAAAACATGGGAGTACCGGTATGGGCGGCAGGGTAGGTTTTTGTTTCTATTTCTTCAATATTCAAGTTATGGCTGGAAAGAAAATCTGAAATATTATGCACAATGCCGGGGTGATCCATGGAGACGACCGAGACATGGTAGGGTAAGCGTTTTTGATCTGAAACTTGTTGATCAGTTTCCTTGGCGATAATGGTTAGCCCTAGTGAGTTCCCAATATCATTAAGCCTGGAACTCAGCGTGGCGATGCCTTCTTTATTACCGGTCACTAATAACATAATGGCAAATTCGCCACTTAAAACCATCATACGACTTTCTGTGATATTGCCGCCGTTGTCGAGGATCGCTTTTGATAATTCGTTGACGATACCGTGTTTGTCGTTTCCCAATGCGGTGATAACCAAATTCGTATTCATAAGGTGACCTGTATTTATATGACTATTCCTAATAATAGGTAAAAATTTTATTAGATGCTATGTAATTATATTTATATCCGCTATGAAAATAGCAAATATAACTTGTGATTTAAACGCCAGCTGAATCACTGCTAGCTATCACTTATTATCTATTTTGCATATGACACGAAAGCAACTGGTATAGACTAGGATTGATGTGCCTTAGCTGTTTGTCGTACAAGTTGCCTGATACTAGGCTGATAGGCCGGTTTTTTCAGTTCCTGTTCGATTAACTCCATGGTGGCACGACCAATATAGTCACTGCTATTATCCAGACTATCTACCGCCTGAAGGTAGCTGCGTGCAATGATTCGTCCTAGCGGCTTAGGGTTGTAAAGCAGTTTCTTAATAACAAAAGGATTCAGGCTGAGTGGGTTGTAATCTTTTTTCAGGTAGCCCTGTTTGATTAACAATTTCTCAACCGGGGTGCCGGGTTGTACACCAATAAAAAAAATAAAAGGTAAAACATTTTCACGACCAAACATATTATAGAGTTCTTTAATGCGGTCGATGGTTTTTTGCAATGTGATAACAGTTTCACCCGGTGCATTTAACGGCATGTAGAGTTTTACTTTTTGATTGGTATAACCTGCATCCTTAAACATCTGGAATGCCTGCATTTGTTGATCAAGTGAATAACCCAGGGTCAGGCTGTCGATGACTTCCTGGGTGCCGGTGAAAGAAAGATCCAGGCTGGCCAGTCCAGAAGCTAACATTTTTCCTGCTAACACAGGTGTTAGATAATTAAGACGAATATACCCGGTCCATTTTATTTTAAGTTTACGCCTGATAATTTCATCAAGAATTTCTTCTACGTGATGCGTGCTGCGACGGGTAGAACAGAACTGGGCATCAGTAAACCAGATTTTGTGAATGCCGAAACGCGTGTATAAGCCTTCTATTTCATCGACAATTTCAACCGGGTCACGGTAACGTTGCCTGGCACCTTCTATCTTGTTGTACAGGCAGAAATGACACTGGTAAGGGCAGCCACGTTTAGTGTGCACACCAATGTAATCATTTGTGTATTGATGGAAGGCAGGAAAAATAGATTCGACATAATCAAAGTTAACACTGCTTAGCTCCTGCAGGCTAAAGTTATGTTGGCGTTGAGTAAAGTTCACTTCACCTTTGTCATTCTTGCAATAGCATTCACCAATAGTGATCTTCTCGCCATCAACAATCGATAACATTGCAGACTCACCTTCACCGACAACTACAGTACTGTTGTTTGGGCATTTTTCAGCAACATATTTACCAAAGATTGAAACCGCAGTACCACCAACCACGATACGACTATCCGGCATCATTTTACGCGCGAGGCGCATGAATCCGAAGTTTCGCATGCGACTGGCGGAGTATTCATAGATGATTTTAATCGCGGAAAATGCCGCTTTAAGTCGACGCCATGGATTAGGTGAGTGGTCATAATTCATGACCACATCCAGTGCATCATCTTCAGGATGTGGTCCAAATGACTGCATGTTGCGCCAGGAAAAGGCGACAATATCGGGTTGCATGGCCTTAATACTATCCTTGAGTGCCTGTGTGCGTTGGCCAGGTTTGATCACTGCCAGGTCAAGAATTTGCTGGTTAATGTGCGGGCGTTGCTTATGAATGTAATCTGCGACATAAATAACGCCACCTGGGTAAATTTTCCAGCAGGGTAAGCGAACATAAAGGATGGTTTTTACCTGTTCAGCCATAATTTCCTCACAGTACGGCGCATGGCCAGTGATAGCATGCCAATGGGAAAGTTGATGGGCTTTGCCACATTGGGCTTAAAAATAGTATATATATTAGAGAACTCTTATATTTATAATGGCTCAATTTTACGCGGTTAAAAAGTACTTTTTGTGATAAATCCAGTCTACTTGAGCTATGTCATGTTTTTAAGGTCATGAGCTAGTGTTGACTGGCGAATTAGAAAAGCTATTTGGCAAAAGAAGATGGATAAATCTTTATCGGCTAAACTGGATTTTAAAAACGGATAGCAATGCAATTTGGCTTTAAATAAGCTGAAGCCATTGATAGATCTGGTAAACTGCGCGGCATGCTTAAGTTCAGCCATTTATCGCTCCGCCGCGGCCCCCGCGAGTTACTTCATGATGTTGACCTGACGATCCACCATGGGCAAAAGGTCGGAATTACCGGCAGTAACGGGGTAGGTAAATCCAGTTTATTTGCCCTGGTGCTGGGCCATTTGCATGCTGATGCAGGTGATGTTTTTTTACCGCAAAACCTGACCATTGCTCATGTTGCCCAGGAAACGCCAGCACTTGATAGCACGGCCATTGAATACGTGCTGGACGGTGATGTTCAACTGCGCCAGCTTGAGCAGTCAATAAAAGATGCGGAAGCAGCCAACCAGGGTGAGACCCTGGCTCATCTTTATGCCGAAATGGAGGCTATTGATGGCTATAGTGCCAATAGCCGGGCCGCAACCTTGCTTCATGGTTTAGGTTTTAGCACGGCTCAGGAATCTCACGCGGTGAAACAGTTCTCAGGTGGTTGGCGCATGCGCCTCAACCTGGCCCAGGCCTTAATGTGCCGCTCAGATATTCTTTTACTCGATGAGCCCACTAATCACCTTGATCTTGACGCGGTTATTTGGCTGGAAGCCTGGTTAAAAAGTTACAAAGGAACATTACTCCTTATTTCTCACGATCGTGATTTTCTTGATAACGTGGCAGATAATATTGCCCATATTGAAAATCAAGGTATTACTTTATACAGCGGCAACTACTCTGCATTTGAAGTGCGTCGCGCTGAGTACCTGGCATCACAACAATCGGCCTATGAGAAACAACAACGTGAAGTGCAGCACATGCAAAAATTCGTTGAACGTTTCAAGGCAAAAGCGACCAAGGCAAAACAGGCACAAAGCCGGGTTAAAGCACTGGAACGCATGGAGCTGATTGCCCCGGCTCATGTCGATTCGCCCTTTAACTTTACCTTCAAGCAAGCAGATAAAATGCCCAACCCGTTGATAACCCTGGACGAGGTTGATATTGGTTATAACGAGAATGCCCTTTTAAACGGTGTGAGTTTAGCCATTCATCCAGGTGATCGAATTGGTTTACTGGGTCATAATGGCGCAGGTAAGTCGACGCTGATTAAAGTCCTGGCTTCCGAGCTCAAGGTTTTAAAGGGCAAGTTTATCGAGGCTAAAGAACTTAATATCGGTTACTTTGCCCAGCATCAACTTGAACAGCTTGATTTTGAAGCCAGTCCCTTGCTGCATTTACAACGGCTTGATGCAAAGGCAACTGAAAGTGATTTACGTAAATATTTAGGTGGGTTTAATTTTCATAACGACATGGCGATTGAACCGGTGGCACCGTTATCGGGTGGGGAAAAAGCCCGCCTGGTACTGGCACTGATTGTTTATCAGAAACCGAACCTGTTGTTGCTTGATGAACCGACTAACCATCTTGATCTTGAAATGCGTCATGCCTTAACCGTGGCGATGCAGGAATTTGAAGGGGCGATGATTATTGTTTCGCATGACCGTCACCTGTTACGCACGGTCAGTGATCAACTGTTGCTGGTAGCTGATGGCAAAGTTAACGAGTTCGATGGCAACCTGGATGATTACCGCAGCTGGTTAAGCCAGGAAGCTAAAAAAGAAACAGGCATAGCAGAAGATATAAACGCACAGGAAAATAATACTGCGGCAAGTAAAAAACAACTGCGACAACAATCCGCAGAAAAACGGCGCTTGCTGAAACCATTACAAAACAAGTTAAAAAAACTTGAAAAACAAATGGAAGAGTTAAGTTCAAGTAAAGAGTTACTCGAGGCAAAGCTTGCGGACAATGAAATTTATAACGAAAAAAATAAAGAACAATTAAAATTATTACTTGAAGAACAGGGGAAGGTTGATAGTAGTTTACAACAAGTTGAAATGGACTGGCTTGAAGTCAGTGAAGAACTTGAAAGTGCAAACGCTTAATCAGAAATTTAATCTGGAAAGATAGATGATTGTATAAAGGAAGTATCATGGCACTAAATATTGAAGACCCTGACAAGTATGTAAGCAAAGACAGTTATGCACCATTTGCATTAGGTTTCAGACCCTTTTTTCTGCTGGCCGGTTTTTCTGCTGTTTTATTAATCCTGTTATGGTTCTTGCAGCTTACAGGTAATGTGAGCGTTTCAGGGTATTACACCCCAACAGGCTGGCATGCGCATGAAATGTTGTTTGGTTATACCGCCGCTGTTGTAGCCGGTTTTTTATTAACCGCGGCAGGTAACTGGACCGGCATCAAGATGATAAGAGGCTGGCGATTAATGCTGTTAACCGTGGTGTTTTTAGCTGGTCGTTTTGCGCCTTTTATACCCGGGATACCACACTGGCTCATTGCATCTGTTGATATTGCTTTTCTTCCTTTAGTTGCGCTTATTCTTGCTATACCGGTTATCCGGATTAAGCAATGGGCAAACGTTGTTTTTGTTCCGCTGTTACTCACCATGGCAGCAGCCAACACTGCGGTGCACTTAAGCGCGTTGAAAGTGATTGATGTCAATATTGTAATGGGCAGCCGGGCAATGGTTTACCTGGTTATCTTACTTATCGTTGTTATGGGCGGGCGCGTTATTCCTTTCTTTACTGAAAGAGGCGTTGCCGGTGTGGTAACAAAAAAATGGAATGTCATTGAATATTTATCTGCCATCAGTGTGTTACTTGCCGCGATCGCTGATGTCTTTTTTGGCTGGAGTGTAGTTACCGGTTACCTGGCTTTCTTTGCCGCTATCATTAACCTGGTACGTTTATATGGCTGGTATTCAAATCTTATCTGGTATGTGCCGCTGGTATGGGTATTACAGGTTGCTTATGGCTGGATTATTGTTGGTTTCATCTTGAAAGGCCTGATGATTTTTGACATAAGCCAGAGTGCATTTTCTTACCATGCCTTTACTGTCGGCGGAATAGCGCTGATGACCCTGGGTATGATGGCCCGGGTGAGTATTGGCCACACCGGGCGCGAAATGCAGATAGGCAGCTGGATGGTGTTGTCGTTTATTATTCTTAATGTTGCAACAATCGTAAGAGTCATTATTCCTATGTTTATGCATAATGCTTACCTACAATTAATCCAGGTTGCCAGTGGCTTATGGATCGTGGCATTTACCATTTTTGTCATTGCCTATACGCCGATGTTACTTAAGGCGCGTATTGATGGTCGTGAAGGCTAAGGGACTTACAAAATATTTTAAAGCCGCTTAAGATAGTTTTATTTTCTTAGCAGGTGATTAAAAGTATCAAGTAAGTTGTTATTCTTGAACTTATAACCCGCATTAATCAGCCTGCTGGGTCTAACACGTATGCTTGTTAGCAATAAGGCATCCCCCATTTCCCCGAATAATAGTTTGGCAACGATTGCGGGCATTGGGAATAATGTGGGCCGGGATAAAGCGTTGCCGAGTGATTTGGTGAACTCATAATTGGTCACGGGAGTTGGACTCACCATGTTCACAGGGCCATGAAGTGACTTGTTATTTAAAATGAAATCGATGATACGCGTCACTTCATCAATACTGACCCAACTCATATATTGTTTGCCAGAACCAATCACGCCTCCGAGAGCGAGTTTAAAAGGCAACAGCATTTTTTTTAACGCGCCACCGTCAGGGCTTAAAACAATACCGGTTCGTAAATTAACTGTTCTTATCCCCGCGTCAGCGGTTGCTCTTGTTGCCTTTTCCCATTGTTGAGCTACTTGCGCTAAAAAATCTTTGCCAGTAGCACTTTCTTCATCAGCTTGATTGTCACCGGTATCACCATAAAATCCGATTGCAGATCCGGATATAAAAACCTTCGGTGGAGAGTCTAGCTTTGCAATATAATTTGAGAGGAGCTCTGTGGATTTGACCCGGCTTTCTAAAATTATTTTTTTCTTAGTCGCGTTCCACCTGCCATCAGAAATATTCGCACCGGCTAAATTTATAACGGCATCAACATGTACTGAATCATCAAATGTAATAATATTTTTATCTGGCTGCCAATAAAAGGGGCTACTCGGATCTCGAGCTCTATCCATTTTATAAACAGTATGCCCTGATTTAGTAAGTGAATTACATAGTGCTGTACCAATTAACCCTGTAGAACCTGTTATTAATATATTCATAGTAACCACTCTATATTCTTTAATTAAATATAGCTTCATTTCTGGTTCTAACATATATTTATAAGATAAATTAATTGAAATTAAAAAGAAGCTAAATAAAATGAATTGCCAGAATTTAATCCTTCTGGCAGATTATTCTCCATTAACATTCAAGGAAAAGAAAAATGAAAACAAAATTATTTGCATTACTCATGCTGATATCTTTTTCATCACAGGCAGTCATCCTTACAGAGGAGTTTGTCTATAGTGACGGTGATATTGATATGATTGGTTATTATGCTTCTGATACAGAAGTCAAAGGTCCACGCCCGGCCATTATCGTTGTGCATGAGTGGTGGGGGCATAATGATTATGCAAAAAGACGGGCACGTATGTTAGCCGGCCTGGGTTACCGTGCGATTGCGCTGGATATGTATGGTAACGGTAAGAACGCATCCCACCCTAAAGATGCCGGAAAGTTTTCCGGTGAAGTGAAAAAGAACATGGCCGTAGCTGAAAAACGTTTTATGGCCGCGTATAACTATTTACAAAAACAGCCTGACGTAGACAAAGATAAAATTTCAGCCATCGGTTATTGCTTTGGTGGTGGTATCGTTCTGGAAATGGCACGTCGTGGTGTAGACCTTGATGGCGTAGTGAGTTTTCACGGTAGCCTTGGATCAAAG
>Ga0207752_1000838_pt1 | contig 14416 bp, 7 predicted proteins | sample Pon2CUnioCityCA_6_FD_187272 | JGI IMG/M metagenome (GOLD analysis project Ga0207752, IMG submission 187272) | Marine sediment microbial community from Union City, CA, USA - Pond 2C Sediment 2 (SPAdes) | ecosystem: Environmental > Aquatic > Marine > Intertidal zone > Salt pond sediment ...
TACGACCTGGTCAAATACAGCCAGGCGATAGAGTCCGAGACCGTGATAAGTGATGAGCTGAAGAAACTGGCGCCGCTGGCCTTTTTTGATTTCGGCCGGGCCAATATAAAGGACCGGGTGGAAGGTGAGGAGGGAAGTAAGACGATCTACTCGATTGGCGTCGGCGCCCTATTCGAGATTGGAAATAATTTCAGCGGAGCTTTGTATTATGGCTATCCGCTCGAAGATACCGACGATACCGGCGTAGGCAACGGACGGGTTAACGCAAGCTTGATGCTGCGCTGGTAAGTGTGTAACCAGACAAATATACTGGGGGATGAATATATAGTGCACGGACGGTAATAGATAACATTTGTTACTTTTATGAAGGGGATGGATGATGGGAAGAGTTAGAAATAGTGTGAAAGGGTATTATTGGGGGAGGTTAATAACATACTTCCTGGCGTGTTGTCTGATTTTCAACACGTCACTGCCTCTCGCTCGGGCTGAAGTTGTACTGGATGGCCCCCCCATACGTGGAACTATCGACGTATCAGCGCTCTCCGGGGGCACGCAAACTATAAATGCGACCAACAGGGCAATCGGCCACTTCAGCGATTTCGATATCGCGACGGGGAATGTTGTCAATTGCATCCAGGACCTTGACAGCTACAGTGCGTTATTCAGAGTAACTTCGGGAGATCGTACGGAGATTTTCGGACAATTCAATGCCAACAGCAATATCTATTTGATTAATACTGCCGGTATTCTGTTCGCTCGGGGTTCCGAAATTAATGTCAACCGATTGGTCGCCTCCGGCCTCGATATGGATAATGCCGTATTCGATGCCGTTCTGGATGACCCTGTCAACAACAAAATGGAATTCACCAGCGGCAACGGCCAGGTGGAAAACTACGGCACGATCTTTGGTAATAGCGTCTATCTTGTCGGCGATAAGATCTATAATCTCGGACCAGTCATAGCTCAGAACGGATTGATCGTAATGGCGGCCGGTGATGAGGTACGCCTTTACCAGGACGGCAGCGACGTTTCGGTCGTATCAGGTCCGGGAAATGAAGTTGATGTTCCTGATATTCGGACATCAAACAATGTTGTTGCTACTAATGGGAAAATAGTTCTTGCCGCCGGCGATGTCTTTTCTAGGGCTATTCGAAATACCGGTATTATTCGTGCTAATGGTGGTACAGTAACGGTTCAAGCTGCACGCGTTGAAAATTACGGTGAGATCATTGCGAGTGCCCCTACCACTTCGAGCGGTGATGGCGGCAGTATCACTCTGACCGGGACTGAAGAGGTTATAATCGGTCCGGATAAATTAAACCACACCGGTATGGTTTCGGCGAACGCAGGAGTCAACGGCACAGGTGGAACAATAACGATAGAATCCGAAGGAACGACCGAATTTGAAGGAAATGTCAACATCCAGGAAAATTCGTTGGTTTCTGCACGCGGCGGCAGCGTATCGGGTGACGGCGGGCTTATAAAAATCACCGGTGAGACCTTTACCATCGGCGGTGATATCGACGCTTCGCCTGCGAGTACGGATTTCGAACCGGGCACCCTGATGATTGATCCCTCGAGCGTCACCATCGCAAGCGGCCAGAATCCCACCGATCTGGACCCGCTGGCAATCCCGGACGACAACACTCTTTACGAGGTGGATATCGAAAATCTCTCGGATAAAGGAACGAGTGTTGTTGTTTACGCGGATGACAGCATTACCGTGGAAGATATAGATGACGGTTCGATCAAAGGCAGCTTTGGTAATATTGAGCTTCACACAACGGGTGTTGATAGTTCCGTCACATTCGACAACAATACGAATACTATAAGGACGACTCTCGGCGATATCGCTATGGGGTCCGGCTCGGGCGGCCTTAATATCGGCAACCTGGTAACCGGCGAGGATGGGCTGGAGACGGAACCGGGTCAGATTCTCCTTGGCGCCGACCAGGAGGGCGATATAACCACGGGAGATATAACTACCGGAGATCTAATCATCGAGGGCGGCTCGGGTCATGCTGAAATCAATGTAACCGCTTCAGGCGAGCTGACCGTCAACGGCGACGTTATTGTCGGTCGAACTTCGGCAATAGATAATATTCCCGAAGGATCGGACGCCGAAGCCATGATATACCTGAAGGCCGGCGACCATGCGAATATCAACCAACAAGTCAGCGCCTTTGCCGATGCTACAAATCCGGGCAATTCAAAAGCCAATATTGAGATTAGCGCCGGTACAAATAATGCCGTAGAGGGTGACGCATTTATAAACGGAAACGTGTTGGCTGATGCGTCTGCAAGTGATGGAACGGCCGAGGCTATTGTAAAAGTAGAGGCCTGGGGCAAAATTGAATTTGCCGAAGGAGTCGAGCTTCACGCTACGGCCAATGACAAAGCAGCCGAGGCAACCGAGCAGACGAACTATGAAGATGACGAAGATCCGGAACCGTACGAAAGCGGAGATCATGCTCAAATTATAATCAAGGCGGAGAATAAAACCCTGACCGGATTTCCGGATATCTTCCCGGATAATCACATGGGCAGCCTTATCGAAGGCGAAGTGCTAAGCAATGACCTCGGCCCGGCGGACAAAGCGGAATTGGACACCGGCCCGAGTCACGCGGCGTCGTTTACCTTGAACGAAGACGGCACCTTCAGCTATACTCCTAAAGCAGGCTATGTCGGAGATGACACCTTCACGTACAGAGCCGTAAGCGAAACAGGTGAGGAACAGACCGAGCCAATTTTAGTGACAATCACCATAGGCAATAATCTGCCGACCGCGGAGAATGATACGGTGACGACCAGAACATCCGAAACCGTCACCGGCAACGTGCTGACCAATGATATCGATCCGGACAACGATTCGCTATTTGTGGTATTAAACGGCACCGCTCCCGAGCACGGAACATTGACGCTGAATGAGGACGGTTCATTCACCTACATCTCGGATGATGGCTTTGTCGGAGAAGACAGCTTCACATATGAACTTACAGACGGCCAACTTGATGAACTTGATAACCCCGTTGTTGTTACAGGTACCGCTACAATAACAGTCGATGAGCAGCTAATTTATATACCTCCGGCGCCGCTTCCCGAGAGGATCGAATTCGAGATTTCGGGTTACCCGGCATTGGCGAAATGGGTGGCGGAGGAGCTCGGAGTCGACGAAAGATTGATCGATATCTGGATGGTCAACACTCTGGCCTCTTCCAGGAAAATACATCCGGTCGATACTTACGCGAGGTTAAAGGCGGCCGCGATAATCCTGAAGGATTCCGACGGCGTTTATATCGGCGCCCTGACGCAGGTTATAAACGAGTTCGCTTCGAGCCTTACACCGCCGACCGAGGAGCAGATGTCATCGATCGCCGAGGCGATAGCACTCAACGGTCGCGACGACAGCCATTATGCCTTAGCCGGAAAATACCTTCGGGCACTGGCAGACTATATCGGCATCCTGAACAGGGAGATGGGTTTTTCATCCATCGAATCGGTACAATTTGTCACGGATAAATATATTAACCGATTGGCCGGGGACGAGAATGTCGGCGTAACCACCTTCCTTACGGCAAGTGCATCCGCTCTTGCAGAATAAAAAAGAAGGTTAACATCTTATTTGCGAAACTTAAGTTTGCCGTCAGGGACTTATTCAACCGTCCCTGACGGCAACTTTTTATTCGGCATCGAATGATATTATCATTATTATCATTCGATAGCTTGTGCAATCGGGGCGTAAGCCACTCGTTTACGTACGCGGATTTCTTCGGCGCGCTGCTGAAGTCTTGCCGCCTCGGCCGTGTCTCCGGTCTCGCGGTGAAGCTGAACCTGCGTATCGAGCACATCGGCCACGTTCGGGTGATACTCGTCGAAAACATTCTCGAGTATATCCAATGCCCTGCGGCACAGGTTTTGCGCTTCTGAGTATTTACCCTGATTTATATACACTTTTGCCAGGCCGTTAAGAGCAACCGCCTCGTGGTCACTTTCGGCGCCCTCCGAGTTTTCCAGGACTTCCAGCGCTCTTTGCAGAACATCCTCGGCCCTGCTGTATTTTTTGCTTAAGATATAGAATTGCCCCAGCCGGCTCAAGACATCGCATTCGACCACGTGCCCGGAATCATTCCGGTTTTCAATCGCGGCCAAAGACTTTTCGAGGAGCTTTTTTGCTTTAACCATGTCCCCTTTGGCCTCGTATATACTCGAAGTTACCAGCCAGAGAGGTACGAGAAAACGATGATCCGGGCCATAGATGCGCTGCTGTATCGGCAGCGCCCGGGAAATCAGCTCTTCGGCCTCGGCATAACGCTCCTGCTGAACATACAGCGACGCCATACTGCAAAGCACCCTTGTCGTATAAAGATGGTCGGGCCCATAATTATTTTCGATAGAAGCTATTGCTTTCCTGAAATAAGCCTCGGCCTTTACATAGTCACCCTGTGCCGCGAGCAGGCGGGCCATATCAACCTTGAACGGCGCAAGGTCCTTATCGTCTTCGAGATTATATTCCCGCATAACATTTATCGCCCTGTCGAGAGTTTCCACGGCCAGCTCGTATCGGCTCTGCTTCTGGTATATCTCGCTCAGAATCCTCAATGTGTACGCCACATAAGGGTGATTTTGACTATAGATTTTTTTCTGCAGCTCCAAACCCGACCGGCACGTTGTCTCGGCCTCGGCGAGCTTTCCCTGGTTCTTGTAAAGATACGCCAGATCGAGCATACAGGCGCACATTTCGGAATCGGAGGCGTTCGTCTTTTTTGCCAGATTGAGTGCCCTCTCCAAAAAAGGCCGGGCCTTTTCGTAGCCGCCGGATGCCATGTAAACTCTTGCCATCGATCGCAGCGAACCGCATGAACGAGACATCTCCGCCGGCGACGCCCACGCACCGACAGCTCCCACAGCAAGTATAAATGAACCAAAGAATACGAGCAGAATAATACTGTTCCGGTTCCGCCAATCCCGGGCCGACTCTCCAAATCTCGCCATTATAAAACTCTCCATCTTATGCTTAAGGCAATTAAAATCGCTAATTGTATTTTCGTACAATTTGAAACGATACTTTAGCCGCTTCGGCCATTTATCATTGCGCTACGGCATGACTTCTGGCTCTGGAAGCCGGCTATGGGCAGAGTTTGTGAGAAAATACGCCGACGAGAGTTATAGGACGTGCCGTTCCTTGTTATGAATTTGGGCTTATTTACCAAAAAAAACTGGCAAATTACCTCGAATCAGCGTATATTCGACAGTGTCGGAACATGAAATAGAGTTGCCGGCAGAAGGATCGCGGGCGTAATTCAGTGGTAGAATGTCAGCTTCCCAAGCTGAATGTCGTGGGTTCGAATCCCATCGCCCGCTTTTACACGGCTATCGTACTTTTCGCCAATCTAAAAAATGTCATAAATAATCTTATATCATCTATCAATTTTTCTTGACGGTAAGGTAGGTAATTTGGTATAAGTAAGATAAGTAAGGCCTGTGGATTTTGTATCCTTCCGGCTTATTGATTTTAATAGTAAATGCGTTTTTTTGCGAAAAAACGCATTTAATAACAGAATAAGACCGCCGGAGCAGCGTGTTCCGGATTGCAGATTTTTACCTTAGTTGCAGGTGTTTGAATTTTAAAGGAAGGAGGTATCATATTGAAATATTTCGGACAGATTTCTTGATGGATGCGATGAAGGTAAAATTATTGGTGGTCATTTTTTTCAATTCTTTTTGAAGGAGGACTATTATGTATAGAAAATTGTTTTATTTAACTATTCTGGCTTTAGTATTGGGCATGGTTTCGACAAACGCAGCCATTGCCGCCAAGGCCAATCTCATCGGCTGGTGGAAGCTCGACGATGGTACAGGCACAATCGCCATTGACTCGTCCGGCATGGGCAACGATGGCACACTCGGCGGCAATCCGCAATGGGTCGCCGGAACCCTGGGTGGAGCGCTGGATTTGGACGGAGACGATGATTATGTCGCAATTGACGGCATAGCCGATGACCTTACTGACAACGATTTTACTGTCAGTGCATGGATGAAAACCACGATGACGGGTGACGGCAACGTGATTGGAGCTAACACTGATAGTGGTCACCAGTTCATTTTTGGCATTGACGGCGGTAATTTGCTCGTGGAAGCGGACAGCGTCAGAACGTACCCACCCGCAATCGACGACGACCAGTGGCACATGATTACGTATGTCAGAGATGGTAGTACCGCATACTTATACACAGATGGAGTACTCGTAGGTACGGAAACGCCCTCGGGCAATCCCTCCGGGCAGACGCGGTGGTCAATAGGTCAGGAATGGGATAGCAGCGATTCGAGCAGCCCGAGCGACGAATTCGACGGCCAGGTGGACGATGTCCGCTTCTATGACGGCCCCCTGTCGGCGGAGCATGTACTGGGCCTGTTTAACGGTATCGAACCGGCATTTGTGAAAGCATCAGATCCCGATCCTGCCGACGGTTCCATTTATCCGGATACATGGGCGAGCCTCGCCTGGTCGGTTGGAGATACTGCCGCCTCGCACGATATCTATCTGGGCGAGAATTTTGACGATGTGAACGATGGCACAGGAGATACGTTCCAGGAAAATATCGCCGCGGACTTTTACGTTATCGGCTTCTCGGGAATGCCATATCCTGAAGGTCTTATTCCGGGCAATACTTACTACTGGAGAGTCGATGAGATTGAGGCCGACGGAACAACAAAACACAAGGGTAATGTCTGGAGCTTTACTGTTCCCTCAATGACGGCCTATAATCCCTTACCATTCGATGCCGCAAAATTCCAGGCCCCGGATGTAACTCTTAGCTGGGCGACGGGCTTTCGTGCGAAGGTGCACTATGTGTACTTCGGCACCAGTTTCGATGAAGTTAACGATGCTACCGGGGCTATCCCCCAGGCGGCAACAAACTTCGATCCCGGCCCTCTTGAAGACAACTCAACTTACTATTGGCGAGTCGATGAGTTTGACGGTTCGCAAACGCATAAGGGCGATGTCTGGAGTTTCAAGACAAGGCCCACAATCACTATTACGGATCCCAATCTTATCGGCTGGTGGAAATTCGATGTAGGTTTCGGTGATGAAGCCATTGACTGGTCGGGCCATGAAAATCACGGCAATCTCGGTGGTGATCCCGAGTGGGTGGAAGGAGTCATGAACGGCGGGCTGGATTTGAGCGGCGACGATTATGTCTCCATTGACGGTGTGGTCGATGACCTGACAAGCAACGATTTTACCCTTAGTGCATGGATCAAAACCACCCAGACGGACGAGGGGAACGTATTTGCATCTAATAGTGGCAGTAGTCACGTTCTGCTGTTTGGCATTGACGGCGGGAATGTGTATGTGGACGATGGTCCGGAAACAACCTTCCCACCCGCTGTCAATGACGACGAATGGCATATGATAACGTTCGTCAAGGACGGTACAAGAATAACTATATACACCGATGCGGTTCAGGTAGGCACAATTTCAACATCCATCGACGTCACCGCGGAAACGCGCTGGTCGATAGGACAGGAATGGGACTCCAGCCCGAGCGACTTTTATATCGGCATGGTGGACGATGCACGCTTCTATAATAAGGCGCTTTCGCAGGCCGAGGTTGCGGAGCTTACCAGAGGCGATCCACTGGCTGCGTGGAACCCGAGTCCGGGCAACAACGCAATAGTGGATGTCGAAGGAGCGAAGTCACCCCTGAGCTGGTCGCCGGGAGATGAGGCGGCCGAGCATGATGTGTACTTCGGCACGGATCTGGCCGCCGTGGAGAACGCCGATAATTCCGATACATCGGGCGTCTATCGAGGCAGCCAGGCCGGAACCAGCTATACAACCGAAAGTCTCGACTGGGGCACAGGGCCTTACTACTGGCGAATCGATGAGATCAACGCGGACGCGACGATCACAATGGGCGGTATCTGGAACTTTACGGTAGCCGACCATCTTATCATAGATGACTTCGAGAGCTACGATGCCGAAGAAAACCAGATATGGTTCTCCTGGCACGATGGTCTTGGCTATGGTGCGCCGGGTGTTCCGCCTTACTTCGCCGGCAACGGGACAGGCGCCGCCGTAGGCGACGAAAACACCAGTTCGTACACCGAACAGACTATTGTTCATGGAGGCGGCCAGTCGATGCCGATATCCTACAACAATAATAAGCCGGGCTTTGCCATGTATTCGGAGACGGAATTTACGTTGACCGCTCCGCGTGACTGGACTCAGTACGATGTCGGTGAATTGTCCATCTGGTTCAGAGGCTATCCGGCGTCTGTCGGCAGCTTTGTCGAGGGCCCGGTCGGCACATATACGATAACCGGCTCGGGCGCGGATATCTGGAACCAGGCCGATGAGTTCCATTTCGCATATAAGATGCTCACCGGCGCCGGCTCGATTATCGCCAGGGTCGAAAGCGTCGATAACACCAACGTCTGGGCCAAAGCGGGTGTGATGATCCGCGAGTCGCTGGATCCCGGTTCGAAATACGCATTTGCCTGTATTACACCGGCCAGCGGGGCTTCCTTCCAGTATCGTCTCAACGCGGATGAAAACGCTGACAGCGGGACCCAGTCGGGCATTACCGCCCCGTATTGGGTGAAATTGGAACGCAGCATCTCAGGCAGCTTTTCAGCATCAATTTCGACCAACGGTTCGACATGGGCGCCGATTGAAGGTTCTATGCCGCAGTTCATTTCGATGTCTTCGAATGTTTACGTTGGATTAGCTCTGACCAGCCATGATGAGGCTCTAACGTGCGAGGCCAAACTCTCCAACGTCCAGATTGTCGGTACTGTAGGTCCGCAGTGGGCGAACCAGGATATTGGTATAGCCAGCAACGATGCTGAGCCGCTTTATGTAGCTATTTCCAACAGTGCAGGCTCGCCTGCCGTTGTAGTCCATGATGATCCCGCGGCGGCTCAGGTTGACACCTGGACCGAATGGGTCATTACGCTGCAATCCTTCGCCGACCAGGGCATTGACCTGGCCAACGTTGACAGAATAGCGATTGGTCTTGGAACCCAGGGTAATATGACGGTACCCGGCGGTTCAGGAAAGATGTTCATCGACGATATTGGTTTGTATCGGATCAGAACTGATCAGTAATGAGTGTAAACGCTGCTCCCGTTTTTATGCCGGGACACGTTAACTTCGAGCAGTTGCTGGAAGAACATCAGGTTTAGTATTAGAATGGGGCCTATACCGAACAGCTCGGTATGGGCCCCTTGATTTTTTATAAACGTAGCGACCCGGTATCCCGGCGGTTATTCGGCCTCAAATATGGCCTTGATTTCATCCAATGAAACCATGCCGGTACTTCCCAGCTTGATTTTGCCGTCGGTATCGATGAAGAAACTGCTCGGGATGGCCCTTATAGTATTGTATGGGGCCGGCAGAACACCCGGATCGAGCAAAATCGTATAATTCATTTTCGCCTTTGTGACGAACTTTTTGACCTTATCCGGATCCTCATTCGAGATGGCCAGTATTGCCAAATCATCCTCGCTGACTGTATTTCTCAACTCGATCAGATCCGGTATCTCCCTTATGCACGGCCCGCACCAGGTCGCCCAGAAGACAATCAGAATATTCTTGCCGCGGTAATCGCTCAGCATATGCTTTTTGCCGGCAATATCGGTCAAGGTAAAATCCGGCGCCGGTTTGCCGTACCAGGATTCGAATCCGGGGCGCCAGGTCTTCGCCGCCTTAATGATTTCTTCCAGGCTGGGCCCGCCGCCGGGAAGCGGAGCCTTGTCAACCTGAGTTTTCCGGCCTGCCCAGATGCGTTTAATCTCATCAGCCGAAGCATTTACCTGGCCTTTGTCGGCGTGAAGAGCAAAGTCGATTGTGAATGAACGGCTTTGGTGCGGGGCAAGCTTCGGAACACGCCCGAACTTACGCTCTATCGACCTGTTGCGCGGAAAGCCCGTGCCCGGCTCCAGGCCCGTCACGTATCCGTCCTCCTGAGCCACCGGATTCTTCCAGAGCGTAAAGAACGGCAGCTCCCTGACCGAATACGCCATCGATACGGCTTTATCGCCGGCGGCGTTGCGAAGCATTACTTTCGTCCGGTCGTTCTGGTCGGCCCAAAGCTGTAAACAATAAACCTGTTCCGGAAATCCCGCCTTGGCAGAGCGATAGATATTGTAATCGGAGACGTCTTTAGCCGCGTGCTCGTTGATCGGTGTTACCTGCCGCACCGGGCCGAAGAACTCGGCGCCTTTTTCCATCAGCGGCGGCCCGTAATTACTATGATAAAGAATGCCGAATTCCTGCTCGATGGCGCTGCGGTTGGTTACGGTGTCGGAAATCTGCAATTCGGCGGTCCCGGGCACGGTCGAAACAGCAGTCAGTATTTCGAGCTTCGGGCCGTGCAGCAGGGTCTCATCGACCCGGCCGCGTACTGTGATACGGTAGGGCGCCTCGCGTTCGACGATTATCTCAACCGTCGATGCCGGCGTGTTGCAAATCTTGCCGTGCAAGGTCAGGTCCATCGTTGCTTTCTTGCCGGTATTGTCGATGAACTCATCGGTTCCGGGCCCTCCGAAGAACTCCAAACCGCAGCGGACCATCCACTCGTTGAAGCCCTCCAGCCAGCCCAATCCCTGCCGGCTTTCAAGGTTGATGTATTTCGGGTGGACCAGCCCCTTGACGGGCGAATCCCAGCCGAGACGCAAATCACCCATTACAACATGCTGAATCGACATCCCCCGCGTCGGCACGACATTAAAGCGGAGCTTGCCGTTATCGACCTCGATGACCTCGACGCCCTCCTGCCTGCCGCCGTGCAGGACGTATTTCTTTACCGACCACGCAACGGGGCAATCCGGCGTAATATCGCTGCTGGTCAGATTTGCGGTCTCTTTGTAGATGTTCTGTTCGACGTCGGTAAGAACCAGCCGAAAAGGCTCAGCGGCCTGTGCCATTGAGAGTCCAATTATTGCTATCAAAATCGATGTTAGCCTGAACATAACTTCACTGCCTTTCTATATTATCTTGATTTGATCTTTTGAGCATTATACGAGTATTCAGCTATGTTTGGTCTGTAATTTTTGCTAATTTACCAAATTGGCTTTGAATTGGCTTTGTTTTTTCTTGCCTCTCTGCCGGAACACGGCTTTAACTTTTTACATACAAAGCATTTATCCATTTACCAGCCCTGCAAATTGGCTTTGTTTTTTCACCCTCCTTTTTCGCAGTCCTTGTGTCTCCTAACAGAGAACGCAGTACGCAAAACTCAGAACGAGCAAATTGGGTTTGTTTTTTTCAAATTCTCTTTCGCAATATGCAGCATACAATACGAAACAAATTGGCTTTGTTTTTCAATGCCCCGCAGAGTGGAATATTATCATAACTTCCTTTCGTACAATCCCTTTCACTGATTTGCCCTTTCAAAAAAATGGGTTTGTTTTTTCACCCCCCAGAGCAGGTATGGGGGCTAAACGAGATTGGGTTTGTTTTTTCAAACATAGTTTGTATTAGACGCAGATTTACACCGATAAACGCCGATTCCTGATTTCCTGATATTCTGTTATTTTTCATCTGTTATATTCTGTGTTCTATATTCTGAATTCTGTGTTCTTTTCATTAATTATTATACGAACCTATACACGAAAAGTCTCATAAATTCCGGAAAAATCTCCATGAGACGGCGTTCTTTGTCATGTCGCAGAGAATTCAGTGAAAGCAAACAAATGGCCCTTTTCTGAATAAATCCTATCAGAAACGGCTTTCAACACCCTCATGTTTGATAACATTTCTCTTGTGGATGATAACTGACGAGACAATCAAGCTGGCGAAAGAGAAAAATAGGTAATGTCCCCCGATACCCATGGGCGTCTTCACAAGTTATTATTCTCTACCCCTCGGTGTACAAGGCTCGAAGCCTGTCCCACGAAAAGTCTTTCTCAATCTGTACCTTCAGGCGGTCAATCCAGTTTGCCTCAGCTTTCGCCTGCCTCGAGTAACGTTTGAACGGAGACTGAGTAGCCGTAACTTCAATATTGATGCCAAGCATTCGGGTTTTGCTGACTTTTTCGGGCAGGCCGAGTGCTGAGTAGATCCGCCCTGCCTCGTTCCCGATGGGCTGATCAAGGGCCTCCATTCCTCCGCCGGATAGTCGGAAGCTAATCGTCGTGTGACGTGTGGCGATTTGAAACGCGAGTCGTCGATCATCGGACCGAATGACCTTGGAGCCCTTCGGAAGGGGAATCTTGAGGGGGGAAACCCGCAGAAGTGGGTTAGGGTCATTTGTTCCTCCTGATATCGGAGTCTCGACAAGATCGCCACGGAGGCCACCACCACCGCCAGACGAATTGATGAGACGTGATACATGGCCCGGGATGTAGCCAATAGAGACGTCTGGGTTGCACAACCAACGGAGAAGCGCGTACTCAACGAAGTGTTCAATCAGAATTTCAGCAGGGGAGTTCGGTTCTTGAGAAACGTCGCGAAGGACCTCGGAGAAACCTTGTTGCTTGAAATCGTTATATAGGGGGAGTGTGTCGAGAAGGTCTGCCCCCCTGAATTCATTGAACCGTGGAAGATGATGGATACTGTGTGGAGCCATGCCCCGAATCTGGCCGTGGGCAAAGTCGTGGAGAACGGCAATTGGCACGCTGAACTTCACGGGCTTGGGGGCGTCGAGATATATGGACTTGAGCCCAAGGTATCCAGAAAGAAGGATCGCGCCGACTGCGGGGAACAGGATCTCAAGAGTCTCACTCGCGAAGTCGTTGGCAAACAGGTAGATTGCTGATGTGCCAGCAAATAGTAGAATCAACCCAAAGAAAACATATGCCATGCCTTTCTCCTTCATTTGTCGCCTAACTTGGGTGTTCAGTCGATACGCGCCAGCGGCGTCGAACTGGACCACCTTGTTATCACGATTCCGCAAATTCACAAAGCAATCCCAAATTCACTCCAGTTAACATGTCTGCTAGCTGCTTAAGTGCATTATGCACATCGCCCATTGCATCATCGTCACGCACAAATGTTTCTACTATCTCATTTTTTTCGTTTTTTAATGCCATTATCATAAGACCTGGTGAACCATAATTACTTCGGGTGTGAGCTTCTGCTGCAACACTGGTTGGATGCATTGATTTAAACACGGATTTCATCTTGTCGGTTGCAGGGTCTGATGTAAATGGATATCGAAACATTGTGCTAGCTTTATCTGCCTCGTCGATAATAGTGACCAATTTGCTGAGATCATCGGGCACATTTGTCCAGTCGGTCTTTCCGATCTCCTTAATGATCGTTTCATTTTTCTTCAACAATTCGAGAAATTCATCACAGAGGTAACGAATAGAGTGTACATTGAATATTTTCTTTCTCTTGCTTCCAATAGCAATGGTTGGGAAATCTTTTCTATTGATTTGTGGGTAAGATGGACCGAAACGTCGATGCATAATTATTAAGATAGATTTTAAATGTAGCTCTATAGCATGTCTAAATAAATATAAGACTGGCAACCGACTCCCACTCATTCTAAGGCCAGAACATTTGATTTCTTTATCGAGGATTTTGGCAGCCTCATCAAATGCATGTGCTGTTGACATGAAACCCGAATCAAACTGACGATCAAGTGGTAGGAAGAATTCTTTAAACATAAGCAATACAAGTTTCTATTAAATCGTCTTTCAGCTCAGTGTCCATAGTTTGCTTGGTGATAACTATGTATATGTGGTTTTAGTATAAAACTCAAGACCTCTCTGAGTGTCGGTATAACAACCCTTTGTCCGAACTCCATAAGTAATTTCTTGCAAACCACTTAGGCCCATTCTCCTTCTTATCAGTCGTCTTATATTGTTTCCGCATAACATCCCGAAGTTCTCGTCATTTGGAGGAACTCCATGCCGCTGACGTGCCCTTATAAGATACAAAGAGACTTTTATCTGTCAAGAGATAAAATTAAAGCCAAATCGGCAGTTTTATTGTTCTTGAAGAGAATTATTTTGCTGAAAAACCATCGCGAACTCGTCAGATTATTTGCGTTTTTATGACAAAGTTGATTTAATGGCAGGGTTTTATTAGATTCACAATTTTAAGGAGTTGAAAGATGAGTTACAAAAGAAGTGGTTTGAACGAACATATTGTTTTAATCGTTTCTGCGATTCTGCTGTTTGTCGGGGCGGGGACTGTTTTTGCCGATATTAAACTGCCGGCGGTTATTGGTGATAACATGGTTTTGCAACAGGGCGGGAAAGTCTCTATCTGGGGCTGGGCCGACCCGGGCGAAGAGGTTATGGTCGGCGTTAGCTGGCATAGCATGAAATGGGCGGTCACGGCGGACGAGGACGGCAAATGGTCGTTTAAGATGAATCCGCCCAAGTCCGGCGGTCCTTACGAAATGACTTTCTCCGGCAAGAATTCTATAACTATCAAGAATATTCTTGTCGGCGAGGT
>Ga0207752_1000839_pt1 | contig 14412 bp, 12 predicted proteins | sample Pon2CUnioCityCA_6_FD_187272 | JGI IMG/M metagenome (GOLD analysis project Ga0207752, IMG submission 187272) | Marine sediment microbial community from Union City, CA, USA - Pond 2C Sediment 2 (SPAdes) | ecosystem: Environmental > Aquatic > Marine > Intertidal zone > Salt pond sediment ...
CCAAAAGAAGGACCGGGATTCAGCCGATTACCCTTGTTAAGCCGCGCGCCCCCAAGGGAGTGGAGTGAAACAGAAACCCAAGGAGGCTTCCGAGACCCGCTGCAATACATCAAGAAATCCTTTGCCAGGCAGCGACGCACGAACGCGTTCTGCATTCAGTCCCCCAGGCTCCAGTTGTCAACCCCATTCGCCACACATGCCGCAACAACAGGTCCCCACCAACCTGAAGTGACTGATGACCTTGAGGCGATACCTTCGGTACCCTCTGTGTTTGGCTCATGTGAAGCATCCGACGCTTCGACTGGCCTTCCCAGGGATCCGGACTCCGAACACGGCATCCACCGACCAGAGCTCGCGTTCTAAGAGGAGCCAGACTCGCGCAGCGAAGCCGGGCTCCCGAGTACAGCACCCTCAGCCGCCGACCGAACCTGAGACGCGTAGCGGACAAGGAACCCCGCCTTCACCCGCGGACAGGGTGGCTTCCACACCGCCTCCCGCGCAGCCAACGTCTTCTCGTCGACATCCAGATTGAGCATCCGGTTCGGAATGTCGATTGTGATCGGATCCCCATCCTCGACCTGTGCAATCGTCCCTCCCACTGCAGCCTCTGGCCCGACGTGCCCGATCGCCGCGCCTCGCGTGGCTCCGGAGAAGCGACCGTCCGTGATCAGTGCCACTCGATCATCGAGGCCCGCACCCGAGATCGCCGCTGTGGCAAGCAGCATCTCGGGCATCCCGGGCGCTCCGGCCGGTCCCTGAAAAGGCAATACCACCACATCGTTTTCTTTGATTCTCCTCTGCTCAATGGCGTCGAGCAGTTCGCTCTCGGAATAAAAGACCTTTGCCGTCCCCGCGTGCCGCAGCATGTCCGGGCTCACCGCAGTCTGTTTGACCACCGCGCTGTGTGCGATATTTCCGCGAAGAACGGCGATGCCCCCTTCTTTGTAGTGGGCGTTTTCCAGGCCGCGGATAACCTCCTCGTCAATAACGCGTCCTTCTTCCGCTGCTTCCAGGATGGTAAGTTCACTCAATTCTTCCGCTATTTTTTCAATGTCAGCCATGATTGATTATCTCCTTCACGTGCCTGATTATCGGCACACATATTGGTATTATGCTGCTGCTTCTTGTTCGGAATATGCGTTAAGCACATTGACCACCTGCCGCATCGAACCAGCAAGTGCGCTGGCGATATGCCGGGCGGGTGTCTGCACCAGACCCAGCAATTGTGCTCGCAGGACCGGCAGCGGCGGTAGTTCGGCGAGTCGTACGATCTCGGCGGAGTCATAAACTTCGCCTTCGATGATCGCAGACTTGACTTGAAATACATCGACCTCTTTGGATAAATCCACGATCGCCTTGGCCAGCGCGGGCAGATCTTCCGATGTTACACCGATCGCGGTTGGTCCATCCAGACTGCCTTGGGGCTGTGGAAGACCCACGTCGTCAAATGCCATCTTCACGAGCGTGTTCTTCACGACCTGATACTCGCCGCCAGTTTCACGCACCTGAGCGCGCAGAGCTTCCATCTGCTGCACGGTTAGTCCCTGGTAATGCGTAAGGATAATGGCCTTGTTGCTGCTCAGGATCTCTTTATACTCGCTTACCAGCTGCTCTTTCTGTTCCCTTGTTATCGCCAAAGTACGTCACCTCCTTCTTTAAAAGATTTCGAGTCTTTGCTTCGCCCATCTCGTGGTAGCAAAGACTCGGAAGGAAGTCGTTGGAAAGGGTTCCGTTTCCTCGTCTTCACCTGGGCAGGTAATTAAGCCTCTCTTCTTGAGGCGCCTGCTGTCTTCGGCGAAGCTTGATTTTCGGGTTGTTCACCCGGTAAATCCATATTAGTTTGTTCTTGTTCAGGTCACCTGAGAGATGGCCGTACTGGGATCTACTTTGATCCCGGGGCCCATGGTTGCGGTGACCACGATCGTACGGAAGAACGCACCTTTAGCACTTGGTGGTCTCGTGCGACGTACGGCGTCGATAAGCGCCGCAAAATTATCATACAGTTGCTCGGTCTCAAACGAGACTTTGCCGATCGGTACGTGCAGGTTCGCCGTTCGATCCGCACGGAATTCTACCCGACCCGACTTGAGTTCGTCAATGACGCGCCCCAGGTCATCTTCCTGAACGACAGTTCCAGCTTTGGGGTTGGGCATCAAACCGCGCGGCCCCAGGACCCTACCGAGCCGTCCAACCTTGCCCATCATGTTGGGTGTGGCCACAGCCTGGTCGAATTCCATCCAACCATCCTGGATTTTCTGTATCAACTCATCGTCAGCGATGTAATCGGCGCCAGCTTGCTCCGCAGCACGGGCGGCGTCACCTTCTGCAAACACAACTACGCGAACGGATTTTCCGGTCCCGTGCGGGAGCATGACCGTATCGCGCACTTGTTGTTCGGAGTTGCGTGGGTCGATGCCCAGACGCAGGTGCACCTCGACTGTGCCATCGAACGATGTGTAGGATGTTTCCTGTGCGAGCTCGATCGCCGCTCGGGGGTCGTAGAGCTTGGAGCGATCGACTTTCTCTACTGCCTGAAGATACTTCTTACCGCGTTTCGTCATGAGCTACTCCTCGTGGTCCTGACGGGCTGTTCACCCTCCCACAAATTTAACCTTCGATCACAATCCCCATGTTGCGCGCCGTGCCTTCAATCTGGCGCATCGCACCTTCCATGTCGACTGCGTTAAGATCCTTCATCTTGATCTCTGCAATTTCACGGATCTGATCGCGTGTGACTTTTCCAACCTTCTCCCGGTTCGGTTCTGAAGAGCCCTTCTCAACACCGGCTGCCTTGCGCAGCAGGATCGCCGCCGGAGGGGTCTTAAGTACGAATGTAAACGAACCGTCGGTATAGACGCTGATTTCCGCCGGGATAATCTCGCCGGCCTTACTTGACGTGCGCGCATTGTATTCTTTGCAGAACGCCATCAAGTTGATGCCGTGGGGAGCCAATGCCGGACCGACTGGGGGAGCCGGATTTGCTTTTCCAGCTTCAATCTGAAGCTTAATTACCGCTTTTAATTTCTTTGCCACGATCTTCCTCCTGTGGTGTTGGCGGGTGTCCTACACCCTCCCACAAATATTCCTGTTTAGATATGTCTCAGGCTTTTTCAACCTGCAAGAAATCCAATTCGACGGGTGTTTCACGACCGAAGAACGATACCATCACGCGCACCTTCGCCCGGTCCATGTCGATCTCCGCGACCGTCCCAATAAAATCATTGAAGGGGCCATCGATGATGCGCACCTTCTGACCTTGCTTGTAAGTAACTTTGATACGCGGGGCTTCCGCCTCCATGCGCTTGACAATCGAACTGACCTCTTCGGGACGAAGCGGTGTAGGTTCATTGCCCATGCCTACAAAGCCCGTCACTCCGGGTGTGTTGCGCACTACGTACCAGGAATCTTCATCCATCAGCATCTGTACGAGGATGTAGCCAGGGAACACCCTGCGCTCCACCGTCCTGCGCTTGCCGTCTTTGACCTCCATCTCTTCCTCGGTCGGTACGACGACATCGAAGATCTTGTTTTTCATGCCCATCGTGTCGATGCGCTGCTCGAGGTTGTGACGAACCTTATTCTCATAACCCGAGTAGCAGTGAATGACGTACCACTTGCGATCATCGAGAGGGACTTCCTCGGCCTCTTCCTCCGGCTCTCCCTCTTGGGCTTTCTGCTCAGCAGCTTCCTTCTCAACCGCCGCTTGCTCAGCAGCTGCTTGCTCAGCGGCTGCTTCTTGTGCGGCTGCTGCTTGAGCCTCCCTGGCTTCGGCTGCGATCGCCTCAGCCGTCGACAACGCCTCGGCCAGTTCATCCCCGGCGCCTTGCTCCATCTCTAGATTTTCTTCTGGAATCCCGGCGTCCTCAGCAGCTTCTTCAATTTCAGTCTCCGGCTCAATCGCTTCTTCTGTTTCAACGAGCTCGCCCTGCTGCTCTGCGATATCCTCAATATCAACAGGGCTGGCTTCGCTCAGCGATTCCATACCTTCACCCTCATAAAGCTCATCAGGGTCCGGTTCGGATTCGGCCTGATCGATGACCGGGTTCACATCAAGTGGCTGCTCTGTCGTGGGCTCCTCTACCGCTGCCTCTTCGGCATCGTTATCGAGTTCCTCGATTTCGGCTTCCACCGGTTTCCCGTTTTCGTTTTCTTGTTTTTCACTCATAAGTTGTTACGTTCTACTTAGCCTAGCGAAACAATAAAGGCGATAAAGCGTGCGAAGACAAAATCCAGGAAGCCAAGCAATGCGCTCATAAACCCCACAACGATAAGCACGATGATGGTGAGTTGCGTTGCTTCCTCGCGCGTCGGCCAGTTGACCTTACGCAGCTCAACGAATGTCTCACGGAAATAGCGGGAGACTGGATTTCTACGTTTTTTTGCCGCAGCTTTTGACTTTGCCACGCTATCGCTCCTCAGATTAAGCGACGCCCATAATGCTCAGGCGTCGCAGGTCAGTAAGGCAGGCGAGGCAGGACTCGAACCCGCAACCCCCGGTTTTGGAGACCGGTGCTCTGCCAAATTGAGCTACTCGCCTGTATGGGGCCGTTGCTTTCTCGCCCCTTACTTCGTTTCTCGATGCAGTGTGTGCTTCTGACACCGCTTGCAATACTTATTCAACTCGATACGACCGGGATCATTACGTCGATTCTTCGACGTCGTGTAGTTTCGCTCCCGGCATTCTGTGCACTCCAGTGTAACCACTGGTCGGATGTCCTTCTTAGCCATAATCAGACGGTTTTGCGGCTTCGTTCTTGATCGAACTTCAGCACGCTACCAACTCCTAATCTAAAATCTCTGTGATCACGCCTGCGCCGACAGTCAAACCGCCCTCGCGGATCGCGAACTTCGAGCCCTTCTCCAACGCTACCGGCGTGATCAGCTCCACCGTCATGTTCACATTGTCGCCCGGCATCACCATCTCCACACCTTCCGGCAGCGCAATCGTCCCCGTCACGTCCAGCGTGCGGATGTAGAACTGTGGGCGGTACCCATCGAAGAACGCCTTGTGCCGTCCACCCTCTTCCTTCGTCAAGACGTACACCTCGCCCAGGAACTTCGTGTGCGGCGTGATCGATCCCGGCGCCGCAATCACCATCCCGCGCTCCACGTCCTCACGGTCGATGCCGCGCAAGAGCAGGCCCACGTTGTCCCCGGCCTGCCCCGTGTTCAGCACCTTGTGGAACATCTCCACCCCGGTCACCACCGTGCTCTTGGTCTTCTCCTGCAAGCCCACGATGTCCACGTTGTCACCGGTCTTCACCACACCCCGATCAATTCGCCCCGTCACCACCGTGCCGCGACCTTTGATCGAGAATACATCCTCCACCGACATCATGAACGGCTTGTCCAGCTCACGCTCCGGCTCCGGAATGTACTCGTCCACCACGCGCAGCAGCTCCTTGATGCTCTCATACTCCGGCGCATCCGGATCCTCACTGTCGCTCTCCAACGCCGCCAGCGCACTGCCCTTCACGATCGGTATCTCGTCGCCCGGAAACTCGTACTCGTTCAACAGCTCGCGCAGCTCCAGATCCACGAGCTCCAACAGCTCCGGATCGTCCATCATGTCGACCTTGTTCAAATACACCACGATCGACGGCACTTCCACCTGACGGGCAAGCAGCACGTGCTCGCGCGTCTGCGGCATCGGCCCATCCGGCGCCGCCACCACCAGTATCGCCCCGTCCACCTGCGCCGCCCCCGTGATCATGTTCTTGATGTAGTCACGGTGCCCCGGCATGTCCACGTGCGCATAGTGGCGCTTTTCGGTCTCGTACTCCACATGCGCAATCGCAATCGTGATGCCGCGCTCTTTCTCTTCCGGCGCATTATCGATCGAATCGAACGGGCGGTAGTCCGCAAACCCCTTCAGCGCACTGTACTTCGTGATCGCTGCCGTCAGCGTCGTCTTCCCGTGGTCGATGTGCCCCATCGTGCCCACGTTCATGTGCGGCTTCGTTCGTTCAAATGTTTCCTTGGCCATAATTCCAATCTCCTTAATCGTTCAAGAATTTTTCTGGTCATTAGAGCCCTCAAAGGGATTTGAACCCTTGACCCCGTTCTTACCAAGAACGTGCTCTACCCCTGAGCTATGAGGGCGCGACCGAATCAGATGTAAACACCTGTTCACCCAGGTGGGCGGTGACGGATTCGAACCGCCGTAGGCTTAAGCCAGCTGATTTACAGTCAGCCCCCGTTGGCCACTTGGGTAACCGCCCATATTCTGCCGCGCATCGCTATAGGTTCGCCGCATACTTGCTTTTTGCAAGCCGACGACGGGAGTCGAACCCGTAGCCTACCGCTTACAAAGCGGTTGCTCTGCCATTGAGCTACGTCGGCATGACAACAAAACGCGCCTCACCTGCTCGGCGCCGTTTGATTATACCAGACTCCCCAGCCGATTATGCCGAGGCAGTGTACCAAGATTCAAGGGCATCGTCAATGTAGCCAAAAAAATCTGTTCGAACGCATACTTTAGCGCTCAGACCCGGTAAAATCACGCTTTTCCCAGACATGAAATAGCGCAATCGATCCGGCCACTGCAGCATTCAGCGATTCGATCTCCCCACGCATCGGGAGACGCACAAGAAAATCACAATTTTCCTGCACCAAACGGCGCATCCCACTGCCCTCATGGCCGACCACCAGCGCCACCGGACCACTCAGATCTACCTTGTGAAGCGGCTGCGAGTCTTCGGATGCGTCTAATCCCGCCACCCAAACACCATGTTCCTTAATAGAGCGTATCGCCTGGGCAAGATTATGCTGTGCGATGCGCATGTGCTCGCTGGCTCCAGATGAGGCGCTCACCACCGCCGGCGTGACCGCCGCGCTGCGCTTTCCCGGGATGATCAGGCCGTGTACACCAACCGCCTCGGCCGTCCTTATCAAAGTCCCCAGATTCTGGGGGTCCTGGATGACATCGAGCAGCAGTAAGAACGGATCCTCATGCAGTGTCGATGCATGGTCGATGATCTCATCCACGGTCACATAAACGTACTTAGAGACATGCGCTAAGACACTTTGATGGTGGTCGCTGACGCGGTCCAGGTCTGTCTTTGACACCCGCTGCAGCTGTATACCTCGTTGATTTGCCCGCACGATGATCTCGGCAAGCACGTCGGATTCATCCGCTCCACTCGCAACCCGGATCTCGTTCACCTCACGACGTCCAGCTCTGAGGACCTCCAGCACCGGATTGCGCCCATAGATCCAATCACGGTCAATCATTCCAAGCTCTTATCTCCAAAATTAAAAACGCCCCGGCCGCGGATCGACAGGGGCGCTCTGGATCCGCGTACGATCAGATCTGCCAGACCGCTCCGCTCTTAGTGTCCTCAATCGTTACCCCGAGTTCGGCGAGACGATCGCGGATGCTATCGGCGAGCTCGTATTGCTCCTGATCTCTGAGTTCCTTGCGCACATTCAGCAGGAGCTCGATAAACGGACCGACCTCCGCCCCAGCCGATTCGGGTTCTTGATCTAATCTCAGGCCGAGCACGCCGGTCAGTTCTCTCAACTTTTGCTGAGCGGGGTCAAGCGCCTCCTGGCTGGCACCTGCGGTGCGACCCTGATTGATGGTTTTAACCAACTCAAACAGGTGGCCCAATGCACCAGCCGTGTTGAAATCGTCATCCATCGCAGCGACGAATTGCTCCTGGGCTTGCTCGGCCGATGACCGAAGTTCTTCTGCTTCAGCTCCATCCGCTTCGCTTTCCGGGAGTGCTGGTCGCAGCGCGCCACGCATGCGTGCCAGTCCGGCTTCTGCCTGCTCGACGACCTCTTCGTTGAAGGTGATCGGGCTGCGGTAGCTCGCATTCAGAATAAGCAAACGCAGTGCGTCGGCTTCGTGGTCCTCGAGGAACGCCTCGGCGTTGAGCACATTTCCCGTCGATTTGGACATTGCTGAACCGCTCAACTGCATCATGCCATTGTGGACCCAATACTTGGAAAACACCTTCCCGGTGTAGCTCTCCGATTGTGCGATCTCGTTTTCGTGATGGGGGAAGATCAGGTCGTTGCCGCCGCCATGGATATCTATCTGTTCACCCAGGTGGTGCAGGCTCATCGCCGAACACTCGATATGCCATCCTGGACGACCCGGACCCCAGGGGCTCTCCCAGGAGGGTTCACCAGGTTTTGTCGATTTCCACAGGGCGAAGTCGGCGGGGTCCTCCTTGCGCTCATCGATCCCCAGCCGCGCGCCGGCACGCATGTCCTCCAGCTCGCGTCTGGATAGACGACCGTAATCGTCGTCTTTTGCCACGCGGAAGAACACGTCTCCTTCCACCTCGTAGGCAAAGCTTTTCTCGATCAAGCCTTCAATGACTTTGATGATCTGGTCGATCTCCGTGGAGACGCGCGGGAATTTATCCGCTGGCAGGATGTTCAATTTCTCGATGAGTTGATTGTATTCACCGATGTATTGTTCGGCCAATTCCAGCGGCTCCACACCCAGGTCGTTCGCTCGCAGAATGACTTTGTCATCCACATCGGTGTAATTCATAACGTGCTCCACCTCATACCCGCTGTACTCCAGGTAGCGACGGATTACGTCGAAAACTATCGATGACATCGCGTGTCCAACATGAGCGGAATCGTAGACAGTAGGCCCGCAGACGTATAACCGAACTTTCTTGTCCTCAAGCGGCTCGAAGGGTTCTTTCTTGCGGGTCAGTGTGTTGTAGATCATTATCGTCATCGTGCTTACTCCGCTACCCGTTGATTCAATTCACCCACGTCCGGCCGGGCGAAGATCATGCGGCCGGCTGCTGTCTGCAGCACTTTGGTGACCGTGACAGGGATCACACTGTCGATGTACTCCTTGCCTTCCTCGACCACGACCATCGTGCCATCATCGAGATAGCCCACGCCCTGACCGGTTTCCTTGCCTTCCTGGATCACATTGACATCCATCTGCTCGCCGGGCAGGAACACGGCCTTTACGGCATTGGCAAGCTCGTTGATGTTAAGCACGCCCACACCCTGCAGTTCGGCGACCCGGTTGAGGTTGTAATCGTTGGTGAGCACCTGACAGCGCAGCTGCTTCGCCAGGATCACCAATTTGTCGTCCACAGCCCGTACGCCTTCGACATCCAGATCGACGATGCGGAAAGAGATATTTGGATCTTTCTGCAGTCGATTGAGGATATCGAGTCCCCGGCGGCCGCGCTGCCTTCGCAGCCCATCGGAGGAATCAGCGATATGCTGCAGTTCATTCAGGACAAACGAAGGCACCAGCATAGGTCCGGCGATGAATCCTGTGCGGGCGATATCGAGAATGCGGCCATCGATGATCACGCTCGTATCGAGCAATACCGAGAGGCTGTCTTGATTCGCCGGCGCGCTGGTGCTCCCGTCCGACCCTGAGAAGCGCTGGCCAAAGACATTCATAATATCATTCTGGCGCAGAACGAAAAGCGTGACGCTCAAATATCCGAAGAGCACCGCTCCTAGAAATGGCAAGATCTGGCTGAAAGGCTGAGGCAGCAGCGAGAGCGGGAATGCGAGCAGCGCGGCGATAATCAATCCGACGATCAACCCGATCAACCCCGATACCATTGTTCGTACCGACAGTTGAGAAATCTGCTGGCGGAATGAGCGGATCGGCCTTGTTGTGATGAACGGGGTTACTACCAGCCCCATCAATGCACCGACCAGCCCGAACACAAGCGCCCACAAGACAGCCTCTTCACCGGCCGACCGTCCCAGGTACGTGCCCAGGTAGATCCCTCCGACAAAAAAGACCACCATCCCGACCACCCGAGCAATAAAATCAACACTCATGAGGACATTCCTTCCTGTTAAACACAAAACACGGCATACGCCCGGCTTACGGCGCCTGCCGTGTCTTCTTTTCCATCCCCCGGTTCAACTGACGCTAATTATGCGATCGAAGTAACTTGATTTCTTATGAGTTGCCCATACCGATCGCACGATTGAGGATGATCATAGAATAAGGCCGGGCGTTGAGGGTTCATAAAATGAAAAGGATAAAATCACCCTCAAGCTTACTTATAATATCACGTTCAAGATTAAACTTCTATAGTCACAGAATCGAAAGCGAGCCTCGTATCTGAACGAGGCTCGCTGTTTCCCATCTTGGTTTCGGTCAGGTTCTTCAGGGCAACTGCCCGACGACCTCAAAGCTAGCCAGCGTTTGATCGAGGACATCCCAGTGAGATTCTTCCGTGATCACCATTTGTAGGTGGATCAAGTAAGCGAATTGATCCTGACGGGATACCGCGACCAATTGGAAGAATGTAGACCCGCCAGGACCGCCGCACTTCTCGAAGAGATCATATTTCCCTCGGTAGAGCGCATCTTCATAATCGAAGCGGCCTACATATTCGCAGCCCTCGCCGTATGCCTGATACTCATTCAGCAGCTCAACATACCCAAGCTGACTTGCAAGATCATCTGAGGCCGCCAACATCACACCTGGATAGGCCCAATTGTCATAGAACCCCTGCACATCCGGAGCAGCCGTGATGCCACCCCCCACGACCTCATTGTCGATGTACCACGGCGTCCCATCGATATCATTCCATGTGCCTGGAACCTGCATGCGCATCGATTCGTAGTCGTCATAAACCCATATATAATCTCCTGAAACTGGGGCGCTCGATGTGGCGCCAGTTCCAGCAAACTCGTTGGGCAATGTGCCCACGACCTCGAAACTATCCACAATGTGCTCGGCTGCATCCCAGTCGCGATCTTCCGGTATCTGGATGTGCAGCTCAATCAGGAAGGCTTCAGGCGTTACGATAGGTGAAGCCATCAGCAGGTAATAATCCGTCCCTGCTCCACCACAGTTTGAGAAATAATCAGCAAGCCCGGCATAAAGCCCGTCGCTATATTCCTCGCGGCCTTCATAAACACATGATTGGAAATCCTCGTAACCACTGACTTCGTTCAAGTAGTTCTCCAACCCCCCCAGCGCCTGAACGTTCGAGCTCACATCGAAAACCAATCCGGGAACCGTCCAGGATTCGATGAAGCCCTGCAGGTTATTGGAAGCCCAGAGTGATGCCCCGAAGATCAAATCGTCCTGCATCCAGGGGGCTCCATCGATTTCCGACCATTCGGTTGGGATCTCAACCTGCAGTGCGCTGTAATCATCGAAAACGTATGTGTACGAGTCGTACACTGCGCCAGTGCTTCTACCCCCACTGCTGCCTCCGGCGAAGCTCCCTGATGGGTTCAACGCCCTCCCATTGAACTGACCTTCAAGAACATCTCCGGTTGCATAACGCAGAACTTCAACGCCCATCGTGGCCTCGGTACCCTGCGTCCGGATCACATCACAATAATCTGACATGGTCCCGTCTGTCCCCAGCACAAGCCCTTCCAGTGCAGTCACGATGTCCCCAGCCTGAATGCCGGCCTCGTCAGCGGGTGAACCCGAAGCGACCGATGCGACCCAGATCCCAGAGAACGAGCCGTCGCCGGAGTTAACTGCCACGCCGTTTATGCCAAGCGAATCGACGTCATTTCCATCACGCAAGCGCGCGATGATCGAGCGCGCATCTACCGCGTTGATTGCGAAATACTGGTTGTCTGCGATGAGCGAGGTTGCGTAGTTGACACCGACGACACTCCCATTGGCGTCAACAAGCGGTCCTCCGGAATTTCCGGGGTTGATCGTGGCATCGTGTTCAAGGACCGAATCGATCGACGCCCATGAAGTTTCGCCATCCGCCTGTGCTTTTGAGATGATCCCTTTAGTCAGCGTGAATTCAGGGTCACCCAACGGGAAACCTGCGGAATACACTTCGAGCCCGACATTCACCTCACCCGAATGCCAATCCAGGTAATCGAAGTCATCACCCTCAATGTCGATCACCGCCAGATCTGAGCATTCGGAGACGCCGAGGATTTTAGCGTTGCGCGGGCTGTCCTCTCCCGCAACCCAAACCCTGAGCAGTGCAGCCCCTGTGACCACATGGTTGTTGGTCACGGCGATACCCGAGGGGTCGATGATAAAACCTGACCCCGACCCGGCAGCGTTAACCTGCATGCCGAATTCCGGATCAATGAACGTCCCCTGGGCTTCGATCAGCACCGTGGCGTTCTGGACGTCTTGCAGAGATGAAACCCCGCTGCTTATCGATGCATCCCCACTCTCTGAATCCCCCCCTTTCGCGCCGCTTGTCCGACCCATACCTTGTTCTTCCTCAACGGGTGCAGCGATTTGAGGTGCCTCTGGAGATCCACATGCCGTCAGCAGCAGCGCAAGTACTAGCAGAAGTGGGAGCCAGGTCCATCGTCGTTGAAATTTCATAGTGTTCTCCTTGCAAGGATGGTTGCGATGTGTGGCGCATGTTTCATGCGCCTAATTTACGATGAGATTCCACCAGCGCTAACAGTCTCTCTTGTGAGCCATGGAGCAATCCAAACTCGAGTATAGAACAGCCTACGGTGGACCTGCCTTTCAATTTACTTGCATCCCAAACTTGGCATTTACACTGTTTGAATTACAATCTCCTCGCACAGGAGGCTAGATATGCACATTTTGTTAACCAATGATGACGGTGTATACGCACCGGGTTTGCTCGCGCTGGCACAATCGTTACGCGCGATCGCCGAGGTCACGGTCGTCGCACCTGACCGCAACTGGTCCGCTTCCGGACATGTAAAGACGATGCACCGACCGCTGCGCGTGACAGAGATCACGCTGCAGGATGGCAATCCGGCTCTATCGACTGACGGAGCACCCTCCGATTGTGTGGCTTTAGCTTTACTAGGATTGATTGAGCAAAAGATTGACGTTGTCGTTTCTGGAATCAATCCGTTTCCCAATGTAGGCCATGATGTAACCTACAGCGGTACGGTCACGGCTGCGATGGAAGCTACCCTTTCGGGCATCGCCGGTGTGGCGGTATCGCTCGACTCAAACCGCACTCATGCCAAACCACTGGATTATGGGCCGGCCGCTCGTGTTGCAGCCTCCATCGTCAGGCAGATTAATTCCGCCGGTCTACCCAACGGGACTCTACTCAATGTGAATGTGCCCTACGTGCCGCTCACAGAAATGCGTGGCATCGCCATCACCCGCCAGGGACAGCGTGTCTATCGAGACGCCCTGGTCGAAAGGCAGGATCCCCGCGGGAGAAAGTATTATTGGATCGGTGGTGATATCCCCACCGGAGTAGCGGATGAAGGCACCGACTTCTGGGCTCTCTCCGAAAAGATGGTTTCGATCACACCGTTGATGATGAATCTCACAGCGGCGGACTACCTGCCCGTCCTGGAAGAGTTGAACCTACGCGTCGAGCCGGAATCCTGAAACGACCTATTGAGCAAGTCCCACGGGCCAGATCCGGGTCTGTCCATATACCCCAGTCCAACAGATCAAGGTAGTGAACAAGAAAAACCCACGCAACTACCGCGTGGGTTTTGACAATTTATTGCCTTGGTGGTTACGCTCTCAGGACCTCTTGCACAAGTTCCCTGTCATGATCGAACACCCGAACTTTGAATGCCTGCCGTCCAGGAAGTGAGTGCGTTGCACATCCGAAGCAAGGGTCGTAGGAACGAAAGGCCATCTCAATCTGATTGAGGACAGGATCGCTGATCTCAACACCGGGCTGGATCAGCTCTTTTGCAGCCCGCATGATCGAGAGGTCGATTGCAGCGTAGTTGTTGGTTGTTCCCACAATAAGATTAACATCTGTTAGCAGTCCGCGCTCATCGGTAACGTAATGGTGGGTAAGTGTACCTCTTGGAGCCTCCACGATAGCCACACCCTCGGTTGGAATCTCAGTTGGGATCGTGCGGATATCTTCACCGGTGATGTCGGGATCCTCCACCAGTTCCAATGACCGCTCCGCCGCATAAAGCAGTTCGATCAGACGTGCCCAGTGCGTAGCCAATGTGTGATGGACGGGTTTTCCACCCAACGTATCATAGAAACGCTCGTACTCTGCCTGTGCCAGCGGCGTCGCCATGCCGTCGGAGGCGTTCAGCCGGCTTAATGGGGTGGCTTGATAAACACCGCTGTCCAGACCATCCGTGAACCCCTTCCAGCCTATTTCTTTGAGGTAAGGGAACTTCAAGTAGGTCCAGGGCTCGATGTGCTCAGCGATTACATCCAGGTATTCATCCGGTGTGTATTTGACAAACTCTTTGCCTTCTGGGTCGACGACACGCACCTTGCCATCGTAGAAATTGACATGGTTGTTCTCATCGACCAGCCCCATGTAGTACGTCTCTTGAGTGAATGCATCGCTCACGATAAGATCGACATAGGCCTGATTCGAAAGCACGACGTCGTTCAAGAGCTGAAGCGAGAACTTTGCGACCTCGAGCGAGTGCGCCGAAATCTCAGCCAGCCTTTCACGCTCTTGCTCGTTGATGCCCTTGCTGACACCACCGACGAGCGCATTCACCGAATGGATGTAGCGGCCG
>Ga0207752_1000840_pt1 | contig 14400 bp, 14 predicted proteins | sample Pon2CUnioCityCA_6_FD_187272 | JGI IMG/M metagenome (GOLD analysis project Ga0207752, IMG submission 187272) | Marine sediment microbial community from Union City, CA, USA - Pond 2C Sediment 2 (SPAdes) | ecosystem: Environmental > Aquatic > Marine > Intertidal zone > Salt pond sediment ...
CCCCCGCTCGGCCATTCGGGCAGCTCGACGCGAATCGCCCTTCGGCCCGAAGCCCGACCGGAATCCCTTCAATCGACCGATAACCAGTATACGACTTTGCCCGGCCCATGTCCATAACAAACGCCGATAAATCGAGGGAACAGGCTCATCCAGCCCGACCGCTCCGCCCAACAAGCCCTGTGGGTACTCACCCGCCACGGCCTCCGCGCCGGCCCATCATCGATCATCCACCCCCCGTAGAAGCCTCTGCCCTTCTCGGCGTTCAGCCTATGGATCGCATCCTCTCCGCTCGACGAAAACGACGGCCACGCCCCACGTCACCGTAGTCGTCACTCCTGCCTGGAGCGACCCCTGACAAGCGAAGCAATCCCGTTCAAGACCCAGTCACGATCCAAGGCACGCTCCTCTTCGGGCCGTCTCCCCAGCAACGCGTCTACCAACTGAGGGGCGTCTTCTTCGCCAATCTCCTTGTGAAACCTGGCCGGCTCCTGTAACTCCCGAAGATGCCGAATCATCTTCTCTACGCTGTCGGACGTCAGGGTCAAGTCGATTTCTTCGCAGGTCCGCAGCGCGCGCACGATCTGGCGCAAGTGTATCGGCAGAGGTGCGTCGGTGATGCGCCCCACCCGATCGACAAGGTCCTGAACGCCCGACGTCGGCCACACTCTCCCATTGCTATCCAGGACAAGCTGTGAAACACTGAGTTCGGGACGGGCATTGAAGACCTGTTGATTGCAGTCGACAAACACATCGGGAAATTCCCGCCCGTGTGCATCCCGAACCGGCAACAACCCGAGAACATCGATCGCGGTTTCTCCAAATGGCACGCGGTCTTGGAAGCACGATACATCATAACCGAGAGCCACGGACAGGGAACGGAGTCCGCGTTCCAGAGCAGGGACCATACGATAGGCGCCATCCGAATTGGGCTCCCGAACCGCTGTCGGAGGTTCGACCTGCACCCTCACGGCGACATCGATGTCCCGGCACGGGCGGCCCAGCAGTATGTCGCGGACCGCGCCGCCCAGCACCACGATGTCGCAGATCCCGCACCGGCGCAGCAGGCGAAGGAAGGCCCGCACATTGGGATCTCGTATATCGTGAAGCGGAACGCGCATTCTCAGGCCTTGCGTTTGTAGCGTGCGACGGCTTCTTCACACGCCGACAACGTACGGTCGATATGCTCATCGGTGTGGGCAAAGGACAGAAAGAACAACCCGATAAAGCCGTCGGTGAGCACGCCCAATTCCCGCAGGTGGGCCGCGATATCCATCCACACGCGCCGTTCGGTGCGAAGCCACCATGTGCGGTAGTCGCGCGGTTTTTCCGGGCCAATCGTGATGCCGAACATGGAGCCCAGCCCGTGCCAATGCGCGGCAATCCCGGCGTTGTCCAGGAGAGTGCAAATCCCCTGCGCGAGGCGCTCCCCTCGCCGCTGCAAGTCGGAATAGTCGATACGGGAGAGAACGGATAGTGAGGCCCTCGCCGCCGCCGTACACGGAAGATTGCCGAAGTATGTCCCGCAGTGATGGACGCCGCCGGGCTTTATCAGGTCCATGAACTCGCGCCTTCCTCCTATGGCGGCGAGCGGAAAGCCATTCGCCATCGCTTTGCCATACATCGTCAGATCGCTGTGCACACCGAGATACTCCTGTGCACCGCCTCGGCAGACGCGGAACCCTGTCTTCACTTCATCAAAGACCAGAACGATCCCATACCGATCGCACAGCGACCGAACGGCGTTAAGGTAACCGCCCTCCGGCATGATGGCCGCCGTGTTGCCGAGGATGGGTTCCATAAACACGGCGGCGATCTCGCCCGGGTGACTCTTCAGCACGGTCTCAAGAGCATCGGCATCGTTGAACGGCACCGTGATTATGGAATCGTGGACAGAGGCGGGCAATCCCACACTTCCGGGAACCGCCCTGCCCCCCAATTGATCCGCGTCCACACCGGGGATATCATGGAGTAGGACATCCGGATTGCCGTTGTAGTCTCCTTCGATTTTGACGGCCATCGAGGCGTGCGTGTGTGCGCAAGCGATACGATAGGCCGTGCCGGCGGCATCCGAGCCAGAGTTGCACAGTCTGACCATCTCAATGGACGGACAGAGCGAAACGATCAACTCAGCCACTTCGAGCTCCAGGCCGTGAGAAAAGGCGAATGTTGTGCCACGAGACATGGCTTCGGTGACCGACATCGTGACCTCTTCGTTGGCGTGACCGAGCAGGATCGGGCCAAATCCAAGGATGTAATCGATGTACCGGTTCCCGTCCAAATCGACGAGCTCGGCGCCTTCACCCCGCGCCACGGCAATAGGGCTGCCGACCCGGGCATTGGAACTGGCGCCGCCCGGGACCAGTCTCGCCATGCGTCTCAGGAAGGCCTCAGATCGGCCGTTCTTCACGCAGCGTCCGAGCCCCGCTCTCTGCAATCCATCTGTAACCATATTCCACCCTCAGAATGTCTTCAGCTACCTGCTCTTCTCCGGCGACGAACCATGTCAGGCCCGGGATTCTTGCCGGAACACTTCGATACTCCCGTGTCTCCCTGGCGCGATCGTAGGCATAGTACACTGCCACAGTCCGGTTCTGCAATACGCTGAGATACACATGAACGAAACGCGCCAGCTCCGTTTCGTGGTACCCACCCTTGAGCCATGAGCCTTTCTGGCGATTCAGAGGCAGCCCGTTGAGAGGCCAGCCATCCGCCGAGACCGTGTCGAAGATGCCCCCATTTGCCCGGTCCACAAAGCAGGTCAGCCAGAACCGCAGGCCGTCGCGCGCCATTTCCAGAGACTGTCCGTCCCGATGCACCAGGAACATCAGCAAGCTGGCCATGATTCCCTCTTCCTGTTGCCACCAGACCTTGTTCGTGTGGCCCATCAGCTCGGCAAGCGAGCCGGCGCACGACTCCCTCCACATGATTTCAAACCAGCCCCCTCTGAATGCATCCCAGGCGCCGCACTTGAGGAGGTTGCTCCAGATGCGCTCGGCCTGCGCGTGCGCGGCTTCCGCGAGGGCGGGCGGCAAATCCTGCACGGCCCGCAGCAGGACCCAGATGACCTTGAGGTTTCCGCCAATATTGCCGGCGTCAAAATCGGTGTTGTACGGATTTCGCCAGGGGGGCCTCCGGCACTGCCACGTCCGATCGAAGATCTCCCGTATGAAGTTGTGTTTGGCGTCGATCATGTACTCGAGAATCAGCGTACAGAGCTCGCGTATTGCAACTTGCAGATCGAGATGCTCGCAGCGCAGGTTCGCGTTCGCGGCAAAGTACAACGTCGCGCTCAGCGGATCGACAATGCTGTTGAACGACTTGCTGTCCGTCACCCCTCGCTGGGGCGTGAGGTCCAGCGGCCCGATTGCGTCGAAGTACCCACCATATTCAGGGTCATGGTACAGTTCGGCGAGACTACGCAGGTTCGCCTCGATGACGGCGCGCGTGCGGGGACATCGCACGACGTCGTAATAGGCGATCGGACCGGTCAGGCTGTATATCTGGGTGAATATGTTGACGACGTCAGGCTCCTCCGCGTGCTTGCGCCCGAGCCCATCCAGACGGGTAAAGAACAGAGTGTGGCCCGAGCGTTGAAAGACTGCTTTGCGTCTCAGGAATTCGGCGCCGAGATGAGCGGCCTCCAGGAACCGCCTGTCGCCGGTCAGAGCAAAGGCATTCGAAAAGGCATACAGCGTACGCGATACCACGTACGGCCATTTGTCCGTTCCATCTGTGCCATGAGAAGGCGAGCCATCCTGCGCGAGGTCTGTGAAGTACCCTCCGTGTTCACGATCCACGGCGTGCTCAAGCCACCACGTCGCCAGATCGGCCAGGTAACCGACCCAGTACTCCGGAGAAAGATACGACGGGTCGCTTCCATCACGTCCCTGGAGGTGGAGTTCCGTGCAGATACGCCTCGCCTGTTCATCGGCAGGCCGCCCGCAGGCAATCATTCGACCCATCACAAGCTGGCCGATACAATCGCGTCCCGTCAGTTCCCGACCGGCCTCATCTTCCATCGCGCTCCCATGGCGACCATTCTCTATCCTGGAGACCTTGGTCCACCGGTTGATCTGCAACGCCAGGTCGCCCGAGGCCGTTCGCACACGAAGCGACCGTCCCTTCGCCTCAACGACAGTCCCCATGAATGCGCTCGCGGAATACCCGGCCGCCGGGACACCCGCGATACGCTCGGTCATCACCGAACCGACTTCGGAGTTCGCCTCGTTGAGTTCACACATGTCGACAGCACCTTTCCTACTGAAGATACTGAGCCAAAACGGTCAAGGCTGCACAACGAATTTCTCCAGAACGACGATCCAGAGGCCGGTACCCAAACGGCCATTTCCTCGCTGCTTTCCGGCTCTGCTTGCCGCAGTGTATCTCACGCCAGTACATCTTCAGGGCTCGCTCAAACCTCTCGACCTGCTCCATCGCCCCCGCCAGTGTTTCTCGATTTTGCCCATCGTCTATCAGTCCGTCGAGTTCCACCTTCATCACTTTCCACCTCCTACGTATGGCCTGGAGCAAGATGAACACCGTCTGTTCATACGGAAACCAGCGATGATTCAATAGGCACTCCAGCCTTCGGTGTGCCACGGCAAAGAACTCCGTTCTCGGTTTCTTGGTCAACTCTCTGATCTTGACAGCCTCATCGGGAAACCAATTGTACAACAAGCCACAAGTTCCATACGTGTCGATTAGCTGCTTGGCGTTATCCCGGTCGACCTGGATCTCACCGATGGCAAGCGTGCAATCCCCTGTCAGTACCCTCTCAGGGAGACATTTCATGTCCTGCAGACCTTGGTGCGCACCTTCCGCATCATAGAGAAAGTCGCCGGGCACGAGCCAGTATACGTCGCGGTTTGTCGCTTTATTTCTGCAGGCGCGCCCGAGCCCGGCCAGCCACATCTGACAAGTGTCAACGCTCCGGACATGCTCAAAGCTCTTCTCGCCAAAGACAGTGCGAATTCGCTCGACCAGCCTGTTGAACGCAACACGTAATTGACTGTTGGCTTTTCCGGGCCGCCTGGCCCATCGCTCTGTCTGATCGTTAATCACAAATATGGGGTCAAGATATCGCCCTCCATTGCTTACCTGTAGAGACTTCAGGAAACCAAGCAACTGCTTGAAATGTACATCTGTGCCCAGCCTGAACCGAAACGGGAAGATCACCACAGGATGGACTTTGGCTTTCGATCTCACGCGCGGGGCTTTCGGGGGGGCTTTCTTGTTCGCCATGGTATCGTCTCCTTGACTCGCACTACGCCCATCAACAAGACGTCCCTGCCTTGGGTACGCCGCTTAGCACAAAGTCTCCTCCCACACTAATACCGCGCCGCAAGAATACACGCAAGCCTCCTGGGGCATTCTGAGGCTAAAGGCGTTGGAGGGACAAAATATCGCCCGCCGCCGTCGCGACGCCGGGTGTCAAATACGTTCTGCTAACGCCTGAAATAGGTGCAGCATCCCGGCAATGTCGCTTCCGCCCGGCACCTCGGAACACCCCAGAGCACCCAGCCTCCCCAGCCTACACCCCACTTCTCTCGCGCCATGAGAAGTCTGTCTCGGTCGCGAAGCACAGGAACACGACAATCAGCCGGATCAGGGTCGGGGCGATGTCGTACGTCTCGCCGATCCCGCCGCAGACGCCGATAGACTTGACGAAGTACACGTCGCGGGCCATAAAAAGAGGGCCGGCGGTCCGTTCGCCGCCGACCCTTGTGGGTTTCGCGTGTGGCCAATTCTCGTTATGGCTTCACCGCGCGGTTGTAGATGCGGACGTCGTCGATCAGGCCGGAGAAGAAGGTGCGCAAAGCGAGCCCACTGCCCTCGGTCGACTCACTCAGCACCGTCAGAATTGGCCATGTTCTCTTCTTCCCAGCGAGTGATGCATACCTTCAAATCCTCGATGTCCACCTTGCCGTCGCCCCAGGGCATCGGCCCGATGTCATAGAGCGTGTCGGCCGTTCCCCAGTTCTCGATCAACATCACCAGATCAACAAGATCGACGACTCCATCTCCGTTGAAGTCCACGATTGGAATGACGGGAACGTAGTACAGATCCCAGCCGCCATACCCACCAGGCCGATTGGAATGGAAGTAGATGCCAGAGGTATCAGCCGAGATGGACACTCCGCCTTCATCGTATGGGCTGTTGATAGGGGCTCCCAGGTTTACTGGCTGCCCCCACGTGCCGGAGATTGTTGACCACTTCGTCATCCAAAGATCGGTACTACCGAAGCCGCCGGGCCTGTTGGACTGGAAGAAGAGAATTCGATTGTCGCGTGAAATGCTCGGTCGAGCTTCAAAGCTCGGGCTGTTCACAGTGAGTCCGAGATTTACCGGAGTGCTCCAGTCATCGTTTGTCGTTGTTCGCGTTGTTACCCACAGGTCGCAACCACCTGACCCACCGGGCCGGTCGGAGCTGAAGTAAAGGAACAGCCCATCAGCCGAAATGCTCGGATAGGCCTCGTTCTGCGGCGTGTTGACGGTTGACCCGAGGTTCACGCCCGCAGACCAAGGATCGTCTGTCGTCTCCCGCGTGGCCACGTGCAAATCCCAGTCCCCCATCTCCGTCAGAAGGGAACCGAAGAAGAGCGATAAGCCATCAGCCGGCATAGTCGATCCATCATGCTGGCCCACCGAATTGATCGGCAGTTCGAGAGTCGTGGGTTCTTGGAATGTGAAATCCGCGTTCGCGGATCCACCGTCGCCAAGCAAAATGACGACCACAAATGTAACCGCAACCATCTCGATTCTTGGACTCGTGAGCCGTTTCATTTTGCACCTGCCCTTCTGTCCTCTTTCTCAAGGGACGCAAAATAGTTGTCAATCATCGCCAATGGCGAACCTTCCAGACGTCTGCAAAGACTTGTTGACTTGTTCACTGAGAGCTTCTACAGTTAAACACTGGAAAATCTCTGGATATTGCGCCGCGCGTTGGGTCTTTTCCGAGAATTTGAGATATCCAGGCAAGACCGTGTAGTTACATGATCTCTGATGCCACAGAAAGCGGAGCAGGCGATCATGAAACGCGATGACATGACAGACATGGGCGGGGAGGGAGAGGCCTTTCTGACGACCCACTGGTCCATCATCGAGAATGTCAGTTCGAGTGACGATGACAGAAACCGAGCCCTCATCGGTCTGTTGCTGGATAGGTACTGGAAGCCCGTCTATTGCTATCTCCGGCGTAAAGGTCATGACAATGAACAGGCCAAGGATTTGACGCAGGGGTTCTTTCATGAAGTCGTGCTTGGGCGCGGCTTGATTCAGAAAGCCGATCAATCCAAAGGGCGCTTTCGGTCATTTTTGCTTATCGCATTGAATCGCTATCTCATCACCGCCAGAACCGGGCAGGCCGCACAGAAGCGAATCCCAAAGAGCAAGCTCGTTCCCCTGGATGTAGTGGATGCCAAGGAGTTGCGGCAGGCCACTTCAGAGTTGACTCCCGAAGATTCATTTAACTACGCATGGGTCTCTGCCCTACTGGAGCAGGTTTTGGCAGAGGTTGAGGAGGATTGTCATAGAAACGGCAAGACGGTGCATTGGCACGTCTTCCACGACCGGGTTCTGGATCCAATCATGGACAAGAGTGATCCGCCCTCCATGTCAGAAATCTGCCGGAAATATGGCATCGAGAGCGAGACCACGGCGTCCAATATGATGGTCACGGTGAAACGGCGTTTCCAGACAGCTCTGAAGAGTCATCTGCGTGGTCTGGTCGTCTCCGAGGATCAGGTCGATGAAGAATTGGCAGAAATCATGCGATTTCTTCCAAAGGTGGCGCAAGATCGCACATGATTGCAGTGTTTATATATGGAGCCGCACAAACACAGGCTGGTGGTGACGGTCGATCGATGTTCGTCTAACTGCGGTACAGAACGATGAGCAAGAAATCAATATTTGACCTGGACCCTGAGCAGCTACACGAACTCCTTTCTGTCGGCAAGGAAGCCCCAGGATCTGCGTCTGAGGAGCAATCAAGTTCCTCCGGCGAGGCGCCACGAGCTGCTCCAACGGGACCTCTGAACGTGTTCATGGAGAAGCCCGGCGATAAAATAGGACGCTACAAATTGCTCCGTGTCTTGGGTGAAGGCGGCATGGGAATGGTCTATCTGGCCGAGCAGGAAGGCCCGATTCGGCGCAAAGTCGCGCTGAAAGTGATCAAGCCAGGCATGGACTCCAAGCGCGTGCTTGCCCGCTTCGAGACGGAACGACAGGCCTTGGCTCTGCTGGATCATCCCAACATCGCCAAGGTCTATGATGCCGGCACCACGAAATCCGGGCGGCCCTACTTCGTCATGGAACACGTGCAAGGATTGCCCGTCACGGAGTACTGTGACCGCCACAGGCTGAGCATTGAGAGTAGACTGACCTTGTTCCAGCAGGTTTGTGCGGCAGTGCAGCACGCTCATCAGAAGGGGATCATTCACCGGGACATCAAGCCGTCGAACATCTTAGTTTGCGCCGAGGGCGACAAGGCGATTCCGAAGATCATCGACTTTGGCGTGGCCAAGGCCATCAGTCAGCCCTTGACGGAACGGACCCTGTTCACGGAGGACAGCCAGCTACTCGGTACGCCGGAGTATATGAGTCCCGAACAGGCGGACATGGTTAATGAGGACATCGACACGCGTTCGGATATCTACTCGCTCGGGGTCATGCTGTACGTTTTGCTGACTGGGATCATGCCGTATGACTCCAAGACCTTTCGCCAGGGCGGTGTGGAGCACGTGCGGAAGATCATCCGTGAAGCCGATCCCAAGACGCCGAGTACCCGGCTGACGAGCTTGGGCGAAGAGGCCAACAGGGCTGCGAATAATCGCCGTACCGAGGTGATAGCACTTGCCAAGCGGTTGCATAAGGAGCTGGAGTGGATTCCACTGAAAGCGATGCGCAAGGAGCGCACGGAACGCTATCGTTCGGCTTCGGAACTGGCCGACGATATCGAGAACTACCTGAACGGCGATCCGTTGATCGCCGGCCCGCCGGGGACTCTATACAGACTGAAGAAGTCCGCCCGGCGACATAAGGCACTTGTCGCGGGCACGCTCGCCGTGCTGCTTGTCTCTCTCATCGGCACAGTGGTCGCCACCCTCTTTGCCATCGGTCAAGCCCGGGCTCGCGCTGAAGCCCAGGATGTAAGCGACTTTCTACTGGAGAGTGTTCTCTTTGCTGCCGTTAATCCAGTTCGAGGGGGCCAGAAAGGAACGGTCCCCTCCATTCTCGATGCCATATCTGAAGAACTGGCGGGCAAGTTTGAGGACAGGCCTCTGATAGAGGCATCCATCCGCCTTCTACTAGGGCGGGCGTACTGGCGGGTTGGACAAAACTTGGTCATACCGTCCCTGCATCGTACGAGTAAGCCACATCTCGACGCGGCGGAAGACCATGTGAAACGGGCCTACCAGCTATATAGAGAACAACTGGGTGAGGAGGACCCACGTACCTTGGAAGCAATGCTTTCCCTCGGAGCGGTTTACAGTTTCCAACGCAGGCTTGACGAAGCGGAGGCGCTACTCGCCAGGACGCTAGAGATCAGTCGCCGCGTCCGCGGTGACGAGCACCTGCGAACGCTTTGGTGCATGAATTCACTTGCCTTAACGTATCGGACTCAGGAACGCTACAACGAGGCAGAGTCGCTGTTTTGGGAGATGTTCAAGATATGCGAAAGCCAAGCGGAGTTTAGCGAGGACCACAAGGCGGTTTCTCATTTTGCTGAAGGTAACCTTGCTGGCCTTTATAAGAGACAGGGGCGGTACGATGACGCAGAACGCCTGTTTCGCAAGCTGCTACCCGATATAGTCCATTCTGAAAATCCACACTATGTACACATGGTATCGGCCCTGGCTCACATGTATTTACAACAGGGACGGCATGATGAAGCGGAGCCTCTGTTTTTGCAGGTATTGGAGAACCGACGCATCAACCGCGGTGAAGGGCATTTGGCCACATTGGAGACGGAGTATTTTCTTGGCACGCTGTACACGAACCAGGGCCACCACGACCAGGCGGAGTCTTTTCTTCTTAGAGCGGTTTGGGGCAGGCGTTTCGAACTCGGCGACGAGCATGCGGACACGTTGGAGGCGTGGAACAGCCTGGTCGACCTCTACGAAGCCTGGAACAAGCCCGAAGAAGCCGCCAAGTGGCGAGCGGAGCTGCCCCAGCGTGACGATGCCGAGGAGTAGGATTGGCCCAACAGGATGCCTCCAGCGTCACGACTTGCAACCTGAAGGCATCAACTCCGCAATTCGGTTGGCCGGAGGGGTGCTGATACGGCCAAGAGCATCGCAGCGATATCGCACTCTCAGCCGCTCTCCGCTACGGGCATGATGAGCCAGGCGACGATGTAGGTCGCCAGAACCGGGACCACGGCGGTCGCGAAGCACAGGAACACCACGATCAGGCGGATCAGCGTCGGGTCGATGTCGTAGGTCTCGCCGATCCCGCCGCAGACACCGAAGAGCTTCTTGTTCGTCCTGGAAACATGCAGGTATCTCATGGTCAATCCCTCTATTTGTCTTTCGCTGGACTATACACGGCCAGGTCCGCCGGCTCAAGAGAAACTCCCCGCCGGCGGAAGGCAGCCCGGATTCGCCTGTGAGGCGGACTTGCCTTCGTCCCTTGGACATGACATCGATGACGCTGGCAAGTCCTTTACGAGGGCCAGATGGGGACATCGTCGGCCCGATTGGCGGGTGAGTGGCTGTCGTCGATGCCGTTTGGGCCGCGGGCGAAAAGGCGAAAGACCTCCCCCGCCGGCACATATACGAGCGGCTGCTCCGTGTACGGATCGATCAGGGCCTGGGCGGGGACGAGCGTCTCGATCTCGTCCAAGCGGTCCGGCCATCGGTCGTTGGCGTCATGATATCGCCTGAGCCCCACCAGGACGCGGACGCCCCGCCGCAGTGACAGCAGGCGCAGGTACTTGTCCCTGACAATTCCTACGGCGTCCCCCGCCCCCCGTTGCCGCCACCAGTTCCCCAGACGCTGTCGCAGACTGTATTCAGCGATCACACTGGCCGCGATGAGCGGCTGCACCTCCAGCATCGGCCCAGAGAGTTGTTCCCACTCGTTCGCCAATTCCGCGGGCATGGCCTCGGCCAGCCTCAGGTGCTCCTCGGCAGCGTCGGCCTGCATGACCCAATCGCGCAGGAGTGCCCACGCCCGCCTTTCAATCTCAACGCCGAGCAGGAAATCGATGAACAGTGGTTGCCCGCGCGCATGGCATCCCATCCGGATCAGACAGTACAGCTTCTCGCCGGCAGCGTCCATGCGCCCCTCTGCGACGTCCTTGGTCGCCGCGTTGTCGAGCGCTCGTGACCAGGCGCGCATCGCGGTGATATACTTGCGGTGGTCGCGGTAGCACTGCAAGCCGGCGGACAAGGGGAAGTAACACAAGTCCATCTTCGCCGCCGCGACCAGTCCGGCCAACCCGGCGGGCGTCAGGCCCGGATCGGCCGGATCACCCGCAATGACATCGACTGTCAAGAGCCGGTCGTACAGCGTGGCCGCATTCTCTTCCGCCGGCACAGCGAGACGCGCATCGACCGCCGCAATCCGCGCCTCTAACGACTCGCGGGACCATCCCCGACCCAGCAGGCACACCGCCCCGCCCAAGATCGCGCACGCGAGCATCACAACGCCAACGCGCCGCCACCGCCCTGACCTAAGCCGCCCGCCGTGTCCGATCCTTCTGACCTGCTCCACAATTCCTCCCAATCTCCACGCAATCCGTCACCGCCCTCTTGCCCCCGCCCCGCCATTCTACGCGGTATCCGCCAGATCGACCACCCCTTCACCTTATCGTAGAGGCGTTATGTAACGCCTCATGGTCAGATAATCCGCGATCGTCGGCGCGCAATCGCCGGAGGATGCATACTCTTATCCATTTTCTCGTTCTCCCGCGTTTTTTGCTTATCGCGCGATGGCCCGCTGCCGATAGTGCGCGCACCAGCGAGTTTTTGCAGCCTTGACGATATCTTGCGAAATCCGATTCGCCATTGGAAAGGAAAAGCGATGGTCCGTGATCGTATTGAGAAATCCGATTCGCTCACGTTGGATGACACCGTCCTGAGAGAGATGTACGTCGAACGCGACACCCCCTGTGACCGCCTTGTAAGCGACCCGGCGCGGCTGCTGTCCTTTACAGCCGACTATGCCGAGAGAACCGGCGAGCAGATCGAACCCGCCGAGCTTGCCCATCGCCTGCTCACCCTCCGCAAGCTCGGCGAAGCCAAAGGCGGCCTGCCCAGACTGAGACGGAAGTACAACGGGAGAAACTAACATGCCGTGAAGCGGCTTTGGGGATCTTCTCTCGAAGGATGCTACCTACGAATAGATGAGCAACGCGCCGCTACTGGCTCGATAAAGGGCAAAGATGATGACAAGAGAAGTCGAGACGCAGTTCCGCGAGAACTTGGAACGAGTCCGCAATCTCATGAAAATATACACAAAGACATCCGTCGCCGCCGGAACGGGGCGTCGTGCTGTTCGGAGTTCAGACGTGCTGCGCGCGGCAGTTGTCTTGCTCCATGCAACACTGGAAGATTTCATGCGCACACTGTCTCGCCACTTGCTCCCTACGCAGGAAGAAGCGGTCTTGAATAAGATCCCACTTTCCGGCACTGCGGACCATGGACGGCCGGAAAAGTTCTCTCTCGGTAAACTCGCACAGTTTCGTGGGATGACTGTCGACACAGTCTTGGCGAAGTCCGTGGAAGACTTCCTCGAACGGTCGAACTACAACAAGCCAGACGACCTGGCATCGGCACTCGTTGATATGCAACTGGACAAGAGCAAAGTAGACTCACTGTTTTCTGACCTTGAAGGACTAATGACGCGACGCCATTGGATAGTCCATAGAGCAGACCGCAATGACAAGAAAGGCAGCGGCCATCATCAGGCGAAATCCATTGGAACCGAGCGCGTCGCTCGCTGGGTCACGAGTGTGGAGGATTTTGCAGCCGAGGTCCTCAAGCAACTGTCGGAACGTGGAGCCAAACCAGATACGCATTGAATTGAGCGCTACGAAAGAAGCGGTGGACGATGGACTTGGCCTTCTTTGATGCCCTTGAACGCACGCCATTCTCAGATGAACTCTATGCTATCATAGGTCGCGCATTGACTGTTGCGACGCACTACGAGGCAAATCTTCGCGTCTTGGTAACCGTGTTGGACGTCAAACCTCGACGCCATCATCTGGTCAAGGCAGGCAAACTCGAGGAAGAGGTGCTGAAGCTCTCGAAACTCACACTCAACAGCAATGTAAGACGACTCGTGTCCCGCGTCAAGAGACCGTCTGGCAAGCGGGAATTGAAGCCAGAAGAGGCGGAGATGCGTACATGGCTGGCTGGCTTTCTCAGCCAGAAGCTTCACCACGCCAGAGAGGCGAGGAACACCGTCGCGCATGAGGCAGCCCTTGGAATCGAATGTCATGCCGAAGATGAGGAACGCAGGCGCGACCTCATAGAGATGATTGATGAGCAGATTCGATATATAGCTGAGGCCGATTTTCATATCGCGGGCTTGATCGAACACCTTAATGGCACGAACATTGCGACTTCTCTGGAGGAGTACATCGAGACAATCGCGAAATGGGTCTGCGACGTAGAATATTAGACGCCTGCACGCGTCCCAGACTGCGAGCACCTGCGTCTCAATCGAGCCAACTCCTGACACCTGACCCAAAGTTCGCCTCAGCCCGCGTACTCCAGTTTCCTGCGGGCTTCGTCGATTACGCGGAAGTAGGCGTGCTGATATCGGGGATGTCGCTTTTCGGCGAGTTTCTGCTTGGCTTGCTGCGCCCGGAACCAGGTTGGGTCTCGCCCGGGTTCGTGGGCATCACCATCCGACTCCACCCGCAGCAGGTAGGCAGCGACCGTCAGTTCCACGCGTCGGCCGTCAGATGCGTGCTTCTCGTGCGGGAAGATGGCGAAGGGTTCCGCCATGATCCTGCCGCGTACGCCGGCTTCCTCAAGGGCCTCCCGCTCCGCCGCTCTGGACGCTTGCTCGCCCTTTTCGATGTGCCCTTTCGGAAAAGTCCAACGGGTCCCGCCTTTGGTGCGAACGAGCAGAAACTCCAGCGTTCCACCCACACGCCGGTAACAGACGGCAGCGGCCTGGTCCGCAGGCTCCCTGAGTTCGCCTTGACCGGCCATTGTGGGCAGCACCCTTACTCACCAAGTCTGATCTTGACGACAACCTTGTGGACTTCCGCGGGGCAGGCTAACTGGCAGGAGGGCAGGTGGGCGTCGTGGGGGTAGAGCAGGCAGAAGAGGCCGGGCTCCAGCCGGAGACGCGCGGTGATCGCGCCCACGCGGTAGAACATGATGTCCTTCGATTCGTCGTACGGCTCGACGACCCCAAGGCCCTTCGTCGGCGCGTACGCGAGCA
>Ga0207752_1000843_pt1 | contig 14376 bp, 12 predicted proteins | sample Pon2CUnioCityCA_6_FD_187272 | JGI IMG/M metagenome (GOLD analysis project Ga0207752, IMG submission 187272) | Marine sediment microbial community from Union City, CA, USA - Pond 2C Sediment 2 (SPAdes) | ecosystem: Environmental > Aquatic > Marine > Intertidal zone > Salt pond sediment ...
CCCCCGCCGTTACCGGGCAACGATTGAGTATGACGGCACTGCCTATTACGGATTTCAGCGCCAGGTCGCTTCGCAGCCGACTATCCAGAGCGAGATAGAACGAGCTCTGACAACCATCGCCTCCCGGCCCGTGCTCCTGACCGGGGCCGGCCGTACAGACAGCGGCGTCCATGCCTGTGGCCAGGTGATCAGCTTTGAACTCGCCTGGCACCACGGGACAGAAGCTTTACAACGCGCCATCAATGCCAATCTGCCGGGTGACATCGTCATCCTGGAGGTCGGCGAAGCGGACAGCGCTTTCCATCCGCGCTACGATGCCCGGCGGCGCGCTTACCGTTACTACCTTTACAATGCGCCTACCCGCAGCCCGCTACGCCGCCTGCGTAGCTGGTATGTGCCCCAGCCGCTGGACCTGGACCGCATGAATGAAGCGGCCCGCGTGGTGGTCGGCGTGCATGACTTTGCCACCTTCGGCCGGCCCCCGCAGGGGGAAAGCACGGTGCGCGAAATCTTTCACGCCTGCTGGCAGCGGCACGAGCAGACGCTCGTCTTCGAGGTAGAGGGTAATGCTTTTCTGTACCGCATGGTTCGTAGCCTGGTAGGCACGATGAAGGTGGTTGGAGAAGGCCGGTGGAGCGTGGAGGCGTTTGTCGACGCTTTCCGGGCATGCGATCGCAGCCGGGCGGCAGCGACCGCCCCGCCGGAAGGACTATACTTACTGTCTGTAACTTATGATGAAGAATTGGCCTGATTTGGAGAAGGTATTATGAAGACTTATTGGACAAAAGAGGAGGATGTAGAGCGGAAGTGGTTTGTCGTGGATGCAGAAGGGCAAACCCTGGGCCGCCTGGCGTCCCAGATTGCAACCGTTCTACGCGGCAAGCATAAACCGATCTACAATCCGTCGGTGGACACAGGCGACTACGTGGTGGTCGTCAATGCCGAAAAGATCCACACGACCGGCCGGCGCATGGATTCGAAGAAGTATTACACCCATTCCGGCTACGTCGGCGGTCTCAAAGAGCGCACGCTGCGCCAGATGTTGGAGACCGACCCCGACCGGGTGATTCACCTGGCCGTCCGGGGAATGTTGCCCAAAAACGCTCTGGGCCGCAAGATTATTAAGAAGTTAAAGGTATACGCTGGACCCGAGCACCCGCACGGGGCGCAGCAGCCTGAACCGCTAGAGTTTTAGGAGACGGAGTTATGGAACTTCCCGAACAAGTAGAAGGTGTGCGTTATTACGAAGGGATCGGCCGGCGCAAGCGATCTTCCGCCCGGGTACGCATTTACCCTGAGGCGAAAGAGAACGTGGTCTTTGTCGTCAACGGCAAAGATGTGCACGAGTACTTCCCCCGCTTCGGCGACTACGACGTCCTGGTCGGCCCGCTGGCCGACGTCGATATGGCGGAGCAGATGTCGGTAACCGTGCTCGTCGAGGGTGGTGGCATCACCGGCCAGCGTGACTCGGTGCGCCTGGGCCTGGCCCGCGCCCTGGTCGAATACGACGAGAATCTGCGGGGCGTGCTCCGCGACAACGATCACCTGACCCGCGATCCGCGCGTGAAAGAGCGCAAAAAGCCCGGTCTCAAGCGGGCTCGCAAGGCGCCCACCTACACCAAGCGTTAAGCAGTGGCCTCAACAATCCACAATGGGTAGGGTGTGTCCGGCGCGCTGTAATATTCTATTACGGTGTGCACGGGCTGCCCTACGTAGAAACAGGCGAGACGTTTGTGCTCGCCTTTTTTCTTTCGGAAGGAGCCTATGGCTGAGAAGGGGCAACCCGGTTCAATCACCATCGTCGGGCTGGGGCCGGGTAGTGGCGAGTTAGTGACCCGCCAGGCGTGGGAGGTGCTGGCCGGGGCGGAGATCCTCCACCTGCGGACCGCCCGCCACCCGGCCGTCGCCGACCTGCCGCCGGACCTCCGCCGCGAAAGCTTTGACCACGTCTACGACACGGCTGACGGGTTCGACCACGTCTATGAGCAGATCGTGGCCGAGCTGCTGGGGCGTGTGCGCCGGGGGGAACAGGTCGTCTACGCCGTTCCCGGCCATCCCCATGTGGCCGAGGCCACAGTTACCGCGCTGGTCGAGGAGGCCCGCGCCGCCGGCTTCCCCCTGCGCATCGTGCCCGGCCTGAGCTTCGTCGAGCCGGTGCTCAGCGCCCTCAACGTCGACGGCCTGACGGGGCTCCAACTTTACGACGCGCTGGCCGCGGCCGCGCACCACCACCCGCCCGTTAACCCCGATGCGCCGTTGCTCCTGGGGCAGGTCTATAATCGCCTCATCGCCGGCGAACTGAAGCTGGCCCTGATGGCCGTCTACCCCGACGAGTACGAGGTGTCCCTCGTTCACGCGGCCGGTACCGCTGCGGAACAGATTGAAACGGTGCCCCTTTACGCCATTGACCGCTCCCCCCACATCGACCACCTCACCAGCCTTTATCTGCCTCCCCTGCCGCGCCCGGCGTCCCTGCCTGCCCTTGCCGAGGCGGTGGCCGTTTTGCGGAGCCCCGAAGGCTGCCCCTGGGACCAGGAGCAAACGCCGCAGAGCCTGCGCGCCGGCCTGGTAGAAGAGATGGCAGAGGTCCTGGAGGCTCTGGACAGGCGTGATCCCCGCAGCCTGCGCGAGGAATTAGGCGATCTGTTGCTGCACATCGTGATGCAGGCCCAGATGGCCCGCGAGGAGGAACAGTTCCGGCTGAACGACGTCATCGGCGACATCTACGCCAAAATCAAGCGGCGCCATCCCCACGTCTGGGGGGATTGGGACGTGGACGGCAGCGAAGAGGTGGTCGCCAACTGGGAAGCGATCAAGGCACAGGAAAAGGCCGGGAATGGCGACGGAGACGGTGCTGCCTCCCTGCTCGACGGCATTCCGCCCACGTTGCCCGCCCTGGCCCAGGCCCACAAGATCCAGACGCGGGTGCGCAAGGTAGGTTTCGACTGGCCCTCCATTGAGGGTGTCGTGGCCAAATTGGCGGAAGAGATTCAGGAGCTGAAAGAGGCCGAAGAAGAGGGCGCCCGGCGCGCAGAGCTGGGCGATATTTTATTCGCCCTGGTTAATTGGGCGCGCTGGTTGGGTCTCGACGCCGAGGCGGCGTTACGCGAGGCCAATCTACGCTTTGAGGGTCGTTTTCGCCTCTTGGAGCAACTTGCGGTAGAAAAGGGTGTCGATCTGGATGCCGCCGATCTGGATACGTTAGAAGCGTTGTGGCAACAGGCGAAGGGTATTTTAGCAGAAAGTCAGGAGAGAGAAGTGTGACTATTTTGAATATTGTCATCCTTGTATCGGCCGGTCTCTTTGCCGTCATCGCCCTTGTTTCGCTGTTGAAGGGGGTTTTTACCCGCTCCTCCATCGCCCACTCCCCCTATGGGGTGGGCCGCCAGGAGCGGCGCAAATCGATGCAGGTTGCGTTTCTGCGGGCCGTTGCCTTTGCGGTGATTGCTCTCATCCTCTTTGGCGTTTACGGGCTGAGTGCCCGGCCGGATGATCTGCTTTCCACCGAACCGGAAGCCGGGTTTACGCCTTTGCCCACCAACACCAGCGCGCCGGCGCCGGCCACGGCCACCGCCACCACCCCGGCGGCGACGGCCACCACCGCTGCCACCGCCACCACGCCGCCGGAGACCCCCACGGCCACCGTTACCTCCGTGCCCACCATTACGCCAACCCCGCCGCCCACCGCCCGCGTCGTCGCGCCGGCCGGCGTCTATCTCCGCGAAGCGCCCAGCCCCGATGCGCAGGAGATCGAACATCTGCTGGCCGGCACCGTCGTCACCCTCCTGCCTGGAGAAGAAACGGTGGACGACGTCCTCTGGCGCCAGGTGCGGCTGGACGACAGCCGCGAAGGCTGGGTTGCTGCCGAGCTGGTGGACGGGGCCGTCTTCCTCGAACCGCAGTAGCGTCCGGCTAGTTGCAGATTGAGGGGCATGAGGAACCTATAGGGTGACATTTGTCACTATCCGCGTTCCTTCAGCATCAGTTTTGCCAGAGAGCGTGTTCGCCTTCACCAGCCGTACGCAGACCAGGCGCCGTCAAAGCAACGCGGTTCCTTATATCGCAACTTCGCGATTGCCCTGGTTTGCGCCCCTCTCTGCTCGGGAATCTGGAATACTCATGCTATAATGGCGCAAATCTTATGATTCTCTAATCGGTCTGGGCCCCAGGGGGAATAGCATCGCCCAGGGCAAAGGTAACTCAAAAGAGCTCGGAGGGAAATAGGAATGCTTGACGAATTTAAGCAGTTCATTATGCGGGGCAATGTGATCGACATGGCCGTGGGTATCATCATCGGCGCGGCCTTTGCCACCATCGTCTCATCCCTGGTAAACGACATTCTGATGCCTCCCATCGGCTTACTCCTGGGTGGCGTCGATTTCAGCAATCTGTTCTGGGTATTGGAAGAAGGCACGCCCGGCGGCCCCTACGCGTCATTGGCCGCGGCCCAGGAGGCAGGGGCCGTCAGCATCAACTATGGCGTGTTCATCAACGGGCTGATTACCTTTATTATTGTCGCCTTCGTCATCTTCCTCCTGGTGCGCTGGGTCAACTCCCTCCAGAAAGAGGAGGAAGCAGCGGCACCGACGACGAAGAAATGCCCCCGCTGCCTGATGGAGATCCCGCTGGACGCCAGCCTCTGCGCCTATTGCGGTACCGAGCAGTAGCCGCCGGCGCCCGTTCCCTAAACAAATCCGGCAGCCGTGAGGCTGCCGGATTATTTTGCTTACAGTTGCCGGCTTCCCGGCCCTACTTCTTGCCGAATAGCTTGCCCACCTGACCGCCCAAATCTTTGCCGGACAGATCGCCGGTTTTTCCGGCCATAACCTGCTCCACCTGGGCAGCCACGGGGGCAGGTAACTTGTCTTTAAGGAATCCCAGGACGGTCTTTACTGCCGTCTCCGCCTGCGCTTCAGAAATGCCCGCCTTCTCCGATACCAGTTTGATCAATTGTTCCATGGTTGTTCAACTCCTTTACGCTGTGTGCTGATTTCTTTTCGACGAATGGCGGCAGGACTCAGTAAGTGACGGCCGGCGCCAGCGTCTTGGCATGCTCGACCCACCGCTCTACTTCTGACACGGAGGGCGGGCGGCGCACCAGGTTCTTCTCTTCATTGGCCGCCACCATCGCTGCATGCAGGTTCTGCGGGTTCCGCCGCCGTAACTCCTTGACCGTGTCCACCCCTGCTACCTCCAGCAGGTCGCTGTACTCCTCGCCCACGCCCTTGACCCGCATCAGATCCGCGCGGTTTACCCAGCCGAGAATCGCTTCCTCCGCGAGACCGGTAGCCGCCGCCAGTTGTCGCCGCCCGGCCGGAGCGCCGCCGGCCTTCAGCAATCCTGCTGTGGTCGTGATTTTTTCCTTGGCCAACTTCATTGCGTTCTGGGGACCAATACCTTCAATCGCCGTAATCTTCATGGTTTACTCCTTCTTTGGTGATCTCCGATCAGAAAACTCTGACCTTAATCATAACGCATTCTGTAATTCCTGTCGTGCTCCCCTCGCCCATGGCAACAATTCTAATTGTAATCGACGGTCAACCTCCCGGAGCCTTCGCAGCACATCATGACACCTCACGCGCGGTCCTTCTGACGTGCTTGACCGGCCTCCGGGAGGGTTACAGTAGCTATCTTGAGAATTGTTGCGTTGCCGGTGCTCGAACTGGACAACGGCGGCCCCGAGGCGTCGCTAGCGGGAGGGTTCTCCGGCTCCGTCCCCCGCTGCCAGCGATTTCAGATAAGCCCCTTCTTGGCGTTCTATGTACTCCAGGCTCTGGTGGCGGAAATAAGTATCATACAGTTCCGCATAATGGCCGCCCTGTGCCAGCAGTTCTTCGTGCGTGCCTTCCTCGATGATTCGCCCGTTTTCCAGGACGATGATCCGGTCGGCGGTGCGCACCGTCGAGAGGCGATGGGCGATGATAATCGCCGTGGTCTCCCCCATAATCAACTCTAGCGCTTCCTGGATCTGGGATTCGGTGAAAGGATCTACGCTGGCCGTCGCTTCGTCCAGAATGAAGATATCCGGCCGCTGCACCAGCACCCGCACCAGCGCCACCAACTGCCGCTGGCCCATGGAAAGGCGCCCGCCCCGTTCCCCAACCTCGCTGGCCAGCCCCTCCGGCAGCGTTTCCAGCCACTCCCCGCCGCCAATGCGCCGGGCCAGGGCCTCGATCTCCGCGTCGGTGGCCTCCGGGCGGCCGAAGCGAACGTTATCGGCCACGGTGCCCGAAAAGAGGAAGGGGACCTGGGAGACAATGCCCAGGTGCTCCCGGTAGGCGGTGAGGTCGAAGGTGCGGATCGATTGCCCATCCACACAGATCTGCCCGTCCTGGAATTCGTAGAAGCGGGCCACCAGCTTGATGATGCTCGACTTGCCGGCGCCGGTGTGGCCTACCAGGGCCACGCTTTGCCCGGCCGGGATGTGCAGCGAGAAATCGTCCAGCACCGTTTCTTGTTGCGTATAGCGGAAACCCACGTGCTCGAAGGTGATTTCGCCGCGGAGGTCGGGCACCGGCTGCTCGGCCACCTGCTCCACCGCCGGTTCGGCGTCAATCAGGGCGAACACCCGTTCCGCTGCCGATAGCCCTGCCTGGAACTGGCTCCAGAAAGCCGAGATGTTCATAATCGGGAACCAGAAGCGGTCCACGCTCGCCATAAACAGGTACCAGGCGCTGATCGTAAGCAGACCGGTGAAGGCCGCCCGGCCGCCAAAGTAGAGGAGGGCGGCGGTGGCAATCCCTGACATGGCGTTCAGGGTGGGGAAGATGTTGGCCAGTACGAACCCTCGCTTCAGGTTAATCCTGTACGATTGCTCGTTTACTTCCTGGAATTCGTCGTAAATCGTCCCTTCCTGGCGAAAATTTTTGGCGACGCTGATGCCGGTAACCGCTTCCTGGATCGCCTTGTTCACCTCGCCCATCGCCCGCGCCCCTTGCTGGGTCACCCGGCGGGCCAGCCGGCGGAAAGAGAGGGCGACCACGGCGACGAAAGGGGCCATCACCAGCACAGCCAGGGTCAGAGTTACCTGGTAGCTCAGCAGCACGACCAGCAAAATCAGGGCGCTGAACACCTGGTTGATGACGTCGTTGCTCAGCAAGACAATCTGGCCGAACTCCTCGGTGTCGCTCGTGATTCGGCTGACCACCCGTCCGGAGCTGAACTCGTCGTAGAAGGCCATATCCTGGCGTGCGGCCGCCGCGAAGGCGTCGGTGCGCATGTCGAGAATGACGTCGGCGACCACCTCTGTCGTCAGCCGCCGCCGCACCCAGTTGGCGCCCCAGTTGCTGATGCCCACGGCGAAGAAGATGACGATCAGCAGCGGCAGCAGGTCCCGTTGCCCCGGCGTGGTAATTGTCTCCACCCCATTGGTAACAATCAGGGGTAAGGAAGCGCCCAGCCCGGCCATCGCGGCCGTGGCGATCGAGATAATCAGCAGCTTGCGCCCGTGCGGGCGAAAGTAATTGACTATCCGCTGTAGCAGTACCCGGTCGTCATATTTGCGGTCGTAGGCCTCCGCTTCGAGGCCACGCATCATCACAGCCATAGGGGCCAAGGATACCACCGGCCGGGGGGAGTGCAAGGACCGCGGTTCCTGGAGAGTGCGATTACCCTATGTGGACGCCGACCTTGGTAGCGTGGGAGGATTTAGCTACTACCGAACAACCTGCCGACGGTACGCTGTACCACGTTGTTCGCCTTCCTATCATGGACGCGCTGCCACAATTTCGAGGGAGAAATCGGTGGTATGTCGCGATGGACCTGTTTGCTGATTTCGTAGGCGTAGCCCGCCAGCGCTTCCGAGAATGGGTGCTCGGGCCAGGCCTCCATCAGGGGGTTACCCTCGTTAATCGCCTGAACGGGCCTCTTGCCGCCAAATGGCAGCAACAATTCCGTCGGGCGACGCAACGCGCGGGTCACATCCATCGGCGAAAGGCCTTCATCCGCAAACGGGCGATTGAGGATTACCTTGGTCAGGTTAGGAGCATATTGTAGCTTCCCATACGTGTCCAGCGCGATGCTGGCCGAACGAACGGCGGCCAATTCAGGGGCGACCAGGAGCAAGACGACGTCGGCCCGATCCAGGACCGCCAGCGTGGAATCTTCGAAATTATGGGGCAGGTCGAAGATGATGTACTCGTAGCGTGACTCTAACACGTCCATCGTGCGCTTGACGACGTCGAGGGTCAGCAACTCGGCACTCCCGGGCGACCCCGGCGCAGCCAGATAATCGAGGCCCGTATCGTACGAAGCAATCACCCGGGCGAGCATCTCCTCGTCAATCTCGGCCAGATCCTCGCGGGCGAGATCGGCCCACGTGCGTTTGGCCCGGCCGTCCAGGAACAGGCCGACATGGCCGGACAGAAAATCCATATCGACCAGCAGCGTAGAAGCCCGCCACAGCTCCTGCATGGCGATGGCCAGGTTGACGGCTATCGTGGTTGTGCCAATCCCCCCGCGCAAGGAATGTACGGCGATGGCGTGCGTTTCCACGCCACCGTCCGTTATCCGGGTGCTGGTGCTTCGCTGCGAACGGCGCAAGAGCGCGGCGAGGCGGGCATTCAATTCTTCGCTGGCGAAGGGTTTGTTTAGATAGTCGTCGGCGCCAATCTCGAAGGCATCGACCTTCCCTTCCAGATTGTCTTCCGCCGTAAGGACCAGGATCGGTACGTCGCCAAAGCGTGGATCCCGCCTGATGCGGCGCACCAGCTCATACCCATCCATCTCGGGCATTATCTTGTCGACGATCACGGCATCGGGCTCGAACTGCTTCATCACCTTCAAGCCTTCCAGCGCGCTGGTAGCGGTTTTTACCTCATATCCGTGGCGCCGCAGAGCCAGGGATACAATTTCGCACATATCCGGATCGTCATCTACTGCCAGAATACGGGCCATGCTACTGCTCTCTCTTCAAATTGTGTTGAACCATAATCCTGATTGCCGTCCCTGCGCCAATGAACCTTCGCTCCCGCCAGGCGTCTGGGAACGGCAATGTCACTCCTTTTCGTTTCACTCAATCAAGGGTAGCCCGCACACAGGCAGGTGTCAAGATACGCTGGTACCATCCCGATGTTTTCTCTGTTACTGCTCAAGTTCTGCGAAAACAACCAGGCGGTGCGTGTCAATCAGGTAAGGATAGCATGTAATCAGGGTGATTGTCGACCGTGGCGTGGGCAACGTTACCCAGACGTCTTCCGGATTGACGATACGTGTCTCGCGCACGCGATACCGGTAACTGGAATGCTTGCCGAACAGCGTGACCTCATCCCCCTGCTCCAGATCTTCCAAATACCGGAAGATCTCCCCGTAGCTGTCATTATGGGCGGCCAGGACCAGATTACCCGGCTGCCCGGGCCCCGTTACGTACCCGAACTGGGCCACACCCAGCTTCAGCGCCAGGGGCTCGTCACTGGGAAACACGGGACTGTCGACACCAATCGCGGGAATCTTAATGTGCCGGGCGTAATCTGGCACCGGGGCCGGCTCCACTTTCGCCACTGCGTCTCCCGCTGCCGGTGCGGCCGGGCTGGCCGGGGTGATGGTCGGAGGTGGGGTTGGCAGTGCTGGTGCCGCCATCGCACCCGCCGCCGGTAAGAAGTCAACCGGTGCCTCCGGTGCCCCGGGATGCACGCGGGCTACGGCCGCCAGATCAGGATTAGCCGCTGCTCCCAGCGTCGGCAGAAGCTGGGGGCCCGCCCGGTGCAACGAGCGGTATGTCTCGTTCAGATCCTGCAAGGATACCCAGGCCCCTGTGCCGGTCACCAGGACGAAAAGAACGGCCAGGACCTCGAGCAACACGAGCCAGCGGCCTGGTTTGCGCCACCAGCGACGCCGGGGTTGCCCCTTGCCCTTTGGCTGCGCACCGCTGCGCGCACGCTGCTTTCCCTTTCCCCTTGCCCGTCTCCCGGTCGCTGGCCTTCGTCCCGCCGGCATCGATGCGTACCGCTCGACGGCAGGCTGCCCGGTCACCCGTCCCGCCCCGCCGGAAAAGTTCTCTGCCCGGTCCCGCCTACTTCCGGCCGGTAACCGGCGGTCGGCCAGAACCGACCTGACAACGCGCCACAGCAGTAAGAACAGGACCAGCAGCAATGCGATCCCCATTACCTTTTGCCGGGGCGTACCAAACCACTCGCTGATTGCTTCCCGGCCCTGCCGCCTCAACCTCTTTATACTATCTTCTGCGTTGTAAACTCTATTTTCTTGCGCCTGTTCCAATGCCTGTCTCTTCATGACGATCCTCAGTGCGACGTGACCGTCGCTGTTACCAATACCTGTTGGCCCAGCTCGCCACACGGGTAACCCGTGATCACGACGACCGGGCCACCGGCGAGCGCTTCGCCATCCTGACCACTTCCCTGCACCGTGTATGAATATGCGCCGTCCTTTGTTTCGAGAAAGACGCTGTCTCCTGACCGGAGCCGGTCCAGCTGGCAGACGCCGTCCCCATAACGGTCGGCGGGCAAAGCAATCCGCACCCTTTCTGCCATCGCTTCCGTCTCGCTCGTCGCAGCAGGCACGAGCGTCTCCGGCTGCAACGCAAGATCAATCCCGAGTGCCGGAATGCGGACTCGTTGCAACGCTGCCTTTGCAGGCAGGGAACCATCGATCGGCCGTGTCGTACCGCCGGAGATAGCAGTAGCAGTCGCTTGTGCCTTAATCGATGTTTCCGCCTGTTGTGCCCACTCTAATTCCTCTCGGAACGTTCGTTGCATCTGCCAGAGGAAGACCCCGGCAGCAAGAAGCGCAATGATCGTTATGATTTCAACGATTAACAGAATTGTCTTCTTCGTGCGTCCGTGCCCAGAGGAGCGTTGCCGCGTTTCGATCTCTCTCGCTCCTTGAGTTGCGTAAGAGTTACAGAAAGTGTACAGTAATTAACTTTTCCCATAAATTGCCCCAACCTCTTCCAATACATATATGGTAGCGAATTTGCCGGCCAGAGTCAAAAGGTGGGCAAATGCGCTGACCGCTATTTGCCCGCCCTCCCAGCCGTCCTATAATCTTCTGTATGTTACAGACCGCCCTTCAACCAATGGCCATCCTCGATATCCGGCGCCTTCCCTGGCCCACGCCCTGGCCGGCCCTCTTTGGCCGGGAAGCGCCCCTGCTGGTAGAAATCGGGTTTGGCAACGGCCAGTTTCTGCTGGATCTGGCGGCGACCCGGCCGGAGGCGGACATTCTCGGCCTGGAGATCTCCCAGGTATCGTTGCGCAAGGCGGCGCGTAAAGCCCGGGTGCGCAATCTGGACAATGTTGCCCTGCTCTACGGCAATGCCCTGGGCGCCCTCTGGGCCCTCTGCCGGCCCCAGACCCTGGCCGAGGTCTACATCAATTTCCCCGATCCCTGGCCCAAAGCGTCCCACCACCATCGCCGCCTCATCGGCGAGCGCTTTCTCCACCTCCTGGCCACCCGCATGCCCTCCGGGGCCACCCTCGACATCGCCACCGACCACGATGAGTACGCCCAGGTAATCGAGGAGTTGTTGCTGGCCTCCCCACACTTCGAGAGCCGCCTCTCCTCTCCCTTTATCACCGCCGCCGAGACCCGCATCCGCACCAAGTATGAGCAGATTGCCCTGGATGAGGGGCGGATTTGCCGCTACTTCAAATGGCAGCGCAACCAGGCCCCGGCCGTCGCTGCCTTTCCCATCCCTCCGGAGATGCCTATGCCCCACGTTATTATCGAATCGCCCCTGAGCCTGGACCAGATTGAGGAGCGCTTTGTCGCCTCAACCTATTCCGCTGCCGGCCGGGCCGTCCGTTTCGTCGGCCTCTTACGGGCCCGGCGGGGTGATTTCCTGCTGGTCGACACCTACGTCGAAGAAGATCCTATCTCCCAGCGGGTCGGCTTGACGATTCGCAACCGGGGTGACGGCCAGATCATTCTCGGTCTGCACGAATTGGGGTTCCCCCGGCCCACCGCCGGCGTTCACCGCGCCCTTCACACCCTGTCCCACTCCCTGCTCGAGCTGGATCCGGCCATGCGTATTCTCAATAGCAACCTGCAAGAGACGTAGAGGGATGGCGCCTCTCCTTCTACCTCCCGCTATCTATGCAACTTGATCTCGAACTATACCGCGAAGAAGTGCAGCTATCCGGCGGGCTGGCCCTCAGCCTGATTGAGGTCTCGCCTGAACGGCCGGAGAACACCCTCTTCTTCATCCACGGCTTCGGCGGCAACGCCCGCCAGTGGCGTTACCAGGTCGAGGCCTTTGCCGAGCGCAACCGCGTGCTGGCCCCGGACCTGCGCGGGCACGGTGGCTCCGACCGGCCACGCCAGGGGTACGACATGGGCACCCTGGTTGGCGATGTAGAAGCGTTGCTGGCAGCCCGGCAGGTGCCCGGCCCCATCGTCATCGTCGGCCACTCCTTTGGCGGAGCCATTGCCACCGAATTCGCCCTGGCCCATCCCGAACGAGTCAGCAGGCTGGTGCTCATCGCCTCTGCCGCCGAATACGACCTCGTCTGGCCCTATAAATTGATGGCCCGCCTGCCCCCCCCGGTCCTGGCCACTCTCCAGCCCCTCTTCAACGGCTTTGTCGACGCGTCCCTGCTCTCGCTGCAGCGCATGTTCCACAGCACCGTCGATAATTGGCGCGGGGCAGACAAGTTCCCTCGGCTCCAGATGCCGGCCCTGATCATTCGCGGGGAGCGGGACCGGGTCTTTCCCCAGGCCGCCTTCGCCCGCGTCGCCGGCCTCATTCCCGATGCCGACGACGTCAACGTCGGCGCCTCGGCCCACATGGTGATGATCGAGCGGCGCGATGCCGTCAACCGCGCCATCGACCGCTTCGTCGAGGCCGGGGTGGATGAGTCCGCCCACTCCCGCTGGCGCAGCGACCGCAACCGGCGCGGCCGGCGCAATTTGCTGGCGGAGCGCCCCTGGTTGCTCCACTACGAATCCGGGGTGCCCCACACCCTGGACATTCCTCGCCTGCCCCTGACCCGGCTGCTGGACCGCGCCGCCCGCCGTTTCCGCTTCCGGCCGGCCATCCTCTACCAGGGGCGCACCCTCAGCTACCGCTATCTCAGCCGCGAGGTGGGGCGCTGGGCCAACGCCCTGCGCGCGCTGGGCGTGGTCAAGGGCAGCCGGGTGATGCTGCTCCTGCCCAACGTGCCCAACCTGGTCATCGCCTATTACGGTGCCCTGCGCCTGGGCGCCGTCGTGGTCATGAGCAACCCGCTGGCCGAGCCGGACGAGATCGCCCGCCAGGCCCGGGAATCTGGTGCCGAGGTTCTGGTGTCTCTTACCCGCGACCAGGAGGTGGCGCTGACCGTCAGCGCCCAGAGCGAGATCCGGCACGTGGTCTACGCCCACATCGCCGATTACTTTCCTTTCTTCAAGCGCCTTTTCTGGAAGAGCGGGCTTTTTCCCTGGCGCCGTGGTTGGCGGCAGCGGCACCGCCTGCGCCACAGCCTCAGCCCCCAGAATTACCACTGGCGGCGCCTGCTGCGCCGGCATGATGTGGACGTGCCCCCGACGGAGATCCGGCCGGAGGACGTGGCCGCCATCCAATACACCGGTGGCACCACCGCCCATCCCAAGGGAGTCACCCTCACCCACTACAACCTGGTGGCCAACACCTTCCAGACCCGCGTCTGGATTCCCACCGCCCGGGATGGAGAAGAGCGGATTCTATCCGTGGTGCCCTTCAGCCACATCTACGGGATGACCACCGCCCTCAACCTGCCGGTGGCCATGGGCGCGGCGATGATCCTGCTGCCCGAGTTTGAGACCCGCCAGGTGTTGGAAAGCGTCAAGGAATATTCGCCGTCGCTCTTTCCGGGTGTGCCCGCGATGTATGTAGCCATCAACGATTTTCCCAATGTGCGTAAATATGACGTGGCCTCTATCCAGGCCTGTCTCAGCGGCGCGGCGCCCCTGCCCATCGAAGTTAAAGAAGCATTTGAAAAGCTGACCCGGGGCCGCCTGGTGGAAGGGTACGGGCTGACCGAGGCCGGCCCGGTAACCCACGCCAACCCCATCTTCGGCCAGGACAAGGTCGGCTCTATCGGCCTGCCCCTGCCCAACACCGAGGCCAAAATCGTCGACCTGCGCACCGGCATTCCTTTGCCCGTCCCGGCCGGGCAATTTGGCGAATTGATGGTGCGCGGCCCCCAGGTGATGGCCGGCTACTGGCAGGATCCGGCCGCCACCCGCCGCGTGCTCGACGCGGATGGCTGGCTGCGCACCGGTGACGTGGCCCGTATGGACGACGACGGCTATTTCCAGATTATCAGCCGGCGCCAGGATATGTGGCAGGGCGATGACGCGGCCCCCACTTTCCCCCGGGATGCGGAAGAAGTCATTTACGAGCTGCCGGAAGTGCGGGAGGTCGTGGTTGTGGGTATTGCCAACCGGCCGGTGGCCTTTGTC
>Ga0207752_1000844_pt1 | contig 14366 bp, 10 predicted proteins | sample Pon2CUnioCityCA_6_FD_187272 | JGI IMG/M metagenome (GOLD analysis project Ga0207752, IMG submission 187272) | Marine sediment microbial community from Union City, CA, USA - Pond 2C Sediment 2 (SPAdes) | ecosystem: Environmental > Aquatic > Marine > Intertidal zone > Salt pond sediment ...
TACAGGGTCGTCCGTGTTTTTCGCGGCCTCATGGAAATACTCAATCGCTTCTCTCTCAAGCTGCATACCTATACTTAAAGCCTCTGTCTCTCCTTTGCCTTTTCTCTCCTTCATTCTCAGCTTTAGCTTTTCCACCAGAGGAGCCTCTCCTGAAAGGTCACTCTCATCAACATAATTCTTCCAGTCTTCCCCGCCCAGTATTTTGCTGAACAATTTCCCGAAAGTCTCCAGATGCCTGACTTCCTCCTCTGCTAAAAACGTGAACATCTTCTTACCGCGTTCATGCTCTGTAATATCCGCAGCATGATTGAAAAATCTTCTGCCGTTTATTTCCAGCAGTATGGCCCCTTTAATGGCTTTTTTTATTTGTTGACTGATCTCAGGCATGAGTCTTCTCCTTTTTTATCTTGTTTTTCTTCATGCATTCAGAACAAATCCCATAATAATAGACCTGACATTCATGGATGCAGTGACCGTCAATTTCCTTGATTTCCATCTTCTTTTCAGGAAATATATCGATTATTTTCCCGCATTCCTTACAAAAGAAATGGTCATGTGGTTTTGTGTTCGGATCAAAATTGACTTTATCAAATCCTATGGTCAACTGCTTTATCTCTTGAGTCTCGTTTAATATCTTAAGAGTGTTATAGACGGTTGCAAAAGATATCATCGGGTATTTTTTCTTTACCTCTTTGAACAGATATGCAGCTGATGGATGGTTTTTGTTTCCTTCAAGATGCTCTATGACAGCAAGTCTCTGAAGGGTCAGCTTAAATCCCTTTGACTTAAGCTTATTCAGACAGTCTGTAACACTTCTCATAACAAAGACTCCAGCACTATTTTATTTCAAAATTTTCCATTAATCAATAATCATTTCAATTTAATAACAGTTATTCAGTAAGAGATCACCCTGAGATGATCGGGCTCGCGTGGGGATCCATCGGATTTATCCGGGAGGCTAATGAAAACAAAAACGGATAACTCTGATTCATGTGCTTCATGTAGGACAACCAGGATATCGTGATTTTGGAATAAGCCCTTTCTAGGTCATTAGCCAGGTGATTATAGTCTTCTTTTGGTAATGATTTCAGTTGATTTTCTCTGTATTCAAGCTCTTCTGAAAGGTGGAAGACAGCCCAGAGAAGGTCTGTAAAGTCTTCGTGCTCCAAAAGATTGGGATTTTCCAGTAAACGCAAAAGGAAAGGGCGCTTGCTCACAAGATAATCCCTGAGCTCACACAATTTTTTCTTGTCTATTTTCATTTGGTATATAAATTCTCTGGCCGCAGATGCAGCTCTATCAAAGTCCCTATTTTTCCATTTATCTGTGACTTTCAATTGCTGCGCAAGGTCATCTGAATTTTCCACAAATTCATTGAACCTATTGAGGAGATTCAGCCCCACCTCACTGAAAAAACTGCCGATGACCATATTCAGCTTATTCCTTATAGCCTGCTTCTCTTTTCTGGCAAGAAGCCGTTCGATTAACAGGACGACCAAAAGGACATCAAGAAAAAGAAACCCAAAGTCTCCGATCATATATATAAAAATATGATGGATATCGCGGAATATGAGGTAGTGCAGTGTGTAAGTGAGCGCGGATGCCGCAATAAAAACAAGGCTAACCTTCAATGTCCAGCTAAATATGTCTTTCATTTTTGTTCCCTCCCTATTCAGTTTAGTCCAAATCGCCTATTCCGTTTTTAACAGGTACTCTCCCAATTTCTTTCCTTCTGCTCGTACTGAATCCAATTCATCATCACCAGGGATATACTTGATTCTGAGGCCTTTAAAAGGAATGTCCCATTTGAGCTCTGTGAGAAATTTTTCTATATCTCCTACCGCCTGGCCTCCCCATCCAAAAGAACCAAAAGCAAAACCAACTTTTTTTCTCGGCCTCAGTCCTTTGAGATAAGTGAGAAACTCACCAACCGAGGGAAGCATCCCGTTATTAAGAGTGGGTGAGCCGATCACGATCAAACGGGACCTGAGGACGTCGCTTATGACATCAGATATGTGATTCTTTTTAAGATTCCTTACCGCCACTACCATTCCAGCATCATATAATCCTTTCTCAAGCATTTGGGCCATTTTTTTTGTAGAATCCCACATAGAATCATAAACCACAACCCCTCTTTTGTCCGCTTCATAACTGGACCACTTCTTGTATTCTTTGACTATGTCAGGTATATAGGACCTCCATATGAGTCCGTGACTGGGACAGATCATCTCGATATCGAGCTGGGAAACGACTTCTAAGGCGCTTTTAACCTGATCTCCATAGGGCATGACAATGTTACCGTAATATTTAGCTGCCTCTTCCTCCGCAATGCCCCAACCGATCTCGTCGTCATACCTTTCTGAACTGGCAATGTGCTGGCCGAAAGCATCGTTTGAAAACAGAATCTTCTCCTCAGGAATATAGGTGACCATGTTATCAGGCCAGTGAACCATTGGGGTGTGCACAAAATTCAGGGACCTTTTCCCGATTTTTAAAGACTCTCCCGACTTGACGACCCGAAAATTCCAATCCTTTTTGTAATGCCTGCGCAGGCCCTTTTCTCCCTGAGTGGATGTGATAACAACCGCATTAGGTGCGTATTCAAGCATCTTTGGGATGGAACCGGAATGATCCATTTCAACATGATTGGATAAGATGAAATCTATTTTTGAAGGATCGATAATCTCCTTAATCCTATCCAGCATTTCGTCAAAAAGATAGTGCTTGACCGTATCCACAAGAACGACCTTTTCATCCACAATCAGATACGCATTATATGTTGAGCCGCGCTGGGTTAAATAACCATGAAAGTCCCGTAAATCCCAATCAATCCCTCCTGCCCAGTAAATATCATCCCTGATTTTATTGTTTTTCATCTTACTTTACGCAACTTCAAAAGAATCTTTGTCCGCGCCGCAGACAGGGCAAACCCAATCGTCGGGAAGGTCTTCAAATGCAGTCCCGGGTTCTATCCCGTTATCCGGGTCTCCTGCATTCGGATCATAGATATAACCACAGACTGAACACTTATACATCTTCATTTTTTCCTCCTTTACTCTATATTGTTGTTTATACAATCCTTACATACACCTTTAAAGTAACCGTGTACTTCCGTTATTTTATTCCCATCAACACTTTCCTTTTTTAAACCATCATATTCAAAGTCCAGGTTACTGATCCTTCCGCATTTTTCACAAAAAAAATGGCCATGAAAGGAAGTGTCTCTATCATACCGGACCTCCGTACCTGTGATAAACAAAGGCCTTACCAGTCCTTTTAATCGAAAGATATCCAGAGTATTGTATATAGTAGTCAAAGAGATTGTTGGGATCTCTTTTTTTATGGCTTTGAATATCTTTTCTGCTTCAGGATGTGTTCTGTTGCTCTCTAGATAACTTAAAATTTTTAATCGTACAAATGTCGGCTTTATGTTTTTCTCTTGCAGTATTATTTGTAATGGTTTTAAATTTGTATTCATTTTAATTTATAGTGTAGGCCTTTCTTTCTTCTTTGTCAATGTTTCTTGATTACTTATAAAGGCCAAGGGGAAAAAGAGTGTTTTCCTTTGACCTGGACAGCTTCATATGATATAAACATGTCTAAAATCATTTGTGACTTAATGCAACAAGGTATTCTTACACTCAAAGACGGCACTGAGTTAAGAGGCATCTCTTTCGGCAGCCCTATTTCCACATCAGGTGAACTCGTTTTTAATACCGGTATGGTGGGCTATAATGAATCTTTGACTGACCCCAGCTATAAAGGTCAAATCCTTGTCCTGACTTACCCCTTAATCGGGAACTACGGAGTGCCTTCAAAACAAAGAAAAAACAACCTGTTAAGATACTTTGAATCCGAAAAAATTCATGCCTCAGGCCTCATCGTGTCAGACTATTCATATGAATTCCACCACTGTGATGCGGTCAAAAGTCTGTCATCCTGGCTTATGGAAGAAAACATTCCTGCCCTGACCGGAATAGACACCAGAGCTTTGACTAAAATTCTAAGAGAAAGGGGAACTATGCTGGGTAAGGTCATCTTAGACGGAGATGTGGATTTTTATGACCCGGATAAAGACAACCTTGTCGAGAAAGTGAGCGTAAGAAAGCCTGTTGAATACAATAAGAAGGGAACCGTCAAACTGATCCTCATTGACTGCGGTGTCAAAAACAGTATTCTCCGGAGTTTTATAAAAAGAGACTGCTGTGTTCTCAGAGTTCCCTATGATTATGACTTTTTTGCCCATTCTTTTGACGGGGTCATCCTTTCAAATGGGCCGGGAAATCCGAAAATGGTCAAGCAAGTCGTTGGAAGGGTAAAAAAATGCATGGAAAAAGAAATCCCTGTTTTTGGAATATGCCTGGGAAACCAGATTCTGGCCTTAGCTGCCGGAGCAAACACCTATAAACTCAAATACGGGCACAGAAGTCAAAACCAGCCCTGCCTCCAAGTTGGAACCAAACGCTGCTATATCACATCCCAGAATCACGGCTTTTCTGTTGATACAAAGACCCTCCCCCCTGACTGGCTTCCCTGGTTTACAAACATCAATGATAATACGAATGAAGGAATCAAGCACAGAACACGTCCTTTTATGTCAGTCCAATTCCACCCTGAGCATTCGCCAGGACCAGTGGACACAGAATTTATTTTTGATGAATTCTTAGAGGTATTGAAGCCGTGAAAAAAGTCCTTTTGCTCGGGAGCGGCGCACTGCAAATAGGACAGGCAGGGGAATTCGATTACTCCGGAAGCCAGGCCATCAAAGCCCTTAAAGAGGAAAAGATCACCGTCATTCTTATAAATCCGAATATCGCCACCATCCAAACATCGGATTATCTGGCAGACAAGATATACTTCCTGCCCGTAACTCCTTATTTTGTAGAGAAAGTGATCCGAAAGGAAAAGCCCGAAGGGATCCTTCTTAGTTTTGGAGGACAAACGGCACTGAACTGCGGAGTGGAGCTTTATAAAAAAGGAATTTTTGAAAAACACAGAGTCAAGGTCCTGGGCACTTCCATAAAATCAGTGATGGATTGCGAGGACAGAAAACTTTTCTCCAAATGTCTCAACAAAATAAGATTAAAAATTCCCCGGAGCGTCGCTGTTAACTCTCTGGAACAGGCCCTAAAGGCAGCAAAAAAAATTGGTTACCCTGTGATTGCAAGAGTCGCCTATGCACTGGGAGGCTTGGGTTCAAGCCTTTCCTTTAATGAAGAAGACCTCAAGAGAAGAGTGCTCAAAGCCTTTGCCTTTACTCCACAGATCTTAATCGAGGAATACCTGGCGGGCTGGCAGGAGATCGAATATGAGGTAGTGAGAGACGATCAGGATAACTGCATAACCGTTTGTAATATGGAAAATTTTGACCCTATGGGGATTCATACGGGAGAGAGTATTGTGGTAGCCCCCTCTCAAACCCTTAATGACCGCGAATACCATAAGCTGAGAAAAATCTCCATCCAGGTCATACGTCATCTAAACATTATCGGTGAATGCAACATCCAATTCGCGCTGAATAAAAACACCGGAGAATACAAAATCATTGAGGTCAACCCCCGGCTATCCAGAAGCAGCGCACTGGCTTCAAAGGCGACCGGATATCCGCTCGCATTCATCGCAGCCAAGCTCGCATTGGGATATTCTCTCACAGACCTGCCCAACTCCATCACAAAAAGAACAAAAGCCTGCTTTGAACCTGCCCTGGATTATGTGGTGGTCAAAATACCGAGATGGGATCTGACTAAATTCAAACGTGCGTCAAAAAAAATCGGAAGCGAGATGAAAAGTGTGGGCGAAGTCATGGCCATCGGAAGAAACTTTGAGGAAGCCCTTCAAAAAGCGCTGAGAATGCTGCAGGTCGGTGTGTACGGCCTGGTATGCAATGACATGCATTTTAAAAATTTGAAAAAAGAACTTAAAAACCCCACAGACAAACGGATATTTGCCATAGCCGAAGCCGTATACACCGTTCCTGTCAAGGAAATCCAGAGACTCACTCAAATAGACCCATGGTTTTTATATAAAATCAAAAACATTGTTGCCCTTCACCGAAAACTGAGCGGTTCATCATTTCATCATCTCCCTAAAGAGCTTCTTCTCCAAAGCAAAAAACTCGGCTTCTCTGATAAGCAGATCGCCCTGATATTTGGAAAAGAAGAACTGGACGTCCGTGAGCTGAGAAAAAGATTCTCTCTTTATCCGTCTGTCAAACAGATCGACACACTGGCTGCCGAGTATCCTGCCCGGACGAATTACTTATACCTTACGTATAACAGCAGAGAAGATGACATCGAGTTCAAAGATAAAGACAATGTCATTGTTCTCGGTTCGGGTTCCTATAGAATCGGCTCTTCTGTCGAATTCGACTGGTGCTGCGTGAACACGGTCATAAGCCTCAAGTCCCTTGGATACAAAACCATAATGATCAACTACAATCCTGAAACCGTAAGTACTGATTATGATATCTGCCATCGCCTTTACTTTGATGAACTGAGTTTTGAAACAGTGGCAGATATCTATGAAAAGGAGAATCCAAAAGGGATCATCATTTCCATGGGGGGGCAGATCCCTAATAATATTGCAACCAAATGTGACCGATACGGACTCAATGTTCTGGGCACCTCACCCAAAAACATAGATAATGCGGAAAACCGCCATAAATTTTCCTCGCTTCTGGATAGGCTCGGTATAGACCAGCCTGAATGGAAGGAACTCAAAGACATCAATGCAGCTATAAGGTTTGCTCAAAGTGTGGGATATCCCGTCCTCATCAGGCCAAGTTATGTATTAAGCGGAGCAGCCATGTCCGTGGCGTTGAATGACAGCGAATTAGTGGACTACCTGCGGAGAGCCTCTGAAGTCAGCCCTGAATACCCTGTTATCATCAGCAAATTCATTGAAAATGCTAAGGAAATTGAGCTTGACGGAGTGGCAAAAAAAGGGGAGCTTTTTATTTATGCCATATGTGAACATGTTGAAAATGCCGGAGTGCATTCCGGAGATGCCACCATGGTCCTCCCTCCACAAAGGACCTATCTGGAGACGACACGCAGGATGAAAAAAATCACAAGAAAAATCGTGAAAGCTCTTGAGATAAACGGGCCGTTTAATATCCAGTTCATAGCCAAAGACAACATGGTTAAAGTCATAGAATGCAATCTGCGCGCCTCAAGGTCCTTCCCTTTTGTTTCAAAGATATTCAAAATCAATTTTGTTGAACTGGCAACAAAACTCATAATGGGACTAGACCTTCCACCGATTGATAAATCCTGCTTTGAGCTGGATTATGTGGGAGTGAAAGCTCCTCAATTCTCATTCACCCGTATAAAAGGGGCTGACCCGGTGCTCAGCGTTGAGATGGCATCAACAGGAGAGGTGGCCTGCATAGGAGATAATTTTGAAGAAGCCTTTTTGAAAGCACTGCTTTCTGTTGGATATGACTTTCCAGAAAAAAACATTCTACTCTCCACAGGTCCTTTTGAAAGCAAGGCTCGGTTTTTACCCGAGGCAAAAAGGCTCAGGGATCTGGGATTCAATCTGTACGCCACACGAGGCACAGCTGACTATCTTCAGTACAATGGTATCGAATCAACAGTGCTGTACTGGCCTCTCCAAAAAAGAGAACCGAACATACTGTCTTTTATCGAGGAAAGAAAACTCGATCTCATCATTAATATCCCCAAGAGCATTGAAGAAGAAGAGCTGACAAACGATTATATAATAAGGAGAAAATCTGTGGATTTTAATATCCCGATAATCACAAACCTTGAGTTCGCTGAACGTTTCATTGACGCCATTTCAAAACTCAAACTGAATGAATTGGAAGTCAAGCCCTGGGATGAATACTGATCGAGACCTGAGACAATGCATGGAAGCCTTTTAAAGCCTATAAAACTTATAAGAAAAATTGACTTATTTATGTTAAAATACATATTTGTAATATAATCAAAGAAAATGGCACAAGATCAATTAAAAATAGCCGAACGAACGAAAGTCCTCGTCGTTGAAGATGAAATCATAGTAGCCAGAGATGTCTGTAATATGCTCCAGAGCCTGGGGTATAAAGCCATCAGTATAGCCTCCTCTTCAGAAGAGGCTATTAAAACGGCAAAGAAGAAAGCTCCTCATATCGTTCTTATGGATATTATGCTCGAGGGAAAAATGAGTGGAGTGGACGCCGCTGACTTTATTTACACACAGCTCAACATTCCCGTTGTCTACCTCACTTCCTATGCAGACGAAAACACCATTCAAAAAGCTAAAAAAACAGAACCCTTCGGCTATCTCTTAAAACCATTCGAAGAACGAGATCTGCAGACAACGATTGAAATCGCTCTGTATAAATTTTCCATGGAAAGAAAGCTGAAGAGAAGGGAAAAGTGGCTGTCCACAATCCTAAAAAACATCGGAGACGGCGTCATAGCCACGGATAAAAATGGAAAAATCAATTTTATGAACGAACAGGGAGAAGAAATAACCGGCTGGAGACTTGATGATGCTTTTAATAAAAACCTAAGGAAAATCTATCCCATATTCAGTGAAAAAACAGATGCCTCCCTAAAAATACCCGTTGAAAAGTTATTAAAGGGAGAAAGGACCCGGATCCATCATGAAGTCGTTCTCCATTCAAAGACAGGAGCCAAAGTCCCTATTTACCAAGACATCAATCTTTCCCTGGATGAAGAAGGCCTGACAACAGGCCTCGTGGTGACTTTCTCAGACATCACCCAGCGCAAGAAAGCGGAAATACAGTTAAAAAAGTACTGGGAAGATCAAAGAAAGGCCATGGAAGGAGTCGTTGAGGCCATGGCCTTCACCATAGAAACGAGAGACCCGTATACTGCAGGCCATCAACGCCGCGTTACAAAACTAGCCGTAAAAATAGCCAGAGAGATGAAGCTCGAACAGGATAAAATAGAGGGGATACGCATGGCAGGAACACTCCATGACATAGGAAAAATCTACATTCCTGCGGAAATACTGAGCAAACCAGGTAAAATCTCAGAAGTGGAATACAACATGATCAAAACCCACCCTAAGGTGGGAGCAGATATTCTTAAGTCCATCGAATTTCCATGGCCTGTTGCTGACATTGTGAGACAGCACCACGAACGAATGGACGGAAGCGGGTATCCAGACGGCCTTTCCGGCGAGGAAATTCTCATCGAAGCGAGAGTCCTGGCCGTGGCCGATGTTATAGAAGCCATGGCCTCCCACCGGCCTTATAGAGCCGCATTGACTCTTGAGGATGCCTTGAACGAAATCAACAAACACAAAGGGATCCTTTATGATAAAAAAGCAGCTGATGCGGCCATAGAGATCTGCAGTGAAAATGGCTTTTATTTTGATTGATTCTGATTCCTGTAAAAACGAAATATTATGAAGAGATTCTCTGTCACTTTGCTGTTAGTGGGATCCATAGTCTTTGCTATCGGAGGATTCGTTGGCTTCCTCATCCTTTTTATTCCGGACTTTAATATGTACTGGCTGATCCTGTCCCCTATCATCCTTGCATTCTATGAAGCCCCTGCTGTCTTTCTGTACCGGCTCTATAAAAAACACAAAAAAAAGACAGACTGAGCTGTCTGCGACAGGTGTTATTCATAGCGGAGACATTCAACAATATCCAGCTTCATGGCCCTCAGCGCAGGCGTTAATCCAGCTACAAAACCTGCGGCCACCATAAAAAAAGCAGTAATCACAGATATGAATATGGAATTCTCCGGTGAAAAAAGCATCATAAGCTGGGGACTCTGGGTTCTTAGAGACTCAACGAGAAGGGATAAACCGGCATTCAGCCCTAATCCGATTCCCAATCCGATCAGACCTCCGATAAAAATCAAGGTAAACGCTTCAGCAAAAAGCTGAAAGAATATGTGCTTTTTTAAGGCCCCAATAGCTCTGCGGACCCCTATCTCTCTTGTGCGCTGGGTCACAACAAAAAACATGATATTCATCACTCCCACAGCCCCTATCATCAGTGTGATCACACCCACTCCACCTAAAAAGATCTGAAGCCCCAGCACAATATATCCCATAAAATCCATTCCTTCTATCATGCTCCATATATATAAAGCATCCTCATTTTCAGCATCAAACCGGTGCAGCCGGGAAAGACTTCTCCGGATCTCCAGTTCTGTCTCATTAAAGCGCTGTTTATCGACCGGAGAAACCAGAATACGTGACAGATACTTGTCACCGCTGAAGTCCTTCAGAGCAGTGGTGAACGGGATAAGCATCTTTTCATCATCCAAAGAGTTGTTGATAGATAATTGGTATCCTTTTGTTTCCGCAGTTCCGATGACCCGGTACCGAATCCTGCTCACACTGACGTATTCCCCTGATATATCTTTGGTCCGGCTTCCAAAAAGCCTTTCTTGAATGGTAGCTCCCAGGAAACACACCCTTTCTTTCTGATCTATATCCCCTTGATTAATAAATCTCCCTTTGCTGACTTTATAGCTTCTCATCCTTAATGTACCCGGAACCACTCCCAGGGTGTGCACAGCCCTGCTTTCATTCCCGTACTTGACCACAAGATTCCCGCAGTCATATTCTGGCAGAGCCTTTTCTACTTCATAAGAGAAGGAGTTAAGAGCCTTGACATCCTCCTCTGTCAATCTGACTCTCCGGGCTTGACTATACGAGCCCCTCTCGCTCTTCACCCGACCACCACTGACATATATGGTCTTTTCACCCATTTTACCGAATTCACGCTCGAAAAAATTCTGAAATCCAGTTCCGAATCCTATCAGAATAATGATGGCAGCAATCCCCCAGAATATCCCGAACATGGTAAGGAAACTTCGAGATTTGCTGCTCCGGATTTCCAAGAAGGCTTGGCCGATCAGCTCTCCCGTCAGAGTACGGGAAGTCCAGAGCGGTTTAGGTGCCTTCTTTCCTGAAACAGTTTCTCCCCGTTCATACTGAAGCGCTTTTGCCGGTTCCAGCTCAGCAGCGTTTTTTGCCGGGATATAACCGGACAGAACCCCCGTTAAAATCATCACAAAAACTACGATCAACGACAGCTCAACAGAATTTTGAGGAAGGGGAATAGATGGGGGCAGAGGCAAGAGATTTATCGCACCCAAAAGAGCGGAACCAAGAAGAAAACCAATGAGCCCCCCGAGCAGGGTAATAAACAGGGCCTCAGCCAGAAAATGGAGCCTTATATCCCTTTTTTTCGCCCCCACAGCTTTGCGGATCCCTATTTCGTGGATTCGTTCCTGCACGGAGATCAGCATGATGTTCATCACGCCGACTCCGCCCACAAAAAGAGTCACAACACCGATCAAACCCAGGAGGATGTTCAGCCCAAGGGCTAAAATGTTGAACATCTTCTCAAAAAAAGCGAATTCGAAAATCATCAACGCTTCATTATCCTCAGGATCAAAGTTATGGCGTTCTGCAAGAAGGCTGCGAACTTCAGAGACAACCTGCCCGGATTTTGCGTTCTCTTTGGGTGTGATAAAAATAAGATCCAGGCTTTTCCCGTCTCCCCATAACTGCTGTGCTGTGGTGAGAGGGATGAGGATTTGATCATCATGACGGCTGTTTATTGTGGAAGCCTGCAATTCCTTTTCGACCGCCAGACCCACCACGTGAAAAGTCACTCCCCGGAGCTTCATTTTTTCCCCAACCGGATTGGAATCATCTCCGAAGAGCTGTTCCCTGACATTATTTCCAATAAAAGCAAGCCGCCTTCGGTTCTTTATATCATTTTCAGAAATAAACCGCCCTTTAGCCACTTCCCAGTTGTTCATCTCCTTGGCCGCAGGGATCACTCCGCGTATATTGTACTGCCTGGTCTCATTTTCAACCTTCACATAAAACCACCGCATCACCTGCGGGTTTATTTCATGGACTGAAGGGCATTGAATCCGGATGGCTTCAATATCTTTCATCTCGGGAATAATCGGCCTTCCTGTCTTGTATCCACCCACCCCAATGGAAGTATGGCCGGGCAGAAAAACCACCAGGTCCTCTCCGATCTGACTCATTCCCTCCCACATCAGATCTCGAAATCCGAATCCCCAGCCAAGGAGAATCATAATGGCCATAATCCCCCAGATGATTCCAAAAAGAGTGAGTGTGCTTCGAAGACGGTGAGCTTTCAGGTCTATGATGGCCTGTCTGATCACTTCATTTAAAAGCATTCTATTCTCTTCTCAAAGGGAAATCCCACCAGCTTCTCATTAAAGACTATCTCGGAAGAACAACGACTTGACCTTCTTCCAAACCTGATAAAACCTCTGTAAAAAGGCCATCCGATATGCCTCTTTTAATCTCAACCTTGCGCACACCTTCCTCAACTGTCTTATCCTCCACATTCACAAAAGTCTTTCCCTCTTCATAGATGACAGCGCCTTCGGGAATCAGTAGAACATCCTGATGCTCTTCAAGAATGATCTCCGCGTCCGCTGACATACCCACTCTCAATCTGTCCTCCGGGTCATCAACGGTGGCTCTTATCTCAAAATTAATGATCTCATCCTTCTCCCGTCCCTGAGGGCTTATTTGAATCAATCGGGCGTCAAAATGTTCTTCAGAATAAGCCTCCACAAAGACTCTAGCCGGAAGACCCAGGCGGACTTTTCCGATATCCGCCTCATCCACATCCCCGCGGAACTGTTTCTCAGAAACATCAGCAACCGTCATGATAACCGTTCCTCCATAGGCCGAAGACACTGGAATGACAGCTCCTCCTTTATCCGTATCACGCGAAAGCACAATTCCGGAAATGGGAGCTTTTAATGTCATACTGTTGATGGCTTCCATTGCCTCTGTTTCAATCTCCTTTTTATCTTCTTCGCTCAGTTCGATCCCCTCAACAAGTTCGGATAAATCCGCTCCTTGCTCTAACACTCGAAGTTGAGCCATGGAAGCATAAAACCGCGCCTTAGATGTTCTGTAATCCGCTCTGGTCTGGTCATGTTCCTCTGTCGAAATGAGTTCGCTTTCAAAAAGCTCTTTACTTCTAAGGTATCTTTTCTCGGATGCCTCTTTATCAAATGCTGCTGCCTTGACTTCAGTCCTTGCCTGCACCAGTTCAACTGGAGTGGCCTGCGGCACTATGTCAACCATCTTTTGCCCAACACTGACCTGATCCCCTTCCTCAACATAAAAGTGCTTTACAATACCTCCTATTTTTGACTTGACCTCAGCCTTAAAAAGCGCTTCAATCTTACCTGTGGCGACCACGGTCCTGGAAATATTCCCTTTCTCCACTTTGGCTGTGTTTTCCGTTTGAACATCGGCCTTCTTCTGGCAGCTCTTCAACGCCAGAAAAACAAGAAACGTAACAATAATGAGAACCACAAGGGTTATAATGACTTTCTTCATAGGCAGTCTCTCCTCTATGGATTTTCACATATTCTTCTCAAGACTCTCTCCGACCAAAATCCATAATCAAAATCAGAAATACATGCGGGGTTCCTGTTCCCCAAACAAAGACCTCTCTTATTAATACGTATTGAAGCCTTTTTTAGTTCTGTTTTTTTGCTTTTAAACTGGCTATCCTGCGGAAAAGACTTTCAGGTCCCGTATAAGGGGTGTTCCGTCCGGTGACAGGGCGCCTCCGTCAAACCAGATCTCAAACAGATCTCTGTAACGGCTCCAGAGCTCCGTAAGCATTCGCTCACATATTTTTGCATAGCCGGCCTGTTTTTCAGGGTCACCTCCCTGACCTCGATTGACCAGCCCGGAGATATCCACTTCCAGAAAACTATTCGCATTTACAGAAGCATAGAGTCCAGGTTTGATATGATACTTCCGGCAGGAATCGATGAAATCCCGTACCACATCCCCCTGCCCGTTTCTCCAGGAAGATTGTCTGACTCCATAAGCATACAGATCACTCTGCCATTGAAGGAAACCACTGCAGTGCTTGGCAACAAATACTGCATACTGAGCTCCCATAGCCTTGGCAGCTTCCATCCACTGATCCGTATCAAGCTTCTTCGGATTATATATATCCGGAGCCGGAAGATCTTTCCAGGTCCGCCAATTCCAGCCAGGTTTGTACACAGGAATATCAAAATGAAAAAACACCCCTAACTCCATATCCTGCCACTGTGCCTGCTGCACTGTGGGAGCGGAACGTTTTTTATAAAATATTTCATCCTGCCACAGCCTTACATACCTATCTGTATAGATGGCAGCCGCAACCAAAGAGCTTCTTTTTATAAAAATTCGTCTTTTCATCTGATTATTATCCCTTATTTTTTTACTTGATTTATTCATAAAAAATCTATCGGAATCCATTCCATTTCTGATTTTAAATGGATACTCTCTTCCGGTCAAAACTTTCTTTTTGTTAAAAAAACCGAGGGGCTTCTTTAGAGAAAAGAGGGTAAAAGGCAGAG
>Ga0207752_1000845_pt1 | contig 14361 bp, 13 predicted proteins | sample Pon2CUnioCityCA_6_FD_187272 | JGI IMG/M metagenome (GOLD analysis project Ga0207752, IMG submission 187272) | Marine sediment microbial community from Union City, CA, USA - Pond 2C Sediment 2 (SPAdes) | ecosystem: Environmental > Aquatic > Marine > Intertidal zone > Salt pond sediment ...
GGAATGGTCGGGTACAAATAGCTCTTCGTACTGTTTGGCCAGGCCGGCAACCGGCACCTTGCCCAACAGGTCGAAGCGCTCCAAAACTTCAACCGCGCGACCCAATTGGCCCTTGCCACCATCCACCAGGAGCAGATCAGGCAGAAGAGCAAAGGCTTTGTCGGTCTTTTTCCCCGGAATCTCGGCTTGCTCCTGGGCAGCCTTCCAGCGATTGAAGCGGCGCATGAGCACCTCCTCCATGCTGGCAAAATCGTCCGGTCCGCTGACACTGCGAATGTTGAAACGCCGGTATAGCCGCTTGCTAGGCACCCCTTGTTCGAAGACCACCATGCTGCCTACCGCCGCCGTCCCTTGGGTGTTCGAGATGTCGTAGCATTCGATGCGGTTGAGCGGTCTGGATAAATGCAATGCTTCCTGAAGCTCGGACAGCGATTGTTCCTGGCGATGGCGGTCGGCTTGCCACTGCGACTTCAATACCTGCATGGTTTCGGCAGCGTTTTCGGCAGCCATTGCCACCAACTCTTTCTGCGCTCCTCCGCGAGGCACGAAGATTTTAACTTTCTGTCCATTCCGTTTCTGGCGCAACCATTTGCGGATGATCTGCAACTCCTCTATCGCTTGTGGCAGCAGCACCTGTTCCGGAACTTTGGTGGCTTGATCGTAAAACTGCTTGAGGAATTCAGACATGACATCGGCGTCGGGGGTATCCTCCGCCCCTTCCAGGACAAAGTAATCGCGCCCGATCAACTTCCCGCCGCGGATAAAGAACACCTGCACCACAGCCTCGCCGTTCGAGCGGGCCATGGCCAGCACATCGGAATCCACGTATTCGGGAGAGACCACTTTCTGGCGCTCTACCACGTTCTCGATGGCGCGTATCTGATCGCGGATGCTGGCTGCTTTTTCAAAACGCAACTCTTCAGCCGCTTTTTCCATCTCGAATTGAAGCCGGGAGACGATCGGTTCCGTGCGGCCGTCCAGGAAGTTGCACAAATCATCGATCATCTGGCGGTATTTCTCTTTATTGATCGCTCCGATACAGGGCGCCGTGCACAATTTAATGTCGTAATACAGGCAGGCGCGTTCATCTTGCCCGGTAATTTCGCGATCACAGGTCAAATAGGGAAAGATTCGCCGCAGTACGTCCAACGTCTGGTGAACAGCCCACACACTGGTATAAGGCCCGAAATAGCGCGAGCCATCCTGCACCATCCGCCGGGTGACTGTAACTTTGGGAAAAGGATCCGCCCAGTGCACGCGCACGTAAGGATAGCGTTTATCGTCCTTTAAACGCACGTTATAGCGCGGCCTGTATTTCTTGATCAGGTTCATCTCCAGGATCAAGGCTTCCAATTCGGAGCCTACTACGATCCATTCGATGTTTGCAATTTTCTTGACCAACTGGTGGGTCTTGAGATCATGCTGAGCGCTGTTATGAAAATATGAGCGCACCCGGTTGCGTAGGTTAATCGCCTTGCCGACGTAGATGACCTTGCCGGCGGCATTCTTCATGAGATAGCAGCCGGGTTTATTCGGCAGAGCATCCAGCAGCGGTTCAAGTTCAGATGGAACTTCCATAGCACGCTTATTCTATCACGCTCGTTCTGCAGCACAAGGGATGCCAGGTCGGGCGACAGACTGTATAATTGATCCTATGAAGGATCAACCACTTGAAGAAAAGATCGGGGAGCTTTTGCGGCGACGCGGATTGCGCCTGGCAGTAGCCGAATCATGCACTGGTGGCTTGATCGGGCACCGCATCACCAACATCCCTGGGTCATCCACCTATTATATGGGTAGCGTTACTGCATATGCTTATGAAGCCAAAGTGCGCTTGCTAGGCGTACGATGGGAAACACTGGAAACTTACGGCGCAGTCAGCCAGGAGACGGTATTGGAAATGGCCAGAGGGGTGCGCAATGCCCTGGCGGCCGATATCGGTGTCTCTGTCAGTGGAATTGCAGGGCCGGGGGGCGGAACTCCCGAGAAACCCGTCGGAACAACCTGGATTGGCTTGAGTGCGGCAGGCGTGGATGAAGCCTGGTGTCACGCTTGGAAAGGCGATCGCCTGGCGGTAAAATCCAAATCCGCCGAGGCCGCCCTGCGCATTCTTTATGATTATCTGAACGAGTGAGGGGTCTTTTGCCACTCCCCAAAAAAGCGCCATCATGATTGGCGCCTGAAAAGATCAATACAAATCGAGAAAATGGAGTTCAAATGGAACGCATCAGCGTGACGGCCCGCTTCGACGAGAACGGAAAAGTGTCACCGCTGAATTTTTCCTGGCAAGGGCGTGCTTACCTGGTCGATTCGACCGGACGGCGTTGGAAAGATGAACTCGGTGAGCATATCCTGACCATGGCGCCAGGCGGGCGGGTTTTTGAATTAATCTATAATCCGGGCGAGGGAGCGTGGTATTTGAAACCGGTTGGACCCGGGAAAGCGGCGGCCTGAATCAAAGCGAGCATGTCCCGGATAACAATCCTCCGGGATATGCTCGAGTTTCAACGCCCCCGGGAAATGAGCGCGCTTAACCTAAACGGGCTCGTTCTTGCTCGGCCACGCTTTTATCGAGCTTGCGGAACAACGGTTTGGGCTCTCTCAAGGCCTGGCCTCCCGCTAACTGGCTCGGTTCCCATCGACCAGCGGCATTGTCAGGAGAGTAACGCAGCACTTGATGCTCACCCAGATCATCCTGGCGGGATTCGACAAATTGCTCTCCAAATAAGGGCTGATCGTAACCCAGATAACCATTCAGGCGCTGGCTGGTAAAGGGCAGGATGGGGGAGATCAGCGTCTTGAGCGAGTCGATGGCTCTCATTGCCGTATAGACGGTCGTAGCAGCCGCGCCCTTATCCTGCTTGATTTCGAACCAGGGGGCCGCCTTGTCGAGGTATTTGTTAACTTCCCCAGCCAGGCGCATCACTTCCCCCAAAGCCGCGCGCAAGTGGACATTCTCAAAATGTCCGGCTACACTTTCGAAACCGCTTTCCACCTCCCGAAGGATCTGGCGGTCATCCGGGCGCAGCTCGCCAGGGGTTGGCACAACGCCATCCCAATTCTTATAGGCGAATGAAAGCACCCGGTTGGCCAAGTTGCCCCAGGTCGCTACCAGTTCGTCATTGTTACGGCGGACGAAATCATCCCAATCCCAATCGGTATCCTTGCTTTCGGGCATATTCACCGTCAGATAGTAACGCAGTGGGTCGGGATCGTAACGGCTTAGAAAATCCAACCCCCAGACCGCCCAATTTCGGCTGCCGGACATTTGACTGCCTTCCATATTCATGAATTCATTGGCAGGAATATCGTAAGGCAAATTCAAACGGGCGGGCCGCTCTTCGTACAGCTTACCGAACCAATCCCCAGCGCCGATCAACTCACCGGGCCAGATCACTGCATGGAAGGGAATATTGTCTTTCCCGATGAAGTAGTATGTGAGCGCCACGTCATCCGTCCACCAGTCGTGCCAGGCATCCGGTTGGTCGTTGATCTGCGACCATTCTATCGAAGCCGATAAATAGCCGATCACGGCTTCAAACCAAACGTACAGACACTTTCTTTCCCAGCCCTCCTCCGGCACCGGGATGCCCCAGTCAAGGTCGCGCGTGATGGCGCGGCCGTGCAGGCCATCCGCCAGAATTTGGCCCAGGGATTGGCGCAGGACATTAGGGCGCAAATATGGCTCACGCTGGCGTAAGAATTCCACAATCGAAGGCTCCAGCTTCCCCAAATCCAAGTAAAAATGCTCTGTCTCACGCAACTCCGGCGTGGCGCCGTCGATCTTGGATTTGGGATTCAGCAGCTCTGTCGCGTCCAGCAAATTGCCGCAGTTATCGCATTGATCGCCGCGGGCGTTGGGGTAACCGCAAATGTAGCAGGTGCCTTCGACATAGCGGTCGGGCAAGAAGCGCTTCTGGTTAGGCGAGTACCACTGCTGCTGGCTTTCCTGGTATAAATAGCCGTTCTTCTTGAGCGCCAGGAATATATCCTGGGACACTTTGAAATGATTGCGGGTGTGGGTGGAAGTGTACAGGTCGTAAGTTAAGCCCAGCTTGGTGAACAATTCCAGAAAGCCCTGGTGGAACTGCTGGTAGACATCCAGAGGCGTGGTGCCCTCCGCGTCCGCCCGGACGGTGACGGGTGTGCCGTGCGAGTCGGAACCCGAGACCATGAGCACTTTGTTCCCCGCCAGGCGATGATAGCGTGCAAAAATATCTGCAGGTAAATAAGACCCGGTGAGGTTTCCAACGTGAATCTGCGAATTGGCATAAGGCCACGCGACGGCGACCAAAATGTTCTTAGACATGCTTGACCTCCCATAATAATGACAAAGCAAAATAAAAAGGCTGCCCGATGGAGGACAGCCCTAATGTTTTTCCGTAAAGGGAATTAATTTCCTTCTCCCCGACGGACTGCTGCCCTAATCCAGGCGCGGTTGGACATTTGCATGCTGCACATCATGCCCGTCAAGCTGCCAGCCAGTCCCGATTTAATAAGCGAGAAATTCATCTTCAATACCCTTTTCAAAATTACTTTATTGAGTCTAAATCCCCTGCAATGTTTTGTCAAGCTAAAACTGCGTTCAACCTAAATATTCGCGTAAAAGCCGGGCCATGGTGGGGCGCCGTAGCCGGCGCAAGGCTTTACCTTCAATCTGGCGGATGCGTTCGCGAGTCAAACCGAACTTGCGGCCCACTTCTTCCAGAGTGTAGGCGCGCTCGTGGCCCAAACCAAAGCGCAGACGCAAGATGCGCGCCTCGCGCGGGGAGAGCGTGGCTAAGGCTTCGTCCAGGCGTTCTCGCAGCATATTCAAGTAGGTCACCTGGGCTGGGCTGGGGGAGGTTTCATCCTCAACGTACATGCCGAACTCAGAATCGTCCTCATCTCCCAAGGGGCTTTCCAGGGAAATCGGTCGTTGGGCGACCTGTAGCATCCAGCGCACTTTAGCAGAGTCTAGCTCCATTTCTTCCGCCAATTCCCCGGCTGTCGGAGAGCGACCCAGGGTCTGCTCCATTTCCCTGGATACTTTGTACATTTGCCGGATGCGATCGATCATATGCACCGGCACGCGTATCGTACGACCCTGATCGGCGATGGCCCGGGTTACACTCTGGCGAATCCACCAGGTCGCATAGGTGGAGAAGCGGTAGCCGCGTTGGTATTCGAATTTTTCAACCGCCCGCATCAATCCGATGTTGCCTTCCTGAATCAGATCCAGAAAAGGAACGCCGCGCCCCATATAGCGGCGGGCAACGCTCACCACCAGGCGGGTGTTGGCTTTAATCAGGCAATTTCTAGCTTGAGCGCCGTCCTGAATCAAACATTTCAGTTCACTGATCCGTCCATCGGCGCCATTGCCGTTTAACTCGGTTAATTCATGTGCGGCCTCTCGTGCCTGTTCGATGCGTTTAGCAAGTGCGACCTCCTCCTCCATAGAGAGTAAAGGGACGACCGCCATTTCACGCAGATATAAGCTTACTGTATCTTCGGTGGGGATGTTTTCCAGACCGGCGCGGCGCGTTTTCGATTTTGAAACTGTTTCGTCAACGGCTTTATTGGCTTTGCGTTCCGTCTTCACAATTTTCACCCCCTGCTCGCGTAAAAATTCGGCTAATTCGACCAGCCTTCCGTCTTTCTTTCCCCGCGGGAAAACTCCTGAAAGGTCTTTTAGAGTAAGATGTCCATTTGCTTTGGCTTTCTCCAGTAATGCGTCCAAAACCTCGCCCTTTACTGAATTTTCGCCGGGGTACACCATGCACGACCCTCCTCGAAGCTGAAAGGCTTAGGCATAACGATATGCAATTGTCGAATTGAAGGGATTACCCTTCTTCGTTAAGCAGTGATTTTAATACAGACAGTCGAGGGTCGATCGTCTCGATTTCGTGGTCGCATTCGGTTTCGTTACGGTTTTCGCCACAGATCGGGCAAAGCCCTTTGCATTCCGGATCACAGAGCGGATTGATGGGCACAGCCAATAGCATTTCCTCCCGCACCAAGGGTCGCAGATCGATTTGACCGCTTTCGGGTAATATCAATTCCGAATCGGTTTTTGACTCGGCAGAAAATGCATATAACTCGGTAAATTCGATATCCAGCGGCAGCGGGAAATCCTGTAAGCAGCGCACGCATTCATTCATAGTCAGGGCATGCATTTTAACCTGGACCAGAAGCCCCTTTCCGGTCCGGGTAACACGCGCCGAGCCGGATAGAGTTATTAAATCCAGATCCGGAGGGATATGAATGAACGGGAAATCAAAGGGGAATTCCCGTGAATAACCTTTGGATTGATTGATAATAAAACCGACATTAAGCCGGAGATTGTTTTGTGGATCAGACACCAGTATTTCGCTTCCCTAAAACTGAATAACGAATTGCCAAACTTCACCCCACAAGGGTTCCGTGAAGCATATAATAATCTTCCATAGACACACAAATGATATTGTAGTTGCGATTATAACATAGCCAGGAGGCTGTATGTCCGCAATCATGATTGCCACACATAACCGTGGCAAATTAATAGAAATTCAATCTTTATTGGATTCGCTTGATGCCAGCTTGCTCAGCCCTGGAGATATCGGCTTGCAGCTCAAGATCGCAGAAGATGGGCAAACCTACGCAGAAAATGCGGCCCGCAAAGCCGCTGCGTACGCCAAAGCCGGCGGATTCTTGACGCTGGCCGACGATTCCGGGCTCGAAGTACAAGCGCTCAACGGTCTGCCAGGGCTGCACTCCGCTCGCTTCTCTCCCCTCCCCAACGCCAGCGATGCCGACCGGCGCGCCTATCTGCTCGAACAGTTGCAGGGCCATCAGCGTCCCTGGAAAGCATGCTTTCGCTGCGTCGTCGCCGTATGTGATGCGCGCGGCATCGGAAAAATCAACCTCGCGCGGCTCAATGAAAATATTCATTACACGGAAGGAATCTGCGAGGGAGAAATCATTCCGGAGGAGCGCGGCCAGAACGGATTCGGTTATGATCCCATTTTTTTCATCCCCGAACTGGAACGTACAATGGCCGAATTAACCATGCAGGAGAAGAACGAGATCAGTCACCGGGCACGCGCACTGCGCGCCGCACGTCCAATCCTTACAAAATTGCTTAGTCTGCACCCTTGATGCCTAACGAAATCCCCTTTATGCGTTATGATAGACGGCATGGTCAACCCAGATTCAACCGACCAGATCGACTGGCTGGTTGTTATATTGCGCTGGATCACGCTGATGGGCGCGGCTGTTGCCCTGGCTCTTGGAGATACGTTCCCATTCGCGATCCTATTTGTGTTGTCTGCAGCCGCTCTATGGAGCGGTTTGTTGACTTTGTTCACCGCTTTCAGACAGCGCAAACCGCTGCATCCACTCATCATCGTCGCGATCGATACAGGTATCGCCGCTTTGCTTTTTCTTCTAAGTGGTGGGCTATCCGGGAATCTTATATGGATTGGGCTGCTGCCACTGGCATCGGCCGCGCTTTACTACCAGATGCGCGGCTTTCTATTTATCAGCCTGGTGCAGGTCTTTATCCAATCTTCGATTGCGCTGGTCATTGCCCCGTCTCCGTATGTCTTCTTAATCATCGTTTTGCTGCTGCCGCTTTACCTGGGGATGGGTTTTTTCTACAACTTTATCGGCGAGCGTATCCGCCTGCAGCTCGTAAAGATCCAAAAAGAAACCCGCTCCAAGCAAAGAAAATTGGAGCATAAGGAAAGAGAGCGCCAGCATATCATTTACAAATTGATTTCTGGGTTGAGCGCCTCCCTCACTTACCAGCAGGTTCTGGAAAGCGCCCTGGATTTGAGCAATGATGCTTTATCCACCGAGAATGGGTTGGCGAACCAACTGTCCAGCGCGGTTTTGCTCTTTGTTGAGAACCCAGAGAACGGTACTGAGCTTGAATTTGGTTCAGCCAGGAGGTTTACGCCCCAGGATATGCAACTCCGTTTGCCGGGTAAGACCGGCTTGATTGGGCGCGCCATCGACGGAGGGAAAGCGTACCTCACCCAGGACGTGGCCAACGACCCAGAGTTGAAGGTCGCGTTAGCCATGCAGGAATGCCGCTCTGCCTACTGCATCCCGCTGCGCGCCGGTCTGGACACCTGGGGCGTACTGCTTTTTGCCCACCCTGAGCCGGCCTTCTTCTCGCCCGAACGGCGTGAAATTTTGGATATCGTCGGCAATCAGGCGACGATTGCTATTGAGAACGCCCGCCTCTACCAGGATCTCGAAATGGAAAAGGAACGCATGATCGAGATCCAGGAAGAAGCCCGCAAGAAGATGGCGCGTGATCTGCATGATGGCCCCACCCAATCCGTCTCCTCTATCGCTATGCGGGTGAACTTCGCCCGGCGGCTGATGGAACGCGACCCCAAAGCGACAGCCGAAGAATTGTATAAAATCGAGCAGCTTGCCCGGCATACGGTCAAGGAAATCCGGCACATGCTCTTTACCTTGCGCCCGCTGGTGCTTGAATCCCAGGGGTTGATCTCGGCCCTGGAATCCATGGCTCAAAAAATGTACGAAACCTACGATCAAAAAGTGATCATCCAGGCCGATCCACGCGTGGTGGATCAAATGGAGATGGGCAAACAGGGGGTGGTTTTTTCTATTGCGGAAGAAGCGGTTAACAACGCCCGCAAACACGCCAACGCCGTGCATATCTGGGTGCGCTTGAAACTGATCCAGGAAGACCTGGTGCTGCTGGACATCGAGGACGACGGGGTAGGCTTCAACATTAGCGAAGTTGATCAATCCTACGAGAATCGCGGTAGCCTGGGAATGATCAATATGCGCGAACGCAGCGAACTGGTGAACGGGTTGATCCACCTGGACTCGGAGTTAGGCCGGGGCACGCGTGTACAGGTCGTTATCCCGCTGTCGGACGCGGCCATCGACCGTATCCGTCGAGGCGTATGATGAGATCGCCAGGACTGCGGCGTTTGCGCATTTCAGCTTTGATTCTCGGTGCAGGCCTGCTGGTCTGGCTGCCCTTCGAAGATAGCAGCCTGGCCTGGATCATCATCTTCTCGCTTGCCATCTGCACACTGGGGGTCGCTTACGCGCTGATCAAACTCCATCCTGGCGGAAAGAAAGCCTGGCTGTACTTGCCCCTGACCGGGGTCATCGCCGCCGGTGCGGCGATGACCCCGGTCGCTCTGTCGCTTATGGCGTTTAAAAGCGGTGTCCACGGTCACGGCGCGGCGGACTTTACACCGGCGCAAGTGACGAGCATCCTGCAACGCACGCCGATATGGGCGGCAGGCGGCTTGTTGATCGGATTGGGCGCCAGCCTTTGGCAAACCGCATCCGGTGGAAGCCAAAACGGCGCCGGCTGAGCTATCGCAGGAAACCTGCCCCCCTCCATATGACCTATTTCTAAACGAGGAAATCTCCCAAAAAGAAAATGCCAATTGCAACAGAGATCTACTATCATCGCTACCAAGGGGGAGAGCAAGCCGAAAATCCTGCGGTCGTCTTGATTCATGGAGCCGGCGGCACGCATCTCTACTGGCCGTCGCAGATCAGACGTCTGCCGGGATACGACGTCTTGGCCGTCGATCTGCCCGGGCATGGGAAGTCGGCCGGCCGCGGTTTACAATCGATCTCCGCCTACACGGAGGCCTTGCTGGCGTGGCTGGAAGCTGCCGGTTTGCACAGCGCCGTGTTCATCGGCCACTCGATGGGCAGTGCCATCGCTCTCTCCCTAGCCCTGGACCATCCGGAGCATGTTCTAGGTTTGGGTCTGCTCGGTGCGGCGGCGCGCATGCCGGTCTCGCCGGCCATTTTAGAAAGCACCGCCACCCAGACGACCTTCCACCGGGCGGTGGCGATGGTCGTCAAGCTGAGTTTTAGCCCACAGGCGCCGGAAAGGCTGGTCGAACTGGCTACCCAGCGCATGGCGGAGACCCGGCCCAGCGTGCTGCACGGCGACTTCCTGGCCTGCGATGCATTCGATGTGACCGCGCGCCTATCCGAGATACGCCAACCCACCATTGTAATCAGCGGCGCCAAAGACCGCATGACTCCCGCCCGCAACGCCCAATACCTGGCTAACGAGATCCCCAACGCCTCCTTTTCTATCGTCGAGGATGCCGGGCATATGGTCATGCTGGAAGAGCCTGACCTGGTGGCAGACCTGCTGCTTGGATTCCTGGAGCCGATTCAACACCCCTAAGTTTTCTATCAACCAGGCGTTGGCAGGCCTTTTTAGCGGCGCCCTATTCTTTCTCTTGCGAATTTCACCGGGAATGTGTATAATCTTGGGGCGTATGGGCGGTTAGCTCAGTTGGTAAGAGCGCTGCGTTGACATCGCAGAGGTCGTTGGTTCGAGTCCAATACCGCCCACAACCCGAACCTCTCGATACTATCGAGGGGTTTTTGGCATCCTTACACTTTGAACAAAGGGGGAAGTTGGAGCAATTGGGGATTAAGATAGGTTCTTTTGAGTGAAAAAAGGGGGGTTTGATTCGAGTCCAATACCCAAGATCATTTGTTATCAATCAGTAATTTGGTTCAAGTCCCTCCGGGGTCACAAGTACCAAATGAACCGCTCTCGATACTTGTAGAGCGGTTCATTTGGCTTCTTCACGCTTCGAAAATAAGGGAGAATTGGATGATTTGGAGATCGAAACTGATACAAATACACAATAAATCAACAAATATCGGTTCGAGTCTGGTTTGTAGTTGATCTAACATTATGTTGTTTGTTTGAGTTCAATACCGCCAGTACCACCAACTAGGTGATTTCGTTGAAAGATCGTTGTTCATAGGTTCTCGACCTCAGCCAATAATTTAGCCACCGCCGGCTGACTCAGGAATACATCTCGCATTTCACCGGCATGGGCAGCGATATAGTCCACCACCACCCGGGCCTGGTCGCGGAATTTGTCTGCAGCGGCCATGTCACCACGTGCTTGTTCCAATTCGCTCAGCGTGACCAGAATCTTCCACAGGATAGCACGTTCCTCTTGCGCTTTGGCTTCACCTTTGGCTTTTAAAAGCGCCTCGCGTGCCTCGTCATACTGTCCCAGTGCCAGGGCGGCCCGTCCGCGCAGCCAGTGTTCATCGGCCAACAGGCGACCGAAACCGGCTTCCCGGTAAAGCTGCATGCGCTCTGCAAGCCCGGCAAAGAGATTTTCGGGTTGACCCAAAGCCAGGTGAAATTCTCCATATCCAATGGCGATATCGATGATCGAGTAGGACCAAGCGGTATCAAGCGGCAGGGTCGCAACAAGTTCATCCAGTATAGCCCGTCCTTCGTCCAGTTTGCCACGGGCGATCTTCGTACGGGCAACTTCGACGAAGTAGGGTGTGATGAAATTCGGCGGGAAAGTCTTGCGCTCGGAGTAGAGCTTGTCGGCCCAGCGTTCGGCTTCATCCAGCGCCCCGACTGCCAGGTAAAACGTGACCCGCCACAACTGATGACCGTGCTTTTCGTTGGGATGTCCGAGGGATTCAGCATAGGCCCCGTACTGGTCGATGTAGCCCAGCGCCAAACCGAGGCCGCCATGGTGATTGACAAGTTCTTCCACAACCTTACCACTCAGATTGTCCAGCAGGAGACGGGTCAAGGATGTGTCCCGCTCCAGGCGCGTCAACCATTCCCGCAAGGCGGCATCAGCGGCATACGCCTCCTGGCGAACCGTCAACAGTAACAATATGGGGGCGTTCATCTCAGCCCAGCGCCGGGCCAGATAATGGATCAGGTCCAGCGTATCGGCGTTCGCCCACTGCATATCATCCAGGATCAAAACGGAAGGGCGGCCTGCCGCCAGTGCGTTTCCCAATGTAGCAATCGACTCGAACAGGCGTGCGCGCACAAAATTCGCGCTACCGGTTAACGGCATGGGCAGATCGGGATAACGGGCCCGCAACTCTGGCATCAATTGGCTCAGTTCGGCCAGCCATACATCTTCCAGTAAATCTTCGGGCGCATTCACCTGATCCAACCGTATGCGCAGGGCTTCGACGACCGGCTGAAAAGCCAGCCGTCCGCCCGTTTCAAAAGCCTGTCCCTGCCAGACTTCGGTCTCTGGCGAGTCGAGCAAAGCCCATTTTTTAAAAGCGTTGAGGAGACGCGTCTTCCCCACCCCAGCGGCCCCAATAAGAACCACCGCTTGAGCTTTTTCCCATCCAATCTTATGAAAGGATTCTACAAGCCGATTGTGTTCATCGGAACGTCCGACCAACGGCAGGGTCAAATGCCTTTGCCGGTCTGTGAATGAAACGCGATCCACCGTAGATGACGAGTCAAAGCGTTCTGCGCTGAAACGACCCTGATCGATATTGTTGGCCAATAAAACTGTTTCACGATCTGGTTGAAGTCCCAATTCCTTTTTTAGCGTATCTTGCAGTTGGTGGTATGTGAGCAACGCGGCAGGGCGCTGCCCATTCAAGGCCTGGGCAGCCATGAGACGCGGGTGGGCTTGTTCGCTGAGTGGGGCACGTGTCACCCAACGAGCAGATATTTCCACCGCCATGGCGCTGTCATGGATGGACAACAGGTGCTGTGACAGTCGATCATAGACCCTTTCCAACTGACGATGGCAGGCTTCACGCTGGGTGGAAACCCAGTCATCAAATGCAGGCGGGAAAGCGTTGTCCGCAAGGTGGCCGCTGCACTACTTTGCGAGCTTTCCGGCCACAATAAGGCCATCAACGACTCGCGGCTGTGCATCCCCCGTTCCATGACCAGATAGACCAACAGCGCCAATACCTTGCGGGTGCGAAATGACAGGGGCTGTTCGCCGAGACGGATCTCTGGATTGCCCAATAAGTGAATCACCAGGGAATCCATGTAACGCTTTCCTCCTTCGATATCCAATTTGGTTACGTTTCTGTTACGAGGCTGCGTTAAAGTGGAGATATAAAATCTATTTTATCTCTTTTTGGAAGAAAGGAAAAATACGATGTCAACAGAAACTAATAAAGCTATTGTCCGCCGCTACTTTGATCAGGTTCTAGACGAACAGCAGCACGATCTCGCCGAGGAATTCCTGGCCGAGAACATCGAGTTACACGGCAGCGGCCTCGCACCCGGACTGGAGGTGGTGAAGCAGTGGCTTACTATGTTCGCGGCTGCCTTCCCTGATGGGCATTATACCGTCGAAGATGTGGTCGCTGAAGGAGATAGGGTCGTTGCCCGGACCACTTTCAACGGTACACACAAGGATGAGATGCAGGGCATTCCCGCGACCGGCAAGGCCGTCAGTGTGCCTTCAATTACCATCTTCCGTTTGGATAACGGAAAGATCGCCGAGGGTTGGTTGATTAACGATAACCTGGGTATGATGCAGCAGTTGGGTGTCATTCCCGCCACGCAAGCTTCTTGATAATTTCAAACCCCGCTTCATCCGGCCGGAAACAGCTTGATATCGCAAATAATCGAGCGGGGTGCATAGCGCCCGATATTCCGCATAGCGGAATGTCGGGCTTCATTTAAAATGTTCCAAATTTGCCCCGCTACAGGTACTTAATACCAAATTCAAACAGAGGTGGTTTAGGTCATGCACAGTCATTCCCTTTCCATGTTGGCTGGTTTTGCATCCAGCACGATCTTCATCAGCAGCAATCTTCCCATGCTGTTCAAGGCATTCAAAACAAGAAATCTGAGCTCTTACAGCCTGGGACATCTCACATTAGGCACACTGGGAAATGTGATTTATTGGCTGTATGTGATCACCCTGCCACTTGGACCAGTATGGTTCCTGCAGGCTTTCTTTACGATAGCGAGCGCATCCATGCTCTTCTGCTACCTGCGTTATGAAAAGAATTGGTTTCGCTTTTAGCTGGTGATCAAGCCATGGAAAAAATCTTAAGCATTCTCAGCGGAGAGAGAACGGGAAAAACTTCAATCCAAGCAAACCGGGAAAATTACCATGCCCAACACACGATCTATGTGCCTTGGTTTGCTCAAAACGCGGAGGCTTCCAAGGCCCGGGATGCGATCTTGCTGGGTAACACGTTTGTGGTAAGTTGGGCAAATATGTCCGCACCAGGATTGCTGACACAGGAGTGGACAAATCTGCGGTCCTATATACAAATAATCCCTTGAATAACCCCTAGGGGGTATGACACTAATACCAAATCTGGCGCAACGATGAACTCGAAATTCCGACCCCTGTGGAGCAGAGTAACCTGACACAAGCTTACACCCGGGAAGCCCGCAAGTTTATCCAGTCAAATGCCGGCGGCCCCTTTTTCCTTGCACGCTGGCCCGGTCAATTGCCTGCCGGGGCTTCCAACAATGAATTTAGCGTCAATTTTGACATCTTCCCGACCTGTCTTTCCTGCGCGCGGGTCGACCTCCCGACAGATCGGATCATCGATGGGGAAAATATGCTCCCCGTACTCCAGGTCCGTGCACCC
>Ga0207752_1000846_pt1 | contig 14360 bp, 14 predicted proteins | sample Pon2CUnioCityCA_6_FD_187272 | JGI IMG/M metagenome (GOLD analysis project Ga0207752, IMG submission 187272) | Marine sediment microbial community from Union City, CA, USA - Pond 2C Sediment 2 (SPAdes) | ecosystem: Environmental > Aquatic > Marine > Intertidal zone > Salt pond sediment ...
GCGGCGACGAGCCGCGCGAAGACTAGATTTCCACTCACAACTTACCCACCGACCACCCCCAGGCTGCCCACAGCTCGACCACAGCGCCATCCACCGGACACACCCAGCCTTCCCCCAGCTGGCCAGCACATAATCCACAGACTTATCCACAGGCATCGCAGGCTGGGCAGCGACCGCTCACAGCGCAGCCCGCGCGGCGTGCTAGATTGCCGCGCATGAGCAATCAGCCAAGCGCCGCGCCACTGCTGCGGATCGCCGTCCCCGTGCCTCTGTCGCGCAGCTTCGACTACCTGCCGCCGGCCGGGCTGGAGGCCGCCGACTGCCCGCCCGGCGCGCGTATCGAGGTGCCCTTCGGCCGTGGCAGCAAGCTCGGCGTGGTGCTGGAGCAGGCCACAGAAAGCGATCTGCCGCGCGGCAAACTGCGCCGCGCGCGGCGCCTGCTGGACGACTCCGCACTGCTGCCGGCGGATATTCTCGACCTGCTGCGCTGGGCCAGCCACTACTACCACCACCCCATCGGCGAAGTGCTGGAGACCGCATTGCCGCTGGCTTTGCGCCAGATTGACGAGCCCCGACGCAACACCCGCCGCCACTATCTGCTGAGCGCTGCCGGGCGCCAGCTACCCCCCGGCGAGCCGCGCCGCGCACCACTGCAGGCGCGCCTGCTGGAGCGGCTGCGCGATGCCGGCGGCGAAGCCGATAGCGAGCAGTTGGCGACGCTCGGCGGCGACTGGCGCGGCGCCGCCAAACGCCTGCTCGCCAGCGGCCTGATCGAGCTGCAGGAGCGCGCCGCCGGCTGCGCCATCCGCGGCCGCGCCAGCCAGCCCGCCCCCGATCTGAACGCCGAACAGCAGCAGGCGGTAGCGGCGATCCGCGGCGCCGAGGGCTTCGCCAGCTTCCTGCTCGACGGCGTCACCGGCAGCGGCAAGACCGAAGTTTATCTACAGGCCATCGGCGGCCTGCTCGATGCCGGCAGACAGGTGCTGGTGCTGGTGCCGGAGATCGGCCTGACGCCGCAGCTGGTGGCCCGCTTCAGCGCCCGGCTGGCGGCGCCGATGGCCACGCTGCACTCGGCGATGGCCGCCGGCGAGCGGCTGCTCGCCTGGCAACAGTGCGCCGACGGCCGCGCGCGGGTGCTGATCGGCACCCGCTCGGCGGTGTTCGCACCGCTGCCGGAGCTGGGCGGGATCTTCGTCGACGAGGAACACGACGGCTCCTTCAAGCAGCAGGATGGCTTCCGCTACCACGCCCGCGATCTGGCCCTGCTGCGCGCGCGCAACGCCGGCGTGCCGATCGTGCTCGGCTCGGCCACGCCATCGCTGGAGAGCCTGCACAACGCGCTGCGCGGCCGCCATCGACTGCTGCAGCTGCGCCAGCGCGCCGGCGGCGCGCGCGCAGCGCCGATCCGGCTGGTGGATCTGCGCCAGCGCAGCCCGCAGGAGGGGCTGTCGGACACGCTGATCAGCGAGGCTCGCCGCCACCTGGACGCCGGCGGGCAGGTGCTGTTCTTCCTCAACCGCCGCGGCTACGCACCGACCCTGCTGTGCGATGCCTGCGGCGGCGCCGCCGACTGCCGCCGCTGCGATGCGCACATGACGGTGCACGCCGCCAGTGGCCGGCTGCGCTGCCACCACTGCGGCGCCCAGCGGCCACTACCGCGCTTCTGCGACCACTGCGGCGGCCGCGAGCTGGTGATGCTCGGCCAGGGCACCGAGCGCATCGAAGCGGCGCTGGCGGGGCACTTCCCCGACTATCGCCTGCTGCGCATCGACCGCGACAGCACGCGCCGCAAAGGCGCGCTGGAGGCCGGGCTGGAGGCGGCGCGCAGCGGCCGCGCGCAGGTGTTGATCGGCACCCAGATGCTGGCCAAGGGCCACCACTTTCCGGGGGTCACACTGGTCGGCATGCTGGATGCGGACCGCGGCCTGTTCGGCGCCGATTTCCGCGCCACCGAGCAGATGGCCCAGCTGATCCTGCAGGTCGCCGGTCGCGCCGGCCGCGCCGAGCGCCCCGGCGAGGTGCTGGTGCAGACGCGCAACCCGGATCACCCGCTGCTGCAACTGCTGGTGCGCGAGGGCTATCGCGCCTTCGCCGAGGCCGAGCTGGACCTGCGCGGGCGGGCCCAGCTGCCGCCGCACAGCCATCTGGCGCTGATCCGTGCCGAATCGCCGCAGAGCGGCGCGCCGCTGGCGGCGCTGGGTGAAGTGCGCGATCTGCTGGCCAGCCGGGCCGCGCCGGGGCTGGATATTCTCGGCCCGGCGGTGGCGCCGATGGAGCGACTGGCGGGTCGCTTTCGCGCGCAACTGCTGCTGCAGGCCGCGCAGCGCGCCGACCTGCAGCGGGTGCTGGGCTGGCTGCGGCCGGCGATGGAGGGCATGGCGCAGCTGCGCCGGGTGCGCTGGTCGCTGGATGTCGATCCGGTGGATCTGCTGTAACCGCCGCGGCGGGCGGATCGCGGGCTGCGGCGGGCCGGCGCCATCGGGCCAGTATGAAATATGCGATAGGTTTGGCAGACTGGTCGGGGCGGTAGCGATGGAGCGTTCGACCCAGAGAGTTCCAGCCCAGAGAGTTCCAACCCGGGGTCGACAACCGGATCGGAACGCCCTGCAGAGGTAGTTGCCTTGGACGATATCGCACTCGATGTTGCGCAATACGACCGCGTGGTGGATCTGCTCTACGCCGCTGCGATGGACAGCGAGCGCTGGGGGGGCACCCTGGAGCACTTGCAAAAGCTGTTTCAGGCCAACTACGTCACGCTGATCCTGCGCGCCCCGGACGAGACCGAGATGGGGCTGATGATCAGTGTCGGGCTGGAGGGCGAGCAGGGCGGCGGCAAGGTCACCTATCTGACCTATATGCACACCGCCACGCCCTTCGTGAATATGCCGACCGATCGCGTTTTCACCGAAGAGGACGTGATGAGCCCCCGCGACTGGCACAGCTGCGCCTATTTCCAGCACTGGTGCAAACCGCACGATGTGTTCCACGTGATGGGTGCGGATATCGCCACCCACGAGGCCGGCAGGCTGCGTTTTCGGCTGACCCGCGGCGAGGCCGGAGCCGCCTTTTCCGCGGCTGATCGGCGCCTGTGCGAGATGCTGCTGCCGCACTTGCAGCGCGCGCTGAATATTCAGAATTCACTCAACCGCAGCGAATCCATGGGCGCGCTCTACTCGCGGGCGATCGGCCGCCTGTCAGTGGCCACGGTGGTACTCGATGAGCGCGGCACGATCATCGATCAGAACCTCATGGCGCGGGAAATTCTCGCCCGCGGCGACGGCCTGAAAGTGGTCGGCGGACGGCTCGAAGCCTCCTACCCGAGCAACAACAAGCAGCTCCACCAGCTGATTCGCAACGCCTTTGCCCTGCACAGTGCCAATGAGGTGCGGGTCAACGAGGCGATGTCGCTGGCGCGCCCCTCCGGAGAGGTGGATCTCGGCGTGGTGGTGGAGGCGATCCCGGACGGCGAGTGGGCCGAGGGCAAGGGCAGGCCGGCGGTGGTGCTGTACATCCGCGATGCCGCCAGCAGCTCCTTCGACAGCATGGACGTCGGCCAGAAACTCTACGGATTGACCCCCGCCGAATGCGCGCTGGCCAAGGAAATGGCCAACGGCCTGTCGCTGGATGAGGCCGCGGAAAGCCTCAACATCCGTCGCAACACCGCGCGCGCCCATCTGCGTTCGATCTTTTCCAAAACCGGCGTGCGCCGGCAGACCGAGCTGGTGCGCATCATGCTCAACAGCGTCGCCGCGCTGACCCGCAGCGACTGACGACGCACCCCGCGCCGACTCAGCCGCCGATCTCAGCCGCCGACCGCCGACAAATCCGCGGCCAGCCCGTCGAGCGCAACCCGGATCGCCTTTTGCAGCGGCACTTCGGAGAGGCTGTGGCCGGCCCCGGCAACGCGCAGCAGGCGACTGCCGGGCAGCCGCTGCCGCAGCAGCTCGGCAGTGCTGAAGCGGCACACCCGGTCGGCATCGCCGTGCACCAGCGTCACCGCCAGGCCGGCGAGCGACTCCAGCCCGTCGAGCACACCGCGATCGCCGAGAAAGAAGCCGTTGCGGCAATAGTGCAGATGGATGCGCTTGGCCTGCCGGTTCGCGACGCCGCTGGCCGCCAGCCCCATCACCGCGCACTCCCAGTCATTCCAGGCAGCGAGCGCGGCATCGACATCGCCCCGCTCTTCGAGCACGCGTCGATACAGCGCCGGCAGCGGGTCGCTGCCGGCGGGCAGCTCCAGCGCGGCGCACAGCCGGGCGTGGGCTTCGGGCAGATCGCGGGCGACGCCCTCGGGTGCGGCGAACCAGCGCAGGTCTTCGCCGCGGGCGAGAAAGCTGCCGCGCAGCAGCAGGGCGAGCACCCGCTGGCGATACCGCTTGGCGTACTCGATCGCCAGCGCCGCGCCCCAGGAACCACCGTGCACCACCCATCGCTGGATGCCCAGATGCGCGCGCAGGCGTTCGATGTCTTCGACCAGCGCGGCGGTGTGGTTGTGTTCGAGACCGCCGGCAGGTGTCGATTTGCCGCAGCCGCGCTGATCGAACAGCACCGCCCGGTAGCGCGCCGGATCGGTGAAGCGGTGGTGAAAATCGTTGCAGCCGGAGCCGGGGCCGCCGTGCAGGAACACCAGCGGCAGGCCGTCGGGATTGCCGGACTGCTCGAAGTAGATCGCGTGGCCGTCAGCGACCGGCAAGCGGCCGGTGGCGAAGGGTTTGATCGGCGGATAGAGCGGCAAGTCAGCCGCCGCCGCGGCGTTTGATCATGCCGCGCTGCGGGTCGTAACCCCAGGCGGCGGCAGCAAAAAACAGCAGCCCGCTGCCGGCGACCACGGCCAGTGCGAGGCCGTTGAATTGGCCGTAGAGCGCGTAGCGGATCAGGTCGACGGCGTGAGTGAAGGGATTGAAGCGGGCCAGCTGGTAGACGATCTCGGCGCCGGATTCCTCCAGCTTCCACAGCGGGTAGAGCGCCGGCGAGACGAAGAACATCGGGAAGATGACGAAGTTCATCGTGCTGGCGAAGTTCTCCAGCTGCTTGACGTAGACCGACAGCAGCAGCCCCAGCGCGCCCAGTGCCAGCCCGCCGAGCAGCAGCGCGGGGAAGGCGTAGACCAGCCCCATCAGCGGCAGATCGACGCCGAACAGCAGACACACGGCGAGGAAGGCGTAGGCCTGAATCAGCGACAAAAAGGTGCCGGAGAGCAATTTGGCCAGCAGCAGAAACCAGCGCGGCAGCGGTGCGGTGAGCAGCAGCCGCATCACCCCCATCTCGCGGTCGTAGACCATCGCCAGCGAGGATTGCATGCCATTGAACAGCAGCACCATGCCCAGCAGGCCGGGGGCGATGTAGACCTGATATTCGATGTAGGTGTCATAGGGCGGGATGATCGACACGCCGAAGACGTTCTGAAAACCGGCGGCGAACACCGCCAGCCACAGGGTCGGGCGCACCAGCGCGGAGAACAGCCGGCCCTTCTGCTGCCAGAAGCGGGTCAGCTCGCGCTCGAAGACGGCGAGGATGGCGAGGGTGGCGTGGCCGGGTGTCATGTCTGCTCGGATTCCAGTTTTCTCGTCGGAGCGAAACCATACAAGCCATCTCCCGATGGCGATAACGGTCGCAGGCCGTTTGAATTAGCCTGATCGTTCCCAGGCCACTTTCGGCGGCTATCGCGATCGGGAGATCGCTGCTACAGGGTCAGCGTTTGCACTGGTGATCATCGGCGTTGGCGCCGAGCGTGTCGAGGTCGTTGGTCGCGTGCAGAAAGCCTTCGATGGGCGCGCGCGCGGCGACCCAGTTGCCGGCGGTGAGGAAGATCGGCTGGCGCAGCTGGCCATTCCACGGGCGAAAATTCATCCGCCCGCCCTTGAAGCCATCGAGCACCAGCTCCGCGCTGAGGATGTGATCGCGCAGCGCGGCGAAGTCGCTGGATTTCACCCGCAGGCTGGCTTCGACGATGGCTTTGCCGACCACCCAGCCGGACCAGTCGTAGCCGCTCATGTGGCGCTTGGCGCGCTTGAGAAAGCGCTTGTTGAGCTGCGGCGCGCCGTTGCGATCCCAGCTCCAGTGCCACCAGTCGGGCACCAGCCCGGCGCTGCCGACCACCGGGCGCGGCTCCAGCGTCTGGTAGGGCACTTCGCGGGCGAACTCACCGAGCGCATCCAGCACCACCGCGACCTGGTAGTCACCCTTGGTCAGCAGGGCGACGTTGTTGCGGCCGCGCTGGCGCGGGTCGCTGCCGAGCACGAACTCGCGGCGCTCTTCGACATCCAGCCCATAGCGTTTGACAGCGGCATCAAAGCTCGCGATCAGCGGCTGGTCGATGGCTTGGGTGCCGTCCAGCACCAGCAGCTCGCGCCACTTTTTGCTGACCAGATACTGGCCCAGCGCGTCCATCAGCATGCGCTGGCTGGGGGCGGTGTGCAGCAGATTGGCGGCGCAGTGCTCGCCGCGCAGCGAGTCATCCAGCGCGGAGACGTTGAACAGCAGCAGCTCGCGATCGGCGCTGGCCTGCAGTGCACTGCGCACGCCCTCGGCGGGCAGATCGAGCAGCACGAAGTTGGCGCCCTTGTCGGCCAGTCTGGCCAGCGCCGCGGGCACTTCATCGAGCTGCTCGACCTGTTCGTCGATCAGCTCGTACTCGACCCCCACGGCCTTGCCGGTGAAGCGGCCATCGCGCAGCGCGACTTTCACGCCGTCCACCGGCCGCCCCCAGGGCTGGCCGGGCAGGCGAGCGAGAAAGCGTGCTTCAGTGTAGCGCGGGTCCTCCTCCCAGCTCAGGTAGCCGAGGGTGATCTGCGCCGGTTCCGCCGCGCGCGCCGCACCGGCCAGTGCCAATAGGCAGAGGGTCAGCAGGGCGAGGGCCAGCAGCGCCGGCCCTCCCCTGCTCAGCTGTTGCAGCCGCTCAGTCATCGATCAGCACGCTGTGCGGCACCCGCGCCACCGGCACGGACTTGATCACCTTCAGGCTGGCGGTGTCGATGATCGACATGTCGTCGCTCTTGCCGTTGGTGACGAACAGGCGCTTTTCTGCACGATCCAGCCCCAGCCCCCAGGCGCGCTTGCCGACCAGCACGAAATCGCGCACCTCGCGGCTGGCCATGTCGACCACGGCGACGTGGTTGGCGGTGCCGAGGGTGACGTAAGCCGTGTCGCGCGCGCCGTTCATCAGGATGCCGACCGGGGTCACGTCCTCCGAGCGAAAGCCCTTGGGCTCGAAGCTCAGCTCGGCCTTCACCGCGTTGGCCTCGGTGTCGATGATGCTCACCGTGCCGCTGATCTCATTGGTCACCCACAGCTCGTTGCGGCCGGTATCCAGCGCGAAGCGGCGCGGACGGTTGCCGGCGACGATGTTGTGGGTGACCTCACCGGACTGCACGTCGACCACGTGCACCAGATTGGCCTCCTCGGAGGTGACGTAGACCCGCTTGCCGTCGGGATGCGCGAGCACGCCTTCCGGCTCCTCGCCGACCTCGATCTCGGCGATGGTTTCATCCTTTTCCAGGTCGTAGACGCCGAGCAGCCCGTCGTCCTCCAGCGAGCTGAACATCAGCCGGCCGTCCGGCGACAGGTCGAACATCTCCGGGTCGTCGCCGACATCCAGACTCTTCACCACCTCGCCGCTGGCGATGTCGATCACATCGATGGCGTCGCCCTCGCCGCAGGCGGCGTAGATCAGCGTGCGATCGGCATTGAAGCGCAGGTCGCGCGGGCGGTCGCTGGTTTCGATCTCGCCCAGCCTGGCGTAGCTCTGGCCATCGAGCACGATCACCGCGTTGTCGTCCTCGCTGCTGACGTAGATGTTGCCGGTGCCGGCGGCCCAGCCCGATTGGGCGGTGGCGAGACCGGCGAGCAGGGCGAGTGACAGCAGTGATTTGCGCATGGTTTTCTCCTCAGTCGTGTTCCGCGGGGTCGATGCCGGTGAGGCCGAGAAAGGCCTCCAGCAACGATTCGCAGCCTTGTTGTCGTTTGATCGATTCGGGCGTGCCGGCGGCCAGCAGGTGGCCCTGATGGAGCACACAGACGCGATCCGCGTCGGCCGCCTCATCCACCAGATGGGTGGCCCAGAGCACGCCCATGTCACGCTTTCGGCACAGCTCGCGCACATAGGCGAGCAGTGAGTGTCGCGATTCCGGGTCGAGGCCGACGGTGGCCTCGTCCATCAACAACACCCGCGGTGAATGCAGCAAGGCTCGCGCCAACTCGACCTTGCGGCGGTTGCCGCCGGACAGCGTGCGGCAGCCATCGGCGGCGCGCTCAGCCAGCCCGAGGCGCTGCAGCTCTTCATCGATGCGCGCCCCGCTGGTCGAACTGGCCATGCCGTGCAGCCGGGCGTGAAAGCGCAGATTGGCGCGCACCGTGAGATCGAGATCCAGCGTCGCCTGCTGGAACACCACGCCGAGCTGCGACAGCGCCGGGATCGGCGAGCGCGACATATCGTGACCGGCCACGGCGATCTCCCCGGCATCCGCGCTGAACAGCCCGGAGAGCAGCTGAAACAGCGTGCTCTTGCCGGCGCCGTTGGGGCCGAGCAGGGCGACGAACTCGCCCGGCTGCACCGCCAGCGAGACGCCGTCGAGCGCCTTGCGCGGGCCGTAGTTTTTGACCACCTCGCGCACATCCAGCGCGGCCGTGTCTTCCATCAATCGAGACTCCCGGAGAGCAGATTCGGATAGCGCGCCAGCAGCTCGGCGCGCAGTTCGGCCAGCTCGGCGCCGTCGATCGCCCGCGGGCGCGGCAACGGCACGCGGTAATCCAGCAGCACCCGCGCCGGCGCGTCGCAGAGGAACAGCACGCGATCGGCCAGCGCCAGCGCCTCGCGCAGATCGTGGGTCACGTAGAGCACCGCCGGGGCGTGTTCTCTCCACAGCTTGAGCAGCTGCTCGCGCAGCGCCGCGGCGGTGGGCGCGTCGAGCGAGATGAAGGGCTCGTCCATCAGCAGCAGGCGCGGCTCGGTGATGAAGGCCCGCGCCAGCGCCACGCGGCGCTGCTGGCCGCCGGAGAGCTGCTGCGGCCAGGCAGTGGCGCGCTCGCCGAGCCCCACCTCGGCGAGCCGCGCTTCGGCGGCCGCGGCGGCCCCGCGCGGATCATCACAGACCAGCGCGACGTTGTCGCGCGCGCTCAGCCAGGGCATCAGCCGCGGCTCCTGAAACATGAAGCCGAGGCGGCCGCCGCTGAGGTGCTCGATGCGCCCGGCGTAGTCCGCATCCAGCCCGCCAACCATGTTCAGCAGCGTGCTCTTGCCGCAGCCGGAGGGGCCGAGCAGGGCGACGAACTCGCCGTCGGCGACGCTGAATTGCAGATCGCCCAACACCTCGCGGCCATCGAACAACTTGCGCTGGATGGCGATCGACAGCGCGCTCATCTGCGCCACGCGTTGAGCCGCCGCTCCAGCGGGCGCAACAGCAGCGCCTCGACCAGCAGGATCACCGCCGCAAACGCAAGGGTGTAGGCGAGGATCCCGGCGATATCGAAAAACTGGAAAAAAATCCCCAGCTGAAAGCCGATGCCGTCGGAGCGGCCGAGCAGCTCGACCACCAGCACGATCTTCCAGATCAGCGCCAGCCCGTTGCGCGCCGAAGCCATCAGATAGGGGTAGAGCTGCGGCAGGTAAACGCGCCGCAAAGTGCGCAGGCGCGGCAGCCGGTAGGCCTGCGCCACCGCCATCAGCTGGCGATCGATGGCGCGCGCGCCCTCGCGCACGCCGACCACCACCATCGGAATTTTGTTGATCGCCACCGCGGTCACCGCAGCCGCCTCGGTGAGGCCGAACCAGATGTAGCAGAGGATGATCGTCACCAGCGCGGGGATGTTCAGCGCCAGCACCAGCGGCCCATCGAGGCCGGCATCGAAGCGCCGCGAGCGGCCCATCAGCATGCCCAGCGCACTGCCGACCAGCATCGCGATGGCGAAGGCTGCGGCGACCCGCGCCAGGGTGATACCCAGATGCTGCGGCAGCTCGCCGGAGAGGCTGTGCCGCCACAGCTCGGCGAGCACCGCCGCCGGCCCGGGCAGGATGGCCGGATCGGCAAAGCCGGCGCCGATCTGCCAGGCCAGCGCGAAGCCGAGCAGTGACAGCAGGCGCAACGATTCGGCGCGCAGGCGCTCGATCATCGCCGCGCTCCACTGCCCGGTGCACACTTCACGGCAGGCGAAAACCCGGCCAAAAGGTGCCCGGCGCCAGCTCCGTCTGGCGGCCGACCAGCTGCTCGCCACCCTCCGCGGCGAGCACGCCGAAGGTCTGCCGGGCAGCGGCGATCTCGGCCTCGCCGAAGCGCTGCGGGATGCCGGCGCGGAAGGCGTCGCGCAGGGCGATCAGCTCGGCTTCGGAGGCGGCTTTGGTGCGTGGCGCGAGGCGCTGCCACTGCGCGTCGCTGTCGGCGAGCAGCGCCTTGGCGGCGTAGCTGGCGGCGAGAAAGCCATCGATGGCGGCGCGGTTGTCCGCCGCCCAGGCCTCGTCGAAGACCCAGCCGAGCAGCGGCAGATCGGCCTCCACGCCGAGCGCCGGCAGAATCTCCTGAGTGCCTACCAGGCGGCGCAAGCCGGCGGCCTCCAGCCGCGCGGCGTAGTGCCAGAAGTTGAGCACCGCGGGCAGATCGCCGCGCAGCGCCAGCTGGTTGAGCAGCGGCGGCGCGGCGAATTTTTTCTCCACCACGGCGTCCAGATCCAGCCCGTGCTGCCGCTTCGCCCAGGCGCGCAGCAACAGCCAGCTCTTGTCCACCGGGCCGCCGGCGATGCCCAGCGCGCGGCCGCGCAGATCGGCCACCGAGTCGATGCCGGCGTCGGCGCGCACCATCAGCCCGCCGACCGCGTTCGACCAGGGGGCGAAAGTGTAGCCACGGCCGGCGGCGCGCTGCCGCGACACCCACAGCCAGTCGCTGACGATCAGATCGACCGCGCCGCCCTGCAGCGCCACCGCGGAGGCATTTTTGCCACCCAGCGGGGTGACCTGCAGCTCGAAGCCGTGGCGCCGGTCGAGACCGTGCTCGCGAATCACCTCCAGCTCCCAATTGACGGTGCCGAACTTGAGTACGCCGACGCGCACCAGCGGCTGCCCGGCGGCCGCGATCGTCGGCGCAAATGCAGCGGCGACCGCCAGCCAGCCCAGACAGAGGGCGGCGAGCGGGCCGCTGAACAGGGCTACGCTGCGGCGGCGGGCGACGAGGGTTTTGAACATTGCGCCGAGCGAGGCGCGCACTGACTGTGGCAAGGGATGACCCCGGTGGTGAAGACCGGGCCAAAGTACTGCACTGCGATGGATTGTCAATCGCCCCCGCCGAGAGCACGGCGGGAGCATCGCGCAGGGCGCGCTGCCGGCATCAATGCCGAGGCGGGGTCAGGCGCTGGCGTTGGGATCGACGCACTTGTAGATATCGAAGGTCTGCTTGCCATCCGCCGGCTGGTCGCGGCCGACCACGGTGTCGCCGCCCATCTCTGCGGCGGTGTTGCGAGCCAGATTGGTCAGCTCTTTCTGCACCGCCTCCGGCGGCCGCGGGATGCCCGCCAGGCTGTCCAGCACCTCGACGTCGGTCTTGCCCAGCCGGCGGCAGCTGGCGATGTCGGTGGGCTCCAGCACGCGCACCTTCTCGGCCTCCATGCTGGCGCCGACGAAGGTGCAGCCACTGGCGCCGAGGGCGGCGGTGAGGATCAGGCAGGTGCTGGCGAGATTCAGGGCTTGGCGGCGCATATCTGTGATTCCTCTACGTTGTTTGTGCTTGTCGGGTGGTGTCGGCTCACTTGGCACCGGGCAATCTTCAGCGCCGTCGCGACCGCTGGCAATGCCACGCTCATCGCTGCTCGCCAGCCACCGGGGGCTGCTGCGCTGCCGGGCTCTCGCCGAGGTGCAGGCCGGCGACACCGATGATGATCAGCGCGATGCTGCCCAGCTTGACGGCGCCCATCGGCTCTTTGAACCAGAAATAGCCAATGACCACCACCAGCGCGGTGCCGAGTCCGGACCAGATGGCGTAGGCGGGACCGATGTCGATGTGCTTGAGAACCAGCGTCAGCGTGGCCATCGCCAGCGCGTAGAAGACGAAGATCATCAGCGAGGGCCAGAAGTGGGTGAAGCCCTGCGACAGCTTCATCGAGGTGGTGCCGGCCACTTCGAGGATGATCGCCAGCACCAGTAACCACCAGTATTGCATTGCCCCTCCGACCATCGCCGCGGCGGCGGCGCAAAGCGAACTCAGTAGCGCCGACGGCCACCGCCGGGCAGCCGGCGAAAGCGCTTGTAGTTCCACATATACTGCTCCGGGGCCAGCGCGATGCAGCGCTCGACACAGGCATTGACCTCACCGGCGGCGACCTCGGGATCAGCATCGTACACCCTGTCGCCGGCACGCAGAAAGTGCAGCTCGAAGCCAGCGCCGCGCGGCAGGCGCCGCATCACCGCGAAGATTACCGGCACGCGGTGTTTGCGCGCCAGCTTGTTGAGCAGAACCATGGTGCTGGCCGGTGTGCCGAAGAAATCGGCAAATACACCGCTGGTCTCGCCCGGCTCCTGATCGGGCAGCATGCCGACCACTTCGCCGCGCTCCAGCGCCTTGTACAGGGCGCGCACGCCGGCGCTATCGGTGGGCACCAGACGCGCGCCAAAGCGCTCGCGGGCGCCGCGAATCAACTCATCCAGCCCGGCCAGCCGCGACGGCTTGTAGAGGATGGTCATCGGCCAGCGGGTGCAACCGTAAAAGTTGGCCAGCTCCCAGGCGCTCATGTGCGGCGCGGCCAATAGCATGCCGCGCCCCTCGGCCAGCGCCGCGTCGACCAGCGCCTGGCCGTGGACCGCGCGCACCAGCCGCTCCAGGCGCGCCCGCGGCCAATACCAGAACGGGCCGCATTCGAGCAGCGACTTGCCGGTCTCGATCAGGCTGCGCCGCGCCAGCTGGTGGCGCCAGCGGCTGTCGCGATCCGGGTAGCAGAGCGCCAGATTAGTCAGCGAGTTGCGCCACAGGCGGCCGCGACGGGCGGCGGCAAAACGACCGAACCCGGCGCCGAGCCAGTGGATCACCGGCAGCGGCAGCAGGGCGGCAAAGCGCAGCAGGCCGCGCAGCAGCAGCTCTCTCACCGCGCGCAGGCCGGATCAATCGGCACGGCCATCGGTGACTGCTGGCGTGGCCGCGCGGCCGAGGGCGGCAAAATCGAACAAAGTGCGATCCATCAGGTGCGAGGGCACCACGTGTTGCAGCCCCTTGAGCATGCTCTCCACGCGCCCCGGGTGGCGGCTATCCCACTCGGCGAGCATCTGCTTGACCGCCTGGCGCTGCAGATTGTCCTGCGAACCGCACAGATTGCAGGGAATGATCGGGAACTCGCGCGCCGCGGCGTAGCGGGCGATGTCGCGCTCGCGGCAATAGGCCAGCGGGCGGATCACCGTGTGGCGCTCGTCGTCCGAACGCAGCAGCGGCGGCATGGCCTTCAGCTGGCCGCCGTGAAAGAGGTTGAGGAACAGCGTCTCCAGGGCGTCGTCGGCGTGGTGGCCGAGGGCGATGCGGGTGGCGCCGATCTCGCCGGCGACGCGATAGATGATGCCGCGGCGCAGACGCGAGCACAGGCTGCAGGTGGTCTTGCCTTCGGGAATGCGCTCGCGGACGATGCTGTAGGTGTCCTCGGCGACGATGTGCTGCTCAACGCCCAGCGCGCGCAGGTATTCGGGCAGCACCTGCTCGGGAAAGCCGGGCTGTCGCTGATCGAGATTCATCGCCACCAGCTCGAAGTCGATCGGCGCGCGCTGGCGCAGATCGAGCAGGATATCCAGCAGGGTGTAGGAATCCTTGCCGCCGGACAGGCACACCATCACCCGCTCGCCGGCGCGGATCATGCCGAAATCCTCGATGGCGCGGCCGACGTTGCGCGTCAGGCGCTTGCGCAGCTTGTTGAAGTCGTAGCGTGCGCGGCGCCGATCGCCGCTATCGCGGGGCACTTCCGCGGCCGGCTCGCGGCCTGCCGGCGGGCGGCCGGGCACAAAGCGCAGGGGGGCTTGCTGGGTCATCTCGGGCGGCGCTGCTCGTGTGGCGACGGCAAAGCGCGCGATTATAGCCAAAGCCCCCGCCGCATACCCGCACCCATTGTCGCAAGCCGTATCGCGAGCGACACCGGGCACAGCCGTAGCGCGCCGCTCGGCGGCGGATATACTGCGCACTTTGATACCCAAGGAGTGACCCGTGGCGCACAAAGGCTACAAGATGATCCCCCCCGCCGAGGCCCACAAGATGCTCAGCGATGACCCCAACGCGGTGCTGGTGGACGTGCGCTCGTCGATGGAATTTCTGATGATCGGCCACCCGGTCGGCGCCATCCACATCCCCTGGATCGACGAGCCGGACTGGGAAATCAACAAGCACTTCGTCGCCGAAGTGCGCAAGCTA
>Ga0207752_1000847_pt1 | contig 14354 bp, 11 predicted proteins | sample Pon2CUnioCityCA_6_FD_187272 | JGI IMG/M metagenome (GOLD analysis project Ga0207752, IMG submission 187272) | Marine sediment microbial community from Union City, CA, USA - Pond 2C Sediment 2 (SPAdes) | ecosystem: Environmental > Aquatic > Marine > Intertidal zone > Salt pond sediment ...
CCGCAAATCAGATTTACGTACCGTCTCCCCCATCCATGCAAGGTGATACCAGACCACCAGGTCAGAGAAAAACTGCTCAGAGTAATAGGAAATGATTTCAGGTGCTTTTAATCCCGCTTCAGCCATGTCGGCTAACGTGACAAAGGCATCAAAGGGTTCAATGAGCCTCTCTTTGTTTGCCCGCAAACACGACTTAATCAAGTGAATACGAGTCTCTTCATTCAAACACATTACGGGATCGGCTAATGCCGAAAGTAAAGGATCACGCAGTGCCTGGCCGTGATTTAAATAATTATCCAGTTGCCTGGCATAATCATCAATTTGCTCAAGTAACACGGGGGCAAAATTTACAACGGCACGTGCTTCTGAATTATTTTCAAGGTGAACTGCCATATCGACATAATCTTTAATCGTATGTAAATATGTCCAGGGTAAATGATATTCACCATTACGCAGGTCACGATACTCTGGCTGGTGCATATGCCAGTAGAGTACAAGGTTTATCTGATGTGGTTTATCAGCACTATCGGGCATGGTGCAGTTCCTGGCCAAGCATATCGGGTGTCACTAAAACAACACCATTTGGTGAGACGTGAAAACGCTCTTTATCTTGTTCTTCATCTTTACCAATAACCATGCCATCAGGAATAATACAGCCTTTATCGATAACAGCATGATAAATACGGCAGTTTTTACCAATAACAACGTCAGGCAAGATCACTGAAGAGTCAATCTTGGTATAACAATCAACACTGACATTTGAAAAAAGTAATGAATGCCGGACACGTGCCCCAGAAATAATACAACCACCTGAAACCATGGAATCGATTGCCATCCCTCTCCTTTGATCATCATCAAAGATAAATTTAGCCGGGGGCAATTGTTCCTGGCTTGTCCATATCGGCCATTCGTCATCGTATAAATTTAATTCTGGCGTAATACCGATTAATTCAAGATTCGCCTCCCAGAATGAATCAATTGTTCCCACATCACGCCAATATGACTGGATACCACTGTGCGCATCGGTAAAGGGATAAGCATAAGCATGATATTTTTTAATCGCGTATGGAATGATATCTTTGCCGAAGTCATGACTTGAATCGTTTGTATCCGCATCTCGAATTAATAATTCAAACAGCAAATCCGTGTTAAAAATGTAAATTCCCATGGAACATAAACTTTCATTATCTTTGCCCGGGATAGTCGGAGGATTCTCCGGCTTTTCCAGAAAACTATTAATGCGTAAATTTTCATCGACTCCCATTACCCCAAAAGCAGACGCTTTCTCGGTCTCGACTTCAATGCACCCTACCGTCACGTCCGCATTATTCTTCACATGTTTAGCCAACATGGCACCATAATCCATCTTATAAACATGATCGCCCGCGAGGATTAAGACATACTCAGGGTTATGAGCGCGAATAATATCCATATTCTGATAAATTGAGTCAGCTGTTCCCGCATACCAGGAAGCTTCTATTCGTTGTTGTGCCGGTAATAGTTCTACGAATTCGCCAAATTCAAAGCGCATATGTCCCCATCCTCTTTGAACATGCAGGAGTAGAGAATGTGCTTTGTATTGAGTGATAACGCCAATTCGTCGTATACCTGAATTAATACAATTTGATAATGGAAAATCAATAATTCGAAACTTGCCACCAAAAGGAACAGCCGGTTTTGCCCGCCATGTCGTTAAATGTTTTAACCGCGAACCACGTCCTCCAGCCATAATTAATGCCAGGGTATTACGGGTCAGGTTACTAATAAAACGGGGGGATTTTTGTTTTTTCATCGGATACTGTCAGCCCTTATTAAAGAAATAAATCTTCCATAAAAATTATATAAATATATACAGGTATCGTTACAATATAGTGACTGCAAAAACCAAGCCATACAAAAAGTTCTGATATTTACTGTAATTATCTACACCTGGTACACCTTACTAACTGAAAAATGCGCATATTAAGAGCAACACAACACAATATGCATTATTTAAGTGCAATAATAATCAAATTGAACCTTAATAATGTTATTACTATATACTCATAGTATACGTTTCAATAGTAGATACTACGATAAATCGCTAAATATAAATCTGTGCATGAAACTTGCTAGACAAGATATGTATATCTATCTTCATTTAAACGACAGAAGTAATTAACTCAGGAATAGCCCGTTGCCCTTATCTAAAACAAATACTTCATTTTCCAGCAAAATGAAAACAATCTTGAGTAACTTGCAGGGAGAATTTGAGGCCATTGCACATGCGCATCATTACGATCCCTTCAAGATACTGGGTAAGCAGGAAATTCAAGATGAACAGTTTCTTGTTATTTACGCACCGGGAACCCATGAGCTCAGTATTGCCCAGGACAAGATCCCCGCGTCTCGAATTGCAGACAGTGATTTTTTTATCTGCCATAACAATATCAGTCAACTTGATGAGCATTATTTAGTAAATAAAATTGATAGCTATAATAATGTTATTTCAAGCTATGACCCGTATAGCTTTAAACCGCAATTAAGTGACTATGACTTAGACCTGTTTTCTGCGGGTAAACATTTACATATTTATAGAATCCTGGGTGCCCACCCAAAAACCATTGATGGCATTGATGGCGTACTGTTTGCCACGTGGGCACCAAGTGCATCACGAGTCAGTATCACCGGTGATTTTAATGACTGGGATGGACGCCGACATCCTATGCGATCACGCGGCAACAGTGGTGTCTGGGAATTGTTTATTCCGGGATTAAGTGGTGAAACGATTTATAAGTACGAAATTCGTAACAGTGAATCAGGTGAGATACTGTCTAAATCTGATCCGTATGCGCAACAGCTCGAATTACGCCCCCGTACTGCTTCCGTGGTCAAAGATAATTCAAGCTATGAATGGGATGATCAAACATGGCTTAAAGACAGAGAAAATCATGATTGGCTACATCAACCGTTATCCATTTATGAATGCCACTTAGGGTCATGGCAACGTGATGACAACGGTGGGTTTCTGAATTACCGTGAACTTGCACACAAGCTTGTTGAATATGTTAAAGAAACAGGCTTCACCCATATTGAGCTATTACCGATTACTGAGCACCCTTTAGACGCATCATGGGGATATCAAACAACGGGTTACTTTGCACCCACCCGCCGCTTTGGCAGTGCAGATGATTTTCGTTACTTCGTTAATTACTGCCACCAACATAACATCGGTGTGCTACTCGACTGGGTTCCTGCCCACTTTCCCAAAGATGCACATGGCCTTGCCAACTATGATGGAAGTGCACTTTATGAACACGAAGATCCCCGCCGAGGTGAACACCGTGACTGGGGGACTTTAATTTACAATTATGGACGAAACGAAGTTAGGAACTTTCTTATTGCCAGTGCTGTATTCTGGTTAGAAGAATTTCATCTTGATGGTTTACGGGTCGATGCCGTTGCTTCAATGCTTTACCTTGATTACTCCCGTGAAGAAGGCGATTGGCTCCCCAACCAACATGGTGGCAACGAAAATATTGAAGCCATTGAGTTTATGCGTGAACTTAACTCCGTTACCCATGCGAATTTTCCCGGCACAACCATTATGGCGGAAGAATCAACCGCATGGCCGCAAGTTACACGGCCAGTCAATATTGGCGGATTAGGATACAGCATGAAATGGAACATGGGTTGGATGCATGACACCCTGGCCTATTTCAGTCATGATCCTGTTCACCGTCATTACCACCACGATCAACTCACCTTTGGCCTGTTATACCTGTTTAGTGAAAACTTTATCTTGCCTTTTTCCCATGATGAAGTGGTACATGGTAAAGGATCCATGCTCAATAAAATGCCGGGCGACGAATGGCAACGCTTTGCAAACTTACGCCTGCTTTATACTTACATGTTTACCTATCCGGGTAAAAAGCTTCTGTTTATGGGGTGTGAGTTCGGGCAAGGTGATGAATGGAATCATGATCAATCACTGGACTGGTATGTATTACAATACCCTCATCATGCGGGCCTGAAAAAGCTCGTCGGTGATCTTAATCATCAATATAAAAATGAACCTGCTTTACATAAGTATGATTTTGATCATTTTGGCTTTGAATGGATAGATTGCCATGATACGGATCAATCCGTTTTGTCATATCTTAGAAAAACAGAAGATGATGCCATTGTTGTGGTTCTGAACTTCACACCCATTGTCCGTAATAACTATCGTATCGGTGTACCGGGTACAGGACGTTACGAGATTATATTCAACTCTGATTCAGATTATTACTCGGGCAGTAATGCCGGAGGTTATTCAGTGATTGAAGCAGAAAATACGCCCTGGATGAACCGGGATGCATCAATTGAAATTAGCTTACCGCCCCTGGCTGGGCTTATAATAAAGAAAATAAACTCGTAGTAGTAGCAGTAGTAAAGGCGTATGAGTAAAATTCTATATATTAGTAGTGAAGCATTCCCGCTTATTAAAACAGGTGGGCTGGGTGATGTAGCTGGAAGTCTGCCTTCAGCATTATTAAAGCAATCGCAAGATGTGCGTTTATTGTTACCAGCATATCCACAGGTGTTTAAAAACATTTCCAGACAAAAGGTTCTGGCAACAAGCTCCTATTACAATTTACCTGTAAAACTCATTGAAACCCGTTTGCCCGGAACCAATGTCATTGTTTGGTTAATTGATTGCCCTGCCGCATTTGATCGACCCGGTGGACCTTACAGTGATCGACATGGGCGTGAGTGGAATGATAACGCACTACGCTTTGCTATCTTCTGTCATGCTGCTGTCGATATTGCTTTAAATAAACTTAATCTCAAATGGAAACCCGATGTTGTTCATTGTAATGACTGGCAATCAGGACTTGTTCCGGCTTTATTGAGCTTGCATAAGAAAAGACCTGCAACTGTTTTTACTATTCATAACCTTGCCTACCAGGGTGTCTTTGACCAAACAACATTTTCAGACTTACACCTTCCCGGTGAACTTTGGCACATGGATGGAGTTGAATATTATAACCAACTATCATTTATTAAAGGTGGGCTTGCATATGCAGATAAAATTACCGCAGTCAGCCCAACTTATGCCAAAGAGATCCTCGAACCTGAATATGCATATGGGCTTGATGGTTTGCTCTCACACCGAAAGGAACACCTGTCAGGTATTCTTAATGGTATTGATGAAAAGCACTGGAATCCCGGTACAGACAATTATTTAGCGCAAAAATATAATCGCCGTTCAATAAATAAAAAATCACTCAATAAAACAGCACTACAGAAAGAACTGTCATTACCTGTCGATAATGATATCCCGATGATTGGCATGGTGAGTCGCCTGGTTGAACAAAAAGGCCTGGATATCATATTGCAAAGCCTGAAGTCGATATTACCCCTGCCCTTACAATTAGTTATCCTGGGGACGGGTGAATCGCATTATGAAATACAATTATGTGAATGGGCACAGAAGTACCCGAACAAGTTAAAAATTATTATTGGCTATGATGAGAAACTGGCTCACCGCATTGAAGCCGCCAGCGATATGTATTTAATGCCATCAACCTTTGAACCTTGTGGCCTTAATCAACTCTACAGCTTACGTTATGGCACCATGCCCATCGTCACACCCGTTGGTGGTCTTGCTGACACGGTTATCAACGCTAGCAAAGTAAACATGACGAACAAAACAGCAAATGGGTTTGTGCTTAAAGATAAATCTGCAAAAGAATTAATTGCCAGTATAAAAGAAGCCTTGTCGCTCTACCAGGAGCCAGACAGCTGGCATCAATTACAAGTAACAGCCATGAGTAGTAACTTCTCATGGCAAACAAGCGCTACAAAGTATATTGAATTATACCAGCAAGCGATTAAATCAATTTAAACAATCCGTTTTAGCTATGAAGTTTTTTAGCCGCGGCAAAACAGTCTTTACGCCACAGGCATTCTAATTGATCACATTCACTATCCACTGCTGAAGCAAAGCAACTGAAATTACCTTCAGATAATTGAATGGTTTGTATAAGTTTCATTTTACTCATACGTGCCGTTTTGATACCAAAATCTTTTGCGCGTTCACGAACTTCCTGCATATTCATTACTCGTATCCCCCAGAAGCTAATATTTATAAATTCCAAATGTTCACAAATTAACGAGCAAAAATTACGCCAATAATATTTTAAAAATTATTTCCGTTAAAACAATAAGTTACTAAATTAAAAATCCACACATATTATTTTTATGCACAACTATCGTACTTTATTGCACCAGTATTGCGCCTTATTTACTCAAGAGACAAACATAGAGCACATTTTCAGATTATTCAAATGAAGTTTTTATTTTCATTATGAGACTAAGGTGCGTTATCAACAAACCAGTAAATATCACCAATAGCATTAACTGGTAATGCTTCACCCTCTTTTATACGCTCAATAATCAGGGCTTTAGTCCCCGTGCTCGTTAAAACAATACGGGTACCGGCTTTTTGTAAGGTATCTGAACTTAGCGAGACACGCTCAGCAGGCGGTTTTGGTGAATTAAAAACAGGAATAACCGTTCGATGATCATTTAATGCATCGTTACCAGGAAATAAACTTGCTGTATGTCCATCTTCACCGAGCCCAAGGAAGGCAATATCAAGCTGCTCAACTTTTGAGATGACTTCTCGATATTCATCAGCAGCTTTTTCAGGGCCAAGTTCTGTTGGGATCCGATGAATGTTTGTATCACCAATTTTTGACCATAAATACTTGTCTAACATGACATCATTACGATCTTCATGTCCAACCGGACAACACCGCTCATCTCCAAGGTACCAATGTACTTTCTGCCAGGGCAACTTCATATCAGCCAGGAAACTTAAGCACTGCCTCGGTGAATTTCCGCCCGGTAATGCAATATGACAGACATCATTCTCCTCAATGCATGTTTTGATTTCATTGGCTATGAAATCTGCCGCGGCTTTGGAGGCATCATCAAACTCTTTGTAAACAAACCACTTATGCATAGAAATATATCCTAATGACTAACTGGGCTTATGCCAACCACCCACACAATCTTTAAACAATTCATCCATCCCGGGAATGTCCCAGGTCCCGGCACGATAACGATTAACAGATATTCTTTCTTTCCATTCATTTAATATCGGCTCGAGGATTGACCACGATTCTTCAACCTCATCACCGCGGGAGAATAAAGTCGCATCACCGGTTAAGACATCATGCAATAACACTTCATAAGCATCTGATACATCGGTGCCATCTTCAGAATAAGGTGCACGCATGACCATGCGCTGTGTATCGGTTGTTAAACCGGGCATTTTTGCATTCATTCGTAAAAATATGCCTTCATCAGGATGTAAGCGAAATACTAATGAGTTGGTGATGGGTGGCTTTGCATGTTTATCGAATAAATTAAAAGGTAATTTTCTAAAACGAATCACAATTTCGGAGACACGTTTGGGTAAGCGTTTACCCGTCCATAAAATAAAAGGCACGCCTTGCCAGCGCCAGTTATCAACATGAAAGCGAACAGCAGACAATGTTTCTGTTACCGATTCTGGAGAAACCCCCTCTTCCGCGACATAGGCTTTTAAACTTTCGTCCTCGATAGATCCAGAACCATACTGCGCGGCTACAGTTAATGAAGGTATTTCTTCATGTTTAAAATGCCGAATGGCTCGAAGTACTTTAATTTTTTCATCGCGAACGGCATCAGGTGTAAATTCAACCGGGGGTTCCATTGCAACCAACGTCATTACTTGCATTAAATGACTTTGAATCATATCTCGTAATGCACCAGACTTTTCATAATAGTTTGCGCGATAACCAATGCCGATCGATTCAGCTGCTGAAATCTGGATATGATCAATAAAATTGCGGTTCCAGAGAGGTTCAAGAATACTATTGGCAAAGCGATACACTAATAAGTTTTGTACACTTTCCTTACCAAGATAATGATCGATTCGATATATTTGAGATTCACTCAATAATTCCTGTAATTCATTGTTTAACTGGCGAGAAGATTCCAGATCCATGCCAAAGGGTTTTTCAATAACCACACGCCTGAAACCCTCAGTTTCATCCGCTAAACCCATCTTATGTAAGCCAGCAGCTATCGTGGTATACCATCGAGGCGGCACAGCACAGTAAAACATGGCATGTGTCTTACCATCCAACGACTCAAGGTATCCAGATAATGTTTGATAGGTGTGCTCATCTTGCAGGTCCCCATCAATCATTTTGAACCGGGACGAAAAGGCTTGCCATTGCTCAGCGCTCATCTCGATATCAGACGCATATTCACGCATGCCCTGGTAAAGAATATCCATCCAGGCTTCAAAAGTACGACCTTTAAGCACACCAATAATTTTACTATCCTGATGTAATAAACCGCAGCGCAACATCTTCACCAGCGCCGGAATAAGTTTGCGTTTTGTGAGATCACCGCCAGCCCCAAAGATAACAATATTTGCTGGCTCTGTAGCTTCGCCTGTACAGGGCTTAAATGATGATTCTTCCATGTTACCTCTCTGCTATTAATCCCGAATAGATTAGTCGTTAGTTTTAACGGTATGACCACCAAAACCGGCACGCATGGCATTCAATACCTTGCCCGCAAAGGCATCATCCTGTCTGCTGCGGAAGCGCATCTGTAGTGCAAGTGTTAGTACAGGTGTAGGTACAGCAAGGTCAATCGAATCCTGCACAGTCCAACGCCCTTCTCCCGAATCATCGACATAATCGCTTAATGTCGATAATGCTTTATCACCGGCAAAGGCGTCTGCAATTAAATCGAGTAACCATGAGCGGACAACACTGCCGTGTTGCCATATTTCTGAAATTTGCTGCAAATCCAGCTCCATTTCTTTTTTCGCTTCTAGTAATTCAAATCCTTCGGCGAAGGCTTGCATCATTCCGTACTCAATCCCATTGTGCACCATTTTGACATAATGACCCGCTCCAGCCGGACCAACATGTCCCCAGCCTTTGTCTTTAGCCGGGGCTAACGATTCAAGAGCAGGACGAATCATATCAATGGCTTCGTCGCTCCCCCCTGCCATAATGCTATAGCCGTTTTCCAATCCCCAAATTCCACCCGAGGTTCCAGAGTCAACGAAGTGAATCCCCTGGGCTAAAAGATCTGAAGCACGTTGTTTACTTAAATTGAAATTTGAGTTTCCACCATCAATGAGCAAATCCCCTTTTGTCATGCCTGCTTCAACCAAAGCCGTAATACTTTCATCAACTACCTGGTGCGGAACCATTAACCAGATCGCGCGTGGTGGCTCAAGCGCCTTAACGAGTTCATCCAGACTCGATACCGGGATGACACCCTCAACTTCATCAGCAAGCTCTATTGCTGTTTGTGGTGTTTTATTAAAGGCAACCACCTCGTGTCCATCTTTAACAAGTCGACGAACCATATTGGCACCCATCTTACCTAAACCAATCATTGCAAGTTTCATATTCTTATCCCGGATATTAATAAATATAAAATGTAAATCTAGCCAGCTTCTTTGTTATAGAGCAAGCTTTATACCAGCATATAGCATTTACATGACATTTTATGTAGCAAAATAAAATAATCGTGTTTAAAGCATTATATACAGACAAATTCTGAAATATTTTGTAGTTGGTACGAGATGTGCAAATAGTGTCTACAGCGAGAAATAGTAACAAAACGTTATTTTCATGCACTAATTTTGTTCACATATAACGCAATTTTAAAAATAGTTTCTAAAAATTGTCCAAATTAGTGCATCCACAGACATAATAGATTTAAGTAAAGGTAAGCGTCATGATTGATAAAACATTAACGGTAGTGCTGGCTGGTGGAGAAGGCTCACGACTTCAACCCTTAACCAGGCTACGTGCTAAACCATCTGTTCCCTTTGGTGGAAAGTATCGAATTATCGATTTTACCTTATCGAATTGTTTGCACTCAGGTTTACGGCGTATTCTTGTGCTGACTCAATACAAGTCCCACTCATTGCAAAAACACCTTCGTGATGGCTGGTCAATATTTAACCCTGAACTCGGTGAATATATTACCCCTGTTCCCGCACAAATGCGTCATGGAAATAAGTGGTACCAGGGTACCGCCGATGCGATTCACCAAAACAGTTACTTGCTGGAACGAAGTGATTCTGAATACACATTAATTTTATCCGGTGACCATATTTACCGAATGGATTATGCCTCCATGTTAGAAACACATAAGTCGCATAATGCAGATGCCACGGTTGCCTGTATGAAAGTACCTTTCAATGAAGCAAACCAATTTGGCATTATGGCAACGAATAAAGATGATCAAATTATCGAGTTCCATGAAAAACCTGAAAGCCCTCAAGCGTGTGTAGATGATTCAAGGCACGCACTTGCATCAATGGGCATCTATGTATTCTCAACAAAATTACTCATCGATATACTCGAACAAGACAGCCTGGACGAAAACTCAAGTCATGATTTTGGCAAAGATATCTTACCCCGGTTAATCAAGTCACATCGAGTATGCGCACATCAGTTCGGTGAAACCAAGGGCCGTGTATCACCTGACAAGTACTGGCGAGATGTCGGTACGCTTGATTCATACTACCAGGCAAACATGGATTTACTAAAATCGATACCGCCGCTTGATTTATACCAGGATGACTGGCCGATACGTTCATATCAATCGCAAACACCGCCGGCACGAGCTGTGCCTGGTGAGTCAGGTAATGAAGGCATTTTTATAAACTCCATGTTATCCGGTGGAACGATAATCTCGGGCAGTAGTGTTTCTCACTCGGTACTGTTTCAAAATGTTTTTGTCGATGATGAATCACAGGTATTAAACTCCGTGATATTTAATGATGTAAAGATCGGAAAAAATGTGAAAATCAATAAATGCATTATCGATAAGGATGTCGTTATTCCTGATAATGAAATCATTGGTGAAGATGTTAAAGAAGATAAAAAAAGATTTACGGTGACAGAATCCGGAATCGTTGTAATTCCTCAAGGTTATGTTTTTGAACCCATTAAATAAAAAACCGGCTATAAGCCGGTTCTTTTGTTTATTGGTCGGGACGAGAGGATTCGAACCTCCGACCCCTACAACCCCATTGTAGTGCGCTACCAGGCTGCGCTACGTCCCGAAATCTGGTTTGGGTATTCTAATTTGTTGTAGGAGACATTAAAACTGGTTTTATAAACTAAATGGGGTCAGATCCGAAAAATCGAGTCTGACCCCATTTGATATTCTTTGTGAACGATTACAGCGTAAGAATTTCTAATACTTCTTCCATTTCCATGCGTAATTGCTGAATAGTATTTTGATCGCACTTGGTGGTTTCTTTGTCTTGCGTTTCGCTTAACTGTAAACGCGCACCGCCAATAGTATAACCTTGCTCATACAACAGGCTGCGAATTTCACGGATCATCACCACATCTTGACGTTGGTAGTAACGGCGATTACCGCGACGCTTCACGGGTTTTAGCTGTGGAAATTCTTGCTCCCAATAACGTAATACGTGCGGTTTAACTGCACATAACTCGCTCACTTCACCGATGGTGAAATAGCGTTTGCCTGGAATGGGTGGCAATTCGTTATTATTCGTGGGTTCCAGCATATGCTTCAACTCTCGCTTTTAATTTTTGTCCCGGCCTGAACGTCACAACACGCCTGGCCGTTATCGGAATTTCCTGTCCTGTTTTGGGATTGCGCCCAGGACGTTGCTTTTTGTCTCTTAAATCAAAATTGCCAAAACCAGATAATTTTACCTGTTGACCATTTTCAAGTGCATCTCGCACTTCTTCAAAAAACATTTCAACTAATTCTTTGGCTTCTCGCTTATTGAGCCCTAATTCCTCAAAAAGTCGTTCTGCCATGTCGGCTTTCGTCAACGCCATTATCTAATCTCTATTTTTTTAGTTATTCTCTCAACGTTGCACCAAGACGATTTTTCAGTACGTCTATGATTTTATTGAGTTCTTTGTCGACATCCGTATCAGTAAGAGTGCGCGAAATGTCCTGTAAGGTCAAGCCTATCGCCAAACTTTTTCGTCCAAAATCAATACCTTCGCCGCGATATACGTCAAACAACTCGAATTTGCTGAGGATTTCCCCGGCCGATTCTTTGATGCAATCATGCACAGCCTGCGCGGTTATTGCCTCGTCCATGACCAGCGCGATGTCACGCCTGATAGCCGGGAACTTTGATAATGGCTTAAAGGCCGGTATCGCACCCTCTTCTATATTTTTCATAGTAATTTCAAAGAGATACACACTTTGAGACAACCCGAGACTCTTCTGCAAACGCGGATGAAGCGCACCGAGCCAACCAATAATGGGCTGACCTTCTGCCGCTAAATCTCGAATTGCAGCGGTTTGACCGGGGTGTAATATTGCGTGTTGATTTGGCTCAAACTGGAAATCTGATGCCCTGCCGGTTACTTCTAACACGGCTTCAACATGATTTTTTAAATCGTAAAAATCAACAGATTCATTCTTTTGAGCCCACTGTTCCGGGACTCGTGAACCGGTAATTACACCTGCAAGCATTTTTTCTTGCTGAATTTCAGCATCTTGCGGGACAAACTTAAGACCGTACTCGAATAAATATACACTACTTTGCTGACGATTCAAGTTGTATTTGGCCGCATTGACCAATCCAGGCCATAAAGAGGTGCGCATTGCAGCTAAATCGGCTGAAATTGGATTCGCCAACTCAATAGCTTTATTCTCTGTATCAAACAGTTTTTGCATTTCCGGGTCAATGAAGCTGTAGGTAATCGCTTCCTGGTAGCCTTTTTGTACCAAAACCTGGCGCAAACGGCTCATTCTGAGCTCGGCTTCAGGTTTGGCCACCATGCTCAAGGCCGATGAAGCCTGGCTGACCGGTAAATTGTCATAGCCAAAAATTCGGCCAATTTCTTCGATTAGATCTTCTTCGATGGCAATATCAAAACGGAAGTCCGGCGCGGTAATTTCCCAACCTTGCTCTGTTTCGGTCGGATTCAGGTCTAAACGTGTCAGCATGCCGGTGATTTCTTCACGGCTTAAATCAATACCCAGTACCCGCTTCACACGCTCAGCGCGTAACGAGACGACACCACGCTCTGGCAAATCATCTTCATTGGTCACATTAATAACCGGGCCCGCTTCTCCACCCACGATACCGATCAACAATTCAGTCGCACGTTCGATTGCCGTGACAGGCAATGATGCCGCCACACCACGCTCAAAACGGTGCGAAGAATCGGTATGTAAACCAAAGCTTCGTGCCTTACCTGCTATAACTAATGGATTAAAGTGCGCGGCTTCTAATAAAATATCTGTCGTAGAATCGGATACAGCTGAATCCGAGCCACCCATAATACCGGCAAGGGCTAACGGAGCCTTATCATCGGCAATAACCAGGCAGCCATCAGTCAGGGTAATTTCCTGCTCATTTAGAAGATTAAGCTTTTCACCTGCCTTGGCATGACGAGCATGAATCGCACCGTTGATTTTAGCGAGATCAAACGCATGCATCGGTTGGCCGAGCTCAAGTAGCACATAGTTAGTAACATCAACCACGGGCCCCAAACTACGAATACCTGAGCGGCGTAATTTCTCCTGCATCCATAATGGTGTTTCTGCTTTTGGATTTACACCTTTAATGACACGACCTAAATATCGTGGACAGTCTTTACCTGCTTCTAGTTTAACGTCGATCGTGTCTTTAATCTTTGCTTCAATAGCCGCTTGCTTGAATTCATTAACGGGCAATTTATTACTTACACCGACTTCGCGGGCTATGCCGGCGATACTGAAGCAATCTGCGCGGTTTGGCGTAAGACTCAGTTCGATCATGACATCATCTAATTCAAGGTAGTCACGAATATCGGTTCCTACAGGCGCATCCGTTGGCAGTTCCATTAAGCCTTCTGCGGTTTCAGTTATGCCTAACTCTGCTGTTGAGCAACACATACCATGTGAAGGCACACCACGCAGTTTAGATTTTTTAATTTTGAAATCACCGGGAAGCTTTGCACCAACAAGCGCGGCAGGTACACGCATACCTTCACGTACATTTTTTGCACCACAAACAATTTGTAACGGCTCATCTTCACCGACATTTACCTGGCAAACGTTAAGTTTGTCTGCATCCGGGTGTTTCTCAATTGATAACACTTCACCGACGACAACTTTAGTAAACGTTGCTGCAACCGGTTCGATGGCATCAACTTCAAGTCCCGCCATGGTAAGCTGATGAGATAATTCTTCAGTGGATATATCAGGATTAATCCACTCTCTTAACCATTGTTCGCTAAATTTCATATTTAAACCTTTAAAATCTTTTCAACGCAAAGGCGCAAAGAACACTAAATTACGCAGAGAAAACA
>Ga0207752_1000848_pt1 | contig 14349 bp, 5 predicted proteins | sample Pon2CUnioCityCA_6_FD_187272 | JGI IMG/M metagenome (GOLD analysis project Ga0207752, IMG submission 187272) | Marine sediment microbial community from Union City, CA, USA - Pond 2C Sediment 2 (SPAdes) | ecosystem: Environmental > Aquatic > Marine > Intertidal zone > Salt pond sediment ...
CCTGCCGCCGCTCTACTTCCTCCACGTCTGGTGGGCGCGGCGGCCGCTGACCGTCTCCCGCGCGGCGGTCGTCGCCAGCCTGCTGCCGGATTACGACACCGTGACCGCCGATCCCGATATGAAGGACTGCTTCCCCACCGAGGGCGACTACCACGCCTGGTTCCTGCACCTGATCGGCATCAAGGGTAATCCAGTAGAGGCACGTAAGAAGTTGCGCCAGGCGCGGGAGATAGGTAAGCGCATTCGAAACCCCTACGGCTACGACCGAGCGTTCAAGACCAGCCCGCAGGCCGATGACCTGGCGCTATTGGAGAGATTGCTGGCCTTGACCTGGGGGGATGGTAGCGAAGACCTCGGTCATTACCGCGTCCTGGACCCCTTCTCCGGCGGCGGGTCCATCCCCTTCGAGGCCCGACGCTACGGCTTCTCCACCATCGCCAACGAGCTCAACCCTGTCGCAGCAGTGATCCTTAAAGCCACCCTCGACTACCCGGCCCGCTTCGGCCCCGACCTGGTCGCCGACGTCAAGAAATGGGGCCAGCGCTGGTACAAGTTGGTCAAGTCACGCCTGGAGCCCTTTTTCACCCCGCTGCCGGATCACGCCGAAGGCGCGGCCTACCTGTGGGCGCGCACCGTCGCCTGCCCGGTCACCGGCAAGCCAGTGCCCCTCAGCCCCAACTGGTGGCTGAGCAAGGGGCGGCGCAAGCGCCAGCCCAAGGTCGCCGTCCGGCTGCTCACGGACCCCGCCTGGGACGAACCGCGTTTCGAGATCGTGCGCGGCGATGCCATCGACTTCGATCCCAACGAGGGGACCGTCAGCCGGGGCGTGGGCCGCTCCCCCTGGACCGGCGAGACGATCGACGGCGACTACATCAAGGCCGAGGCCCAGGCCTGCCGCATGGGCCAGATGCTCTATGCCGTGGTCCTCAAGCGGACCGGTGGGTTCGACTTCCGATCTCCCACGCCGGAGGACCTGGAAGCCACCCGCGCTGCCGAGGCCGAGCTGGCCCGGAAGCGTCCCCTGTGGGAAGCACAGGACGTCATTCCTACAGAGCCTTTCCCGGAGGGCAACGATCCACGCCCGCTGCGCTATGGGATGCCTACCTGGGCCGATATGTTCTCACCCCGCCAACTTCTGGCCCTGGGCACCTTCGTTGAGACGCTGCGTGATCTACGCGATGAGATGCGCGCTACGGTGGACGAAGAGCGTATGGAAGCGGTGGAGACATATCTGGCTCTGGCAATTGACAAAGCAGTCGATTATAATGCAGTCCAGACTTTTTGGGACCCCACTCGCGGTATTCGACACGCTTTCAGCCGACACGACTTCGCTTTTCGACCAGCTTTTTCCGAATTTGATGCCTCAGCCAATTTGCTTCCTTGGGCCATTGATCAGGTGGTTGGTGCTTACCGAGGCTTAGCCCAGTTGCAGACATCGTGTACTGCCACCCTTGAAGGCCGTCAACCTGAGCGTGGTCCTCTTACAGTTTTACAGCGCAATGCCGCGGACCTCTCTCCTCTAACCGACAACTCGGTCTATGCCATCGTCACCGACCCGCCCTACTACGACAACGTCATGTACGCCGAGCTGTCCGACTTCTTCTACGTCTGGCTCAAGCGTACCGTCGGTCACCTCTACCCCGACTGGTTCGCCGTCCATCTCACCGACAAGGACGCCGAGGCCGTCGCGAACCGGGCCCGTTTCCAGGACCTGGATCGGGTCCGGTCCGGTCCCCGCCCTCGGGAACTGGCCGAGCGCGATTACGAGCGCAAGATGGCCGCCGCCTTCCGCGAGATGCACCGCGTCCTGCGCGACGACGGCGTCCTCACCGTCATGTTCACCCACAAGCGCGTCGAGGCCTGGGACACGCTGGCCACCGCCCTCATCGGCGCCGGGTTCAGCGTCGAGTGCTCCTGGCCCGTCCACACCGAGAGCGAGCACTCCCTCCACCAGGCCCGGAAGAACGCCGCCCGCAGCACCATCCTGCTCGCCTGCCGCAAGCGCCCCGCCGCCGGCGAGCCGGTCTGGTGGGACGACGTCCAGGGCCAGGTGCGCCAGGTTGCCCGCGAGAAGGCCGCCGAGTTCGCCGAGCGTGGCATCGAAGGCGTCGATGTCTACCTCAGCACCTATGGCCCTGTCCTCTCCGTCATCTCCCAGCACTGGCCCGTCCTCACCAGTGAGGTCGACGAGGGGACGAAGGAGCCCCGGCCGCTCCGGCCCGATGCCGCGCTCGACCTGGCCCGCGAGGAGGTCTTCCGGCTGCGCAAGCGGGGGCTGCTCGGTGGCCGCGAGGTCGAGTTCGACCCCACCACCGACTGGTACCTGATGGCCTGGGACGCCTTCAGCGCCGCCCGCTTCCCCGCCGACGAAGCGCGCAAGCTGGCGTTCACCGCCGGCCTGGACGTCGAGCGCGACCTGGTCGCCCGCCGGATCGTCAGCAAGAAATACAGCGACGTCGAGATGCTGCTGCCCAAACAGCGCCGCGGCCGCGGCAAGGCCGATCCAGAGGCTATGGTGTTCGACACCTGGCTCGACGCCGTCCACACCGCGATGCTGGTCTACGAAGAAGACGGCGCCCCCGCCTGCGAGGCCTTCCTCAAACGCACGGGCCTTTCGAACGACGGCACCTTCAAAGCGTGCCTCCAGGCGCTGCTCAACGCCATCCCCTGCACGAAGATCAAGGGCAAATTCGCCCGCCCGGAGGCGGAGGTGCTGGAGCGCTTGCGGCTGGCGTTCTTCGAGGAGTTGGAGGTGCCTGTGGAGGAGGAGCCGGAGGCAGCAGCGCGGCAGTTGGAACTGAGGTTGACTGAGAACGATTGATCATCTCTTTCGCGTATCTTAAGAAAGCTGATATGCCGTCCGGCATATATGAGCTAATTGGCAACAATCGTATAGGTTAGTGGCAGGGTACGGACTGTGCCAATGTGAGGAGGAGCGGATGACTCAGCAAGGTCACAGTGAGGAACCAGGTGGTTTTATGACAGAAAGCAGTGATCAGCCTGAACTGGACTATGAAACCGGAATCCATCGATTGCTCCACGAATTGGGGGAAAACCACCCCCGATATTCCGAAGCCCTTGTTTATGAACAGAGACTGATCGAGAACATTGACGAATCGCGGCGTCATGGTGATAGTCAATCACGCAGAAGTGAACGTTCCCAAATCATTGATCAATTGAATCAGCTTGCACTGTCTGTTTTGAATACGTCTTTCAACGAGTTGTGCCAAATTCGTGCCCCATCGTCGAAAATTACTGGCCCGGATTCCCCTTTTGCGCCGCCATTCGCTGATTTCACGTTTCGCGATCGCAGAAAGCTATGCAACAAGATTCTCCAAAGCAAAGCCAACCATATCGAGTTGTATGGACCATGCGGGGTCGGGAAGACCTACCTACTGCAACATCTCTCCGAGGGACGTGAGGGGATTCGCGATGTGTATATAGATCTGACTGATCACCCCAATGCCACTGATATCCTGGCGAAGGTTGTCGCACAATTGAGAGAAGCAGAACCTCAACTTTCTACTGAGACTAGGGATTTCGCTCGGGCTATCGGAGATCTGTACGCCCCCCAGACTGGACCAGCGATCAAACATTTCGTATTCCTCTTTGATTCGGCTGAGGAAGAAAAACACGCCGAGTTGATTCACCGGCTGATCAGTCGAAACGGTTTAATCAACAATAGTGCGCTATTCGATTTCCTTGAACGCTTGGGTATACGACGAGACGAGATTAAGCTGCAGGTCGTGATTGCCGCCCGACGTCCCGTCGTAAAGGTCGAAGAATATCATCCCAACTTCCACTTCGACCGGATGCGAATCGATCGGCTGGTTAAGGATCCAGACCCAACAGAGGATGCCATCCAGGGGATGCTCAGGGAGTTGGCAGACTATGAGGAGTTTGATCTGATCCAACCTACTTGTCAAGATTATAGCGACCAGGTCTACTATCTTACAGGCGGGCATCCTAAGTGCGCCAAGTCGGTTCTGTTCGCAGTCGCTGACGTCGACTTCCTTCCAGAGCAAGGTGATTGGAAGGAATTCTTCGAGAAGCACGTGCTTCCCACAATTGAGGGCGAAATGATGGGCTCTATCCAAGATGATCTTGTTCCCGTGTTCCGCGTCTTGAGCGCTCTACGCCGGTTCGATCAACCTATGCTGGCTAGTCTAATGGAGCACGGGATTCTGGAAACTCCAACAAGTGTGCAAGCCACATCGCGCCGGGCGAGTCGATTGCGTAGACGGCTGGTTGACACCTATTTGGTCACTGAGCCTCATGTTGAGCATCACAAAGACGAGCCGATTTTCGAGCCGATGTTCACGATGAACTATGCGGTTCGTCGAGCGCTCTCGCTGCGTATGCAGTACCGATCCCCAGAGCGGTATCAGGCGATCAACCAGGCCGCTCTGGAGATTTTCGGAAGCTGGCTGCAGCATGCACAGATAAAACCAGATCGTTCAGTCGTCAGCCTGATCGAGATCGTGTACCATCGCCTCAAGGCCCTGGAGATGGATCCGCAGGTAGAGAGCACCTGCGATCGGATCAAGGCTGAAGTCCAAGGGTACTTACGGCAGCTGCTTGAGGCGATTGACGAGGAGGATTGGCCAACCTATCTGCCTCGGCTCAGAGTCTACTGGGAAGCAGACAAAGAACTTCAGGAGACGGCACGACGAGCCACAGGCGAGCCCGAGTGCTACGATATCCTGCTGCGCGAAATCAAGCAGTTTGTCGACGCCAATACTTAGCCAGGGCCAAGTTGGGGCAGATCATCATGCTCCATCCCGATACCACGATGTAGGAGGACAAATCGATGGACATTCAATTCCCTAAATTCGTTGGTCGCGACACACAATTGTCAAACATAAAAGCTCAGATTGCGCGCCAGGGGCAGACCGTGGTCGTGAACATCGCTGGAGCAGGTGGCGTCGGCAAGACCACCCTTCTGCGCAAGGTGAAACAAGATCTCAAGTCATCAGACACACTGATAACGGAGATCATTGACTTCTCACACACCGTTCATCGTGTTCAGTCCTGGATCCTGGAACAGATCACCGCTATCCGCCCGAAAGCGTTCCCAATTTATCGTGAGAAGACACGGGACATTGAGAAGCTGGAGCCTCTGTCCAGGTTGTACCGTGAGCGCGAAGCGCTGGATGCCTTGGTGCTGGACTACAACCATTTTGCGCAGGATCACCGTATCGTGCTGTTGTTCGACACCGTGGAACTGATCCAGGAAACACCCTTGCTGGCATTTGTCCTGGAACTGGTTGCCCGGTTAGAAAACACTGTCCTCATCCTGGCAGGGCGCTATAACGACGATTCCTCTACTGTGGCACGTTTGAAGGCTAGTTTCGGTGCAGAACAGGTGCTGACGTTCAGACTGGGGGGCTTCACCAAAGATGAGGCCGAACTCTATTTCGATGAAGCTGTCACGCCAGGACTGAGAGAAGTTCACACCGGCCTCCTCGAAAACATCTACCTGCTCAGCGAAGGGAATGCAATCAAGATAGCGCTTGCCCTCGATTGGTTGAGCAGGGGCATACCGATCATGCCCGAGGTCACTCAATGGAAGCCAGAGGATCTTGTGGTTCTTAAAAAGGAATCACCCTCCGAATTCGACGCGCGCAGGACAAGGTTTGAGAAGGCGCTGATGGTTGGTATCAGCAGGTTGGAAGATCCGTTGTATGAGGTGATCCTTTATATGGCCCACTTCAACAAGCGATTCAACCACCAGATGCTGATGTTCTTCTTCCCAAAGGAGACGGATAAGGTCTTCTCTCGTCTCATCGACCTGCCGTTCGTCAAGTATGTAAACAAAGAATATTTTGTCCTCCACGATGAGATGACGCGTCTGGCCCAGGAGTACATATGGGATTCCATCGAGGACCCTGATAGAACACAGCGGCGTGAGTTAAGCCATGCTGCTTGCGAGTACTATCAGCAAGAACTGTCTGCACTTCCTCCAATGGACGAACGCACGGAACAGGACAGAATCACTTCTTGGTCTTATGCAGTGGAGTGTATGTACTACAGACTATATGCGAATTTCCAGGAGGGATATCCAAGATTCGAGGAGTTGTTCGAGGAATTGACTGACGATCAGAGACCTGGATTGGCAGCGCTTGCTGTCAATTTCCTGCGCGAGTTCGAAGACGAGAGGGAATTCTCGGACTTGCTCAAGTGCTTTGTCGATGGCTATTACGATGGCGGCGTATTGTTGTCTCAGCAACAGCTCAAGGAGGCGCAGGAAACACTCGCCCGAGGTCTGGAACAGCTCAACTTGACCCTACACAGGCTGGATCTACGCCAGGCCAGCGCGCTGGATCGGCACCTGATCAATCGCAGACACGAAGTCTATCACCAACTGGGCTTCTGCTATCGCTCGATGGGTGACTGGAACAAGGCTATCCTTAACTATGAGAAATCCCTGGAGATTGCGCTAGAGTTGTCGCGGGAACTGGATGAGAAGTCACCTTTGAAAACACGCTTGATGGGGCAGATTGCAGAGACCCTGAACAGTCTCTCAAACGTTCACCGCCTGGTTGGCAACTTTCACCAAGCCCGCCTGTTGTGCAAGACCAGCATCTTGTTGCGACACACCTGGGATCAGAAACAGGAAACCAAGAGCCAATATGTGATGGCGATGATACTTTGGGAAATGGGTGGCACTGCTGAGTCTATGCGCTATCTTCGAGCCGCGGAGAACTCTTGTCCACCTGAGGATGAGAGCACGCAAGCGCTGACTACAAAGCACCGCGCTTATATCCTCTATCGTGCCGGCTTGCCCGACCTGGCCATCCCGCTGCTCGCAGAAGCCGAGTCTGTCTTTCGAAGGCGGGGGCAGTTCTCCGAGCTGGCCGATACCCTGAATATGCGCAGCAGGATCTACCGGGAGCATCCAGAGATCGTGCGGGAGCAATCGACTGACCGGGATCACATGGTTGAGGCCGAAAAGCAGACCAAGGCAGCTTATGAGATCGCCGAACGGATCGGAGATGAATTTCGACTGTCCGAATGCCACCTGACACAGGCGATTCTCTACTACCGCTGGTCCCAACAGCCGTCGGTTGAGCAGGCTCGACGTCAAGAATGCTATAACAGGGCACTGGAACACTACGAACGAGGCCTTGAGTTGGCAGAGGATCGCTTCTACCGCCTCTTGAGCGTCTACAGCGGTCTGCGGGGAGATATGGCTTTCAACGAGCGAGATTATGATCTGGCCTTTGAGCACTATAACCAACAGTGTGAGCTGGCCACTCGCTTCAAGCGCGCCGTCTATGAGCGTGTGATCGATAGCATAGGTGATCGGTTAAGGGAACTGGGCTCGACGGACCCGGGACTGGCCAGGCTGTACATCGACCGTGCTCTCAAGTTCTGGCGATGGGAGAAGCAGCTCGCCGACGACTATCCCGAACTGATCGACGAAGTACTGGAGATCAAGCGACAAATAGATGAAGGTGAGGAACTTGAGTGGCTGGATTGGCAGTACCAACAGGCGATGCTCAAGGGAGAGTGGGAGAAGGCCAGCACATCCTGTGACAGAATCTTGGAGATTCCAAGCCTGTATGACGACATTAACCGCGCCGAGGTGATCTTGGACAAGGTCCAGGCCACGCATCGCTGGGGCGACCTATCAGGGGCGCGCCGCTTGTCCAAAGTCGTGCTCCAGATCGGCACAAAACTGAAGGCTCCAGCGCTGGTGGGCAACGCACACCTCATGCTGGCCCGTGTGCTGTGGGATGCCACCAACACGGCAGAAGCAGCCGCTCAACTCAATCAAGCAGAACAGGCGTTCACGGAAAGTCAAGATGAGCTTGGTCTGGCCAGGGTCAAGCGCTTGCGCGCCTACATCCGCCACCGCACTGGATTCTTCCACGCACCTGAAGACACCTCCCAGAAGGTCGCTGGTGATTTCCTCTATCCTATGGACGAGTTGAAACAGGCTGCCCTGGTGTTTGAAAAGCACCAGTTGGACTCGGAATTGGCAGATGCGTGGAATGTGATGAGTCGTATTCTCCGTACGGCCCCCAGCAAGCCGGACTATGCCCAGGCCGGCGAGTATGCTCAGCGGGCGCTACAGCGAGCCGAGGCTGTCAAGGATTCCTATCGTATCGCCGAGTGTAACCTGAGCCTGACGATCCTGGCATATCGCCTGGCACAAGAGGACGAACAGGAAGAACTATACGACCAGGCACTGAAATACTGCGACGCTGGATTCGCTGTGCTGAGCCGCGAGACACACCTCTTGCGGAGCGTGTACCAAGGGCTCCGTGGCAGTATTCTCCTTGAAAAAGGGAGCGAGTCTCAAGATCCCCCAAATCGTGTTGCGTATTGGGATCAGGCCTTTGACGCTTTTGCCCGTGAACTGGTTGAGGCTGCCAGTTCCAAGCCAGCGCGCCTCGTGCGTGCGCTGGACTTGATCCACGACGCGCTGATGCGTCTTCCCGCCGAACACGTGACCACATACACCCAACGGATCAGAAGCGCCTGGCCAGAGGATCGGTTTAAGCAAGAGTTCTCCATCCTAGAGGATATGTGCGAGCAGGCAGTCCAGTATCGCCCGTATGTCTAGACCGAACCCAGCGGAAAGGATACTCAGCGATGTCCCAAGCAGTGAATTTGAGCCCAGGAAAGCCAGATGCTAAGCACAATGTCCGGGCATTCCAAAAGACAGGTAAACCGCTGACTTTCGATGATCTAGTCGTTGATGGATCACTGACCCCGGTTGAAGTCAAACTGCTCCCATCAAAAATGAGAAAAAGCATCTCCCCAAATGACGATCTACTGATCGAATTGCAGTGCGAGGTCTAGCTATGGCAGCAACACCCACTCCATCCTTGGTGCAAACTGAGCTTCCTCGTTACCTTCAACCTCCCGCACCGAGCGTCTTCACGTTGGAGATCACTCCCCGTTGCCAGCACCACTGCAAGGGCTGCGGTAACGTTTTTGCTCACAGCAACCGAGAGATGGATGAGGCGACCTGGGCCATGATCCTCGAACGACTACGTCCTTACATCCGGGCGCTGAGAATCACTGGTGGCGAGCCTACGCTGCACGAGCAATTCGAACACATCATGGCAAAGGTGGACGGCCTGGGTGTCCCTTTCGTCGTTTTCACCAACGGCAACTGGATAGACCCCCGAGCCACTATCCAAATCCTGAAGCACTGCAACAACCTGCGGGGAGTTCTCATCTCCCTGCACGGAGCCGACGCCGCAAGCTATAAAGAGTTCACCGGGGTAGACGCATTCGCTGCCGTGAGGGACAATATCCAACTGGCAGCAGCAGCCGGACTGCGGGTAGCAACCAATACCCTACTCCTGACGACAACGGTGACCCGGCTGGCAGAAATCGCTAGGCTATCGCGCTCACTTGGCGCTTCGACAATCTCGTTTGGACGATACTACGGGGAGCCGCTGCCAGGTCTGTCATTTACCACTCGTGAGCTGAAAGCTGCGTTAGCCCACATCGCCGCTTTGCGGCACGAGGACAGCCGCGTCATCTTGAGCAACTGCGTTCCCGCTTGCTTCTTGCCGGGCGAGGACTTTGGCGAGAGGGGATGCACATCTGGCTTCACTCATTGCACGATCGGGCCTGAGGGAGAGGTGCGTCCGTGTACGCATACGTCGCTGAAGCTGGGATACATTCAGGACGATGACATCGAAGCGCTTTGGCAACATCCCCTACTGGATAAATGGAGGCGGCGGATCCCGCCTGCCTGCCTGACGTGCGCAGCGCTGAGCCGGTGTAGAGGAGGATGTCGGGCAACAGCACAGCAACTCGGTCTGCCCTACGACCCTCTGATGACCGCCCCGCTAGCTCAACTGGATCGGAATCCCACGGTGGAATTGGCCCCTCAGGATCGGCCCCAGTTGAGTTGCTCTGTGGAGCCGACGTCGTATGGATATGCCCTAAACGGAACAGGTCAGTTCGTTACCCTATCGCACCACAGCCAGCGAATCCTCGAAGCACTTGATGGATGCTTCACCATGGAGCAACTTCAAGAACAGTTCGGGCCATCCGCCGTGCAACTCGTCGGCAGCTTGATCCATAGAAGGCTGGTGGCCATAGCCGACCCGTCCGAACATGGAATTGCGTAATCATCCCTTCAAGATCTCATATGGCCCCTCCGACGACCGCCTCCACGCCTTCTACATCCCCGCCCTCCGATCCAGCGTCCACTACGACCGCATGACGGGCTTCTTCACCTCCAGCGCCCTGGCCGTGGCCGCTGCGGGCATCGCCCACCTCATCGCGAACGGTGGACGGATGCGCCTGCTGGTGGGAGCGCAATTGGCGCCCAACGACGTGCAGGCCATCCGCGAGGGGCACGACCTGCGGGGGGTCGTCGCCGCCCGCCTGGACGCTGCCCTGCCCGACCCAGATACCCTGGCCGACCAGCTGATGCGCGACCGGCTGGCCGCCCTGGCCTGGATGGTCGCCACCGGGGCGCTCGCGATCCGCGTCGTGCTCCCCAAGGGGCCGGACGGCCTCCCCCTTCCCGCGCCCCAGGCCCGCGACTACTTCCACCCCAAGGTCGGCATCTTCACCGACAGCGACGGAAACCAGGTCGTCTTCAGCGGCAGCGTCAACGAGTCCGAGACCGCCTGGAAGCACAACTACGAGCAGTTCATGGTCTTCACCTCCTGGGGCGATGGCCAGGTCTGGCTCGCCGAGGCCGTGGGCCGCTTCGAGCGCCTTTGGGAGCGCCGCGAACCGGACTGGATCTCGCTGCCCGTGCCGGAGGCCGCCCGCCGGAAACTCCTGCGCTATGCCCCCTCCGGCGCTCCCACCCGCGACCCACTGGAACGCGCCCCGGAGCCGGTCCGCGAGCGGGTCACCAGGATCGTCTTGGCCCCCGACCTCCGGCGCGAACGCGCGATCTGCCAGTTCCTGCGCCACGCGCCCTACCTGATCGGCGCGTCGGGCCTCGGCGCCGCCACCTGCACCCTCGCCCCCTGGCCGCACCAGCAGACCGTCGCTCGCCACATCGTCGAGACCTTCCCGGCCCGCTACCTCCTGGCCGACGAGGTCGGGCTGGGCAAGACCATCGAGGCCGGGCTGGCGCTGCGCCAATTGTGGCTGAGCGGCCTCGTGCGCCGCGCGCTCATCCTGGCCCCCAAGTCCGTCCTGCGCCAGTGGCAGGAGGAGCTGTACGAGAAATTCGCCCTCAACGTTCCGCTCTATGACGGCGCTGTCTTCCGCGACATCTCGGGCGAGGAACAGGTGCCAACGGATGTCGCCATTCCGGGGGCGCGTCATCCGCGCACGGCGAACCCGTGGGACAGTGTGGACCTGGCGCTGGCTTCCAGCCAGTTGGTCAAGCGACGGGAGCGCCGGGAGACGCTGCTGGATGCCCGCCCGTGGGACCTGGTGATCGTCGACGAGGCCCACCACGCCCGGCGCCGGGACTTCCTGGACCTGCGCAGGTATCGCCCCAACCGGATGTTAGAGCTGCTCAACCGTCTGCAGGCCCACACCCAGGGCCTGATCCTGATGACTGCCACACCCATGCAGGTCCATCCCATCGAGGTGTGGGACCTGCTCAATCTGCTGGGCCTGAGCGGCGAATGGGGCGCCGACGGCCGCCCCTTCCTTCGCTTCTACGATCAACTGCGCCGCTCACTCGACGAAGCGGATTGGACCTTCGTCTTCCGCCTGCTCCGCTCCGAACTGGCCCTGGGAGATGGGCGATTGGACCCGCAGTTCGAGGCGCTGGCACTCCAAGAGCTGGGGCCGGTGGACTGGGAGCGGGTGCACGGCTTACTGGATGACAACAACCCGGAGCGCACCATCCAGCGCCTCCCGCCCAAGGCGCGCTGGATGGCGGTCGGCCTGGTCAAACGGCACACCCCGCTGCGCCGCCTGGTCTTCCGCAATACGCGCCCCCTGCTGCGGGAATACGTCCGGCGGGGCCTGCTCCAGGCCACCGTACCACGCCGGGATCCGAAACTGGTGTGGGTCCCTATGCGCGGCGATGAGCGTGCGCTCTACCGGCGCATCGAGGAGTACATCACCCGCTTCTACCGCAAATACGAGAGCGAGCGCAAGGGGCTGGGCTTCGTCATGACCGTCTACCGCCGCCGGCTGACCAGCAGTTTCTACGCCGTACGGCACAGCCTCAAGCGACGGCTGGCCTTCCTCCGCGGTCAAGCCGGCCTGGGGCTGGGCGACGACGACGTGGAACAGGAGGCGCTGAGCCTGGACGTCGACGAGCTCGACCTGGCCGATCGCTCTTTCTTCCGCGAGGAAATCGCCTACGTGGAGGATTTCCTGCACGCGCTGGATATGCTCGGCGGCCAGGACTCCAAGGTCGGGCAGCTCCTGGGCGACCTGGCGCATGTCTTCCGTCAGCGCGACACGGTGCTCGTCTTCACCCGGTACACCGACACGATGGACTTCCTGCGCGAGCAATTGCGCCACAGCTACGGCAGCCAGGTGGCCTGCTACAGCGGCCGCGGCGGCGAGCGATGGGACGGCGTGATGTGGGTGCCGGTGACCAAGGAGGAGATCAAGAACGCCTTTCGGAAAGGTAAAGAGATCAAGATCCTGCTATGCACCGAGGCGGCTAGCGAAGGCCTCAACCTGCAGACCTGCGGCGTGCTGATCAACTACGACATGCCCTGGAACCCCATGCGGGTCGAGCAGCGCATTGGCCGCGTGGACCGCATCGGTCAGAAGTACGACCAGGTGTGGGTCCGCAACTACTTCTACGAAGACACCGTCGAGGCCCAGGTCTACCAGGCCCTCTCCCGGCGCATCGACTGGTTCCAGGACGTAGTGGGCCCCCTCCAGCCGATCCTGGCCGGCGTGGGTCGCACGATCCAGACCTTGGCGATGGTCCCTGGGGCCGAGCGCCAGCACGCCATGCAGGCCGAACTGGAGCGCATCCAGGCCCAGCTGGACGGCCAGCAGGCCGGCCTCAACCTGGATGAATGGGCCAGGCAGGCGGAAGCAGGTACGCCGGCGGGCACGCCGGTCACGCTGCCGGAGCTGGCCGCCGCGCTGACCGCCGTGCCGACGCTGAAAAACTGCTTCCGCCCCCACGAGACCATCGAGAATGCCTTCTGGCTGCAGCACGACGGGCAGGAGGTGGCGGTGACGTTCGACCCCGCGGCGTTCGACACGTACCCCAACACACTCCAGCTCCTCACCTTCGGCAATCCCTTGCTGGATTCGCTTCTGGACCAGGTACCGGCGGTAGACGAGGGGCAGGAAACCGACGGCCGCGTCCTGTTCCTGAAGGTGGAGACGCCGCTTCCCCGCGTCGCCTGCTACGCCCTGGACGACGACGGTCAGCCCCGGCGGCTGGACCGGCTGGCGGATCTGCGGGCGGCGCTGGATGGATCCGCATCGGGTGACGGATGGTCGGAGGAGACCGTCGATGCGGCCCGGCGCGACCTGCAGGCGCTCGCAGAGACCGAGCGGGCGTCGATCGAGCGTGCCCGGTCACGACTGGCACAGGCGCAGCGGAGCGCGCTGGAGGCTCGGGCGGCCCGGCTCCTGCTCGACGCGGCACTGGTCGAACTGGCGCTGGGACAACAGCCCGACCTGTTCGGCCAGGAGACCTACCCTATGGGATTCGACCGGGCGGCCGTCATCGGGCTCAAACGACACGGCTACCCCTGGGCGCCGCTTCTGACCATCGCCCGTTCGCACGTCCGCTCGCCCCACCCCACCGACCCGTTCTTCGTAAAGATCCAGAGCGAGCCGGCAGCCCAGCTCAAGCGCCGGCTTCAGACACTGACACAGCGGGCACAGCGTCTGCTGGAGGAGATCCGCCACCAGGGCGTGGTATAAGAACTCACTCACAGCGCGTGATCGACAACACCGCCGCCCTCGCAGACCCCGTCTGCCCAGATCGTTTTCAGGCTGGAGACTGTGTCAATTTGAGCAGAAGTAGCTTGGCACCTTAAGTAATAGCCCCATTCTACCGGGGATTGGAATGTGTCAATGATCAGACAACTTACCGAGACGAGGTAGTTTAAAAATTCCCGTTTCACTGACACCGACAAAGAATTTGGACGCAAATTCACACAGGTTTTCACGGATTTGGCCAAATCATCAAGAATCCGTGTGTATCCGCGGAAATCCGTGTCCTATTTCTAGTTCTTAAATCACCCCCGAGACTCCTTAACAACTACGAGTGGATCTGATGCTATACGATACCTGGAACCCATACGACCCGATGGAGAGCGACTCGCCTGAAGATGAGGCTCGCCTGCGCGAGCGACTGCGGCGGGGCCAGGAGATCATACGGGCGATGATGCCTCGCCTTCGAGAGGTGATCGAAGATCCTGATCGAGACGCGAACAGCGTCTTCCAGACGCTGCGCCCGTATCACCTACA
>Ga0207752_1000849_pt1 | contig 14347 bp, 11 predicted proteins | sample Pon2CUnioCityCA_6_FD_187272 | JGI IMG/M metagenome (GOLD analysis project Ga0207752, IMG submission 187272) | Marine sediment microbial community from Union City, CA, USA - Pond 2C Sediment 2 (SPAdes) | ecosystem: Environmental > Aquatic > Marine > Intertidal zone > Salt pond sediment ...
CGTGCATGCACAGATGCTGCTAAAGACACAGCGGGCGCTGGCACAGTCGTGGGAGATCGGGTAGCTCAACTTAGGGTATGGTCTCAGTAGACCCGACTTTGATTGGCCCGGGGCACGCGTGCCCCGATCGCCAGATCCAAGGCGAGAGCGGGGTTTGGCAATTCTCTGAGGGTGATCTTGGATCTATGGAGTCTTATTGGGTGAGGGTACAATGACTGAAGAAGACAGATCTACACCGGTCCAGAAAGACGACATCGTCGAGCAGCTCCGAGCGGTCTACGACTCGGTCGGGGAGTCGTCTGAGGAAGGCACACCGTCCGTGTTGGTGGAGCTACCCATTGACGAAGATGATGCGGATATCCTGGACGAGGAGGACGAACCAACCTCAAAGGATCTTGAGGAGATTGAGCAGGAGACCGATGAGGTTGCAGAAGAGACGCTAATCAAGTCCACCGATGATCCTGTCCGCATGTACCTTCTAGAGATCGGTCAGGTGGCTCTGTTGGAGCACCACGAAGAAGTCTGGCTTTCCTGCCAACGCGCGGCGGGCAGCCATCTCCACGAGCTGAGAGGGCGCCTGGCGGGGGACGAGAAGGGCGTGACCGGGCAAGAGGTGCTTAACCTGCTGCTCGAGGAGCTCTATGAGGCCTGGGGACAGGTTGAGTCTCGCTGCGACGAGCTCGAGATCTCGATCCCGGACGTGGACTCACTGGTGGATGAGGCAGCGATGCTCCAGGACTACCTGTTGCCGGACCATTATTCGTACCTCTACGCGTTCCTGGAACGGCAGGGCTGGGCGAACTCCAAGGACGCCGCTCGAACCGCTTTGGCCGACGGGCTTTTCGGCGTCTTCAGGGTGCTCTACATCTTGCCGAAGCCTATCCTTGACAAGGTCGAGCTGCAATGGCAAGAGCGGCATTCGTTACCAGATCCGGAAAGCCTTCAGAACGCGATGTCCGAGGAAGATCTCTCAGCCCGTTGGGACGAGGTGGAAAAGCGGGCCCTTGAGGCTCAGCAGCTGATGGCCCAGGCCAATCTCCGGCTGGTCGTTAGCGTGGCGAAGAACTACACTGGGCGTGGAATATCCTTCCTGGATCTGATCCAGGAGGGCAACATTGGCCTGATGCGGGCAATCCGGAAGTTCGATCACACCAAAGGGTTCAAGTTTTCAACCTACGCCACGTGGTGGATCCGACAGGCGATCAGCCGGGCCATCGCCGATCAGGCCCGCACGATCCGCATCCCGGTCCATATGGTGGAGAAGATCAACCGCTTGATTCGGCTGAAGCGGCGTCTCGTGCAGGAGCTCGGCCGCGAAGCCACCCCGAAGGAGCTCGCCCTGGAGTCGGACCTGTTGAGTCCAGACGAGAAGGCTGTCATTCGCGAGACGCTGGATGAAGATGCACCACTTACGCCGATGCTCAAGCACAAGTTGAACGCTGCATCCGAAGAGATTCGTCGCATTCTCCGCATCTCACTGGAGCCGATGTCTCTGGAGATGCCGGTGGGAACGGAGGACGACGGTGTGCTCGGCGAATTCATTGAGGATGACAGTATTCAGGGACCGGCGGACGCAGCCTACGATCAACTCTTGAAAGAGCGGGTCCGATCCTCGTTGGAGGTGCTCAGCGATCGGGAGCGTGCTGTGCTCGAGATGCGCTTTGGCTTGAAGGATGGTAAGACCCACACGTTGGAGGAGGTCGGTCAGGCCTTCGACGTAACCCGGGAGCGGGTGAGGCAGATTGAGTCGAAAGCGCTCCGGAAGTTGCGGTATCCTGGCCGAGGTCAGAAGCTGCGCGATTTCTTGGTCTAGGTTCGGTCGCGGCGCATTTGTCCCCCCTGTTGGGCGAGGCGTCGGACGGGATGTGCACCAAAGGGTACTCGTCTCCTCACCTGTAGGGCTGTCTCGTCCGAATTCCGGATTGATCCTTTCCTGAAATAGTGACAGTCTGCTTTCCCTCCATCCGCCTTCGCCCGGTTTGGACTCTTGTCTTCTAACGTTCCTGTCAGCTCGTCCCCGATTGCGTCCTGCAGAGAGGGACGTATAATCAGATGTGATGTCCAACACTCCACTGTGACGCGATCGAGGAGGCGTGCATGGCGAACGGCGATTCGGACCGGAGACCTTTCTACGTCTGGCTGCCTCCGCTGGTCCTCAAATTCCTCGTCTTTGTCGTCTTTGCTTTCGTGCTCTTCGAAGCCACAGTTGGGCTCGGAGGGGGTGACCTGCCGGCCAATCGGGTGTGGGTCATCGTTGTCGGCTTGGGTGGATTACTACTTCTGCTGGCAGTTGATCGTCTCACCGAGTTGAGGATATCACCCGGGGGGTTGGAGGCGACGCTGCGGGAGAAGAAGGCGCAGGCCCTGGCAGAAGTCGACACCCTTGGCAGCGCAGAGGTGGCCCAGGTTGCGCGAAGACAGATCCTGGAGGCGGAAAGTGCCGATCAGGTCGAGGCAACGAAGGCAATGGCCGTTGAGCTAAACGTCCAACGTGCTGTCGAGCGTATCAAGAAAGCTATCCGTGAGAGACGTAAATGCTACGTACGCTACGTGCCGACTCCAGAGACCCCTGTAGAGACCTATCACGTGGCGCCCCTGGATATCCAGCCCGGTGAGACAGCGAGCACGAGAATGCGAGATTACCTGTGGGCCCATTCCTACGAGCATAACCGGACTGTCTCTCTCCGCTTGGACCGGGTGCGCGGAGTCGAGTTGAGCGACGAACGGTTCGACCCACAGGAACTCATGACCGACTGGGAAACTTTGGATCTCGAATGGAATGTGACTCGAGACTGGTGAGCGCAGCCGCCGTCTACGGATGCTGAGCCACGGGTGCGGCGCTGAGGGAGCAGGTGGTGTATGAGGCCCTTCCGTAAACACGTCGCCGTCGCCATCGATGGTGGGGGGATCAAAGGGGTGATACCCGCTCGCGCGTTGGCGATCCTTGAAGTGCATCTGGGTCGACCTTCCCGTGAGATCTTCCAGATGACGGCTGGAACCTCGACGGGCTCCATCATTGCAGCCGGGATTGGGATCGGGTTGAGCGGGGCGGCGATGCACAGGCTCTACTCGGAGTTCGGGGATGTGGTTTTCCAGAGGTCGTGGCGCACCTGCCTGTGGCCCCTTGTTCGCTACCGGTACCCTCTGGAGCCGCTGAAGACCGCGCTCAGACGATATATGGGCGACCGAACGATGAGTAGCTTCTGGACAGCTGACACGCCCATTGACGTAGTCATTACCACCTTCGACCTCGTGGAGAATCGTACTCGCTTCATCAAGCCCTGGAAGGAGGAGTACGCAGATTGGCCGGTGGTCAAGGCGGTGCTGGCCTCCTCTTCAGTGCCCACTTTCTTTCCCCCGGTTTCTGCGCGGTATGTCGACGGCGGAGTGGGAGCGTATTCGAATCCCTGTTACTTGGCAGCCTATGAGGCTCGGTTCGTCCTCGAATGGGATCCGGCGGAGACGACGCTGATAAGCCTGGGCACTGGCCGGGATCCCCACACGCTAAGACCAGGGGAAGTCAGGACCTTATGGCCGTGGGAGTGGATTGGACCCGTACTCGGGGCATTTCTCCGCTCGGCCGACGACCAGCAGGTCCATCTGGTAGACACGTTCTTTGAAAAGCTGGATTTTCGACGTTTCCAGGTGGATCTGCGTGAGCATATCCCCATGGACGACGTCACCAAGATCTCCGAGTTAACCGTCTACGGCACTGAATTGGGACAGAAGATTCTCAACGATGAAACAGACCGATCGCTGGAGGTCAAGGCCAGCAAGCCGGGGCCCGAGCTACGTTGGTGAGGGCCCCGGTGCTCCGGTGGGTCAGGCGTCTTCTATTCTCAACGTGTACACAGATGCCTCAACCGGTGACAAACTGTTGCTCTCGGCTGTGATAGTTGTCACTCTCCCGAAGTTGACGCTATTTGACATCGTTTTTGATATATGGTAAACTCTTCGCGGTTGACTGGCGCCCCATCGCTTGCCTACTTTAATGTCTCTGGAGGATACCGTTGCTGAGTCAATTTTCCTTCGTTGGGATCTTTCTGCTGGTCGCGCTCTTTTTCGGCGTTGCTCCGCTGATTATCGCCTTCTTTCTTCGCCCCAAGAAACCGAACCCCCGGAAAGCATCAACCTACGAGTGTGGCCTAGAGCCTCGTGGCGATGCATGGGTCCAGTTCAAGGTGCAGTATTACGTCTTCGGCTTGGCTTTTGTCCTCTTCGACGTTGAAGCTGCCTTGCTGTTGCCCTGGGCTGTCGCCTACCAGGCGCTCGAGCTCTACGCGGTGGTTGAGGCAATCCTCTTCATACTCATTCTTCTCGGAGGCCTTGTCTACGTCTGGCGCAAGGGCGCGCTCGAGTGGATGTAGGCTGGAACTTCGCTGTCAGCTGTTGAAACCCAGCGGCTGGCAGCTTGCTGTTGCGATAGTTGTCGACTGAACGGAGTTCATTATGGAATTCATCAGTGATTTGATTGTGAACCTTGGACTGTGGCTTCAAGGGTTGATAGCGAGCACGGGTCTGGCGCAACCGTGGGTGCGACTTATTATGTTCAGCATCGGTGCATTTGCATTGGCCATTGTGCCGTTCGCGGCTGTGATTATACTGATCTGGGCTGCGCGCAAGCTGGTTGCCCGTATGCAGGATCGACTGGGACCAAACAACTCCGGCCCCTATCCAGGCCCATACGCCATCTTTCAGACTTTCGCCGACGCTATCAAGATGCTGTCCAAGGAGGACGTCATCCCCGCCGCGGCTGACCACTGGGTCTTCAATGCAGCTCCGGTTCTCATCTTGACCGTGGCTCTTCTGGTTTGGGCGGTGATACCGCTGGGTGATGGTTTGATCGGTGCCGATTTAAACATCGGCATTTTTTATATCTTGTCTCTCGGATCCGGCAGCCTGGTTGCGTTGCTGATGGCCGGATGGGGATCCAACAATAAGTACGCTCTCGTTGGCGCTATGCGGGCCATTGCCCAGTTGATCAGTTATGAGATCCCGCAGGTGCTGGCGGTTTTGACGGTGGTGATGGTGGCCGGGACGTTCTCAATGCAGGGGATTATTGAGGCTCAGCAGATTCCCTTCTTGTTTTCGATGCCCCTGACGGCGTTGCTTTTCTTCATCAGTTCCTTGGCAGAGGTCAGTCGGCAGCCATACGACCTGACGGAAGCGGATTCCGAGATTGTGGCGGGATACTTCGTCGAGTACAGCGGCATGAAGTTCGGCCAATTCTACCTTTCAGAGTTCATAAACAACTTCGCTCTCTCGATGATCACGGCCACCCTCTTCCTGGGCGGTTGGCGGGGCCCCTTTGTCGGCAGCGTACCGGTCCTGGGTACGGTTTGGATTCTGATCAAGGCACTGGCGGTCTTCTTCGTGCTTCTCTGGCTTTGGGGCACTATGCCGCGCCTGCGCATCGATCAGATGTTGAATTTCAACTGGAAGTTCCTGGTACCCGTGTCGCTCGCCAACGTCTGTATGCTGGCTGTCGTCGGGAAGGTGTTGCCCCCGGATCCGCAACCGTGGGTACACGCCGGGGCGCTATTGGCTTCCAACGTTCTTCTAGCCCTGGTGGTGTTGGGAATTATGATCGCGAACGGTCGACGCGCTCGGGAGCGGCAGACAGCGGTCGGTACCTAGCGCCGGGGGAGAGCTCCGGAAGCTCGTGATGGTGGGCAGTCGCCGACGGTCAAGCGCCTGGACCTGGTGACCAGCTCTGAGTCGCCAACGATTAGTGAAGGTTTCGAGTATGCAAATCACACTTCCACACATCTTGTTCATTCTCTTCGGTGCGATCACGCTGGGTGCTGCCTTTATGGTTGTGACTCGGCCCAACGTATTCCATGCTGCGCTCTTCCTTATCCTCGCCTTTTTCGGTGTCGCCGGGCTCTACGTGTTGCTGGAAGCGCCTCTTCTGGCTGGTATCCAGCTTTTTGTCTACATCGGCGGCATAGCTGTTCTAATCATCTTCGCCGTCATGCTGACGCGACAACTGATGACTGCTGATCGGCCGACCGTGATCCCGCAGTGGTGGGTCGGCGCGCTGGTGATGGCAGCGTTGGGGGGCGTGCTGGGTTGGACAGTGCTTAGTCACGACTGGGCAGCATCGGCCGGGCCTGTTCCGGAAAACACCATCACCATCCTGGGTACAACGTTGGTGGATCCCCAGGGAATGGTTCTGCCCTTTGAGGTTGCGTCTATCTTGCTGTTGATGGCGCTCATCGGTGCAGTAACGGTTGCGAGGGAGCGGTAGGAGCGACGATCGGAGACGGGGTACTTAGAGGCGCCCTGAGTCTACTCCGGGGCCCTATCAAAGGTATCTCCGGTTAGGGAGTGGCTGATGAATTTGAACCTACTGTATATACCGCTGATCTCCATAAGCGGGCTATTTGGCTTGGCGATGATCGCCGGGCTCTATGCGTGGGTGCGCAGGCAGGATGCTGGGACGGAGCGTATGCAGGAGATTGCCCGCTTCATCCAACAGGGAGCCAATGCCTTCCTTCGCCGCGAGTTTGTCACCATCGCTCCCTTTATCGTGATCTTGGCTCTCGTACTCTTCGTAGCTATGCCGGAAGGGAAGTGGCAGATTGCTCTAGGATTTGTCACCGGGGCGGTCTTCTCGCTTCTCGCCATCTATATTGGCATGAACGCGTCAGTGCGAGCGAACGTGCGAACGGCCAGCGCAGCTCGGACCTCGATCGGCAAAGCGCTGACTGTTGCCTTTCGCGGTGGCTCCGTGATGGGGCTCTCTATCGTCAGTCTCAATCTGCTCGGGATCCTTCTGCTGATGTGGATCTTCGGCATAGGGCCGGAGAATCCTGAGGGCGTTAGCTTGCTGGTTGGCTTTGGTTTTGGGGCCAGCCTCTCGGCCCTGTTCGCTCAGCTGGGTGGCGGTATCTACACTAAGTCTGCCGATATCGGGGCCGATCTGGTGGGCAAGGTCGAGGAGGGGATTCCCGAGGACGATCCGCGCAACGCGGGGGTCATCGCGGATCTGGTGGGTGATAACGTGGGCGACTGCGCCGGACGCGGGGCCGATTTGTTCGAATCTGGTGCTGATAACGTGATCACTACGATGATTGTCGCTGTGTCGCCTATCTTCTTCAATAAGTACGGCTGGGCTGGTGTTCTTTTTCCCCTCATAGCGAGGGCCATCGGCATTGTCGCCACCGTAATCGGTGTCCTGCTCGTACAGGGACGCGATGATAGGGATCCGACCTGGACGGTCAACCTCGGTTTCCTGGGGACTGCTGCGACCTGCTTAGTGTTCTTTTACACGGTTGCGCGCTGGCTGATGAACGATCTCGGCCTCTTCTGGGCACAGGTTCTGGGGATGCTCGGAACGTTCTCGATCGTCTTGGTCGTGCAGCACTATACCGGGATTCGCAGAAGGCCCGTAAGGGAGACGGCCCGGTATGCGCAGGCTGGCCCGGCTCTCGGTATCCTCCAGGGATTCGCCTATGGAATGGAAAGCACGGTCTGGGGGTCATACATCTTGGGCTTCATCGTGCTCGCCGCGTATCTCCTGGGGGGCGCGGGCTTGGAAGGCATCTACTACATCGCGGCTGCCACGATGGGCATCAAAGAGATGAAGGGCATCATTATGGCCGGGGACACCTTCGGTCCTATTGCCGACAACGCGGCTGGCATCAGCGAGATGGCGGAGCTGGGTGAGGAGACCCGGGCGGCTGGCGATGCTCTGGACGCAGTGGGCAACGTGACTAAGGCCCTGGCTAAGGGGTACGCCATGGGAGCCGCGACGATGGGCAGCCTGGTGATTCTCTTCGCCTATCTCTTTGAGGTTTCTCGACTGCGAGGAATTCAATTGACGAGCATCAACGACTTCCTCGTCAACCTGGTCAATCCGGCGAGTGTCACTGGCCTTTTCATAGGGGTCGCAATGCCCTACCTGTTCTCGGCCCTAACCCTGCGTGCGGTGAATGACGGGGCGTTTAGAATGATCGAAGAGGTGCGGCGTCAGTGTCGCCTTATCCCCGGGCTTATGGACGGGGATACCCCACCCGACTACGCGCGCTGCGTGGACGTTGCTACAGGCAACGCCTTGCAGAAAATGGTCCTGCCAACGGTCGTCTCGATGGCGATTCCCGTCGTGGTGGGATTCGTCCTGGGACCTTGGCCGCTGGCCGCGTATCTGATCGGGGTAAAGACGTCGTCCTCGGCGCTGTCCAAGGCGATGTTCAACGCCGGCGGAACCCTGGATAACGCCAAGAAGCTCATCGAGGAAGGCGAGTTTGGAGGGAAGGGCTCTCCGGCCCACGCAGCGGCTGTGGCCGGCGATACATTTGGTGACCCTCTGAAGGATACGGCCGGGCCCTCTTTGCACATCTTGGTGAAGCTGCAGAACATTATGTCTATCACCTTGCTGCCCCTCTTTGTTCAGTATGGCCTGGATCTGTTCTAGAATGGACTCGATATCGCATCTTGGTCTGACGATTATTGTCGAGGAGCAATAGGTATGATTCCCTTGGAGTGGTATCTCATCTTGGCGGCAGCGTTATTCTGTGTGGGTGGGTACGGCGTGCTGTCACGTCGGAATGCCATCGCCGTCTTGATGGGTATTGAGTTGATGCTCAACGCTGTGAACATCAACCTGGTCGCCTTCTGGCGCTATTTGGAGCCTGCTGGGGCGACTGGACAGGCGTTTGCGCTCTTTGTGTACGTTGTTGCCGCCGCCGAAGCATCGGTCGGTCTTGCGCTGACCATCGCGATATGGCGCACCCGGTCGACAATCGCCCTGGAAGACATTGACCTGCTGAGAGGATAGTCTGAGGTAGCCCTATGGAGATTCTCAACCTTGCTTGGCTCATACCACTTTTTCCTGCGCTTGCGTTTGTCGCTGTTGCTCTCTTCACTCATCGCAGTCGGGCCCTGAGCCACTGGATGACCATCGGCGGTATAGCGATCGCCTTTCTGTTCGCGCAAATAGTCTTCTGGAGGGCGGTGACGTTGCCGGTAGGAGGCGGTGAGCATGCTTTTGAGTCTGCCATCGCACCATGGGTGGTCGCCGGTGCAGAGCGGCTGGGAATAGGTGTCTACGTTGACCCGGCGACAGCTGTGATGTTGTTCATGGTGCCTTTGGTCTGTATGATGATCTTCATTTACAGCGTGGGCTATATGAATTTCGGCACGGATGAGGTCGATCCACGCTACAGTCGCTTCTTCTGCTACCTGTCCCTGTTTGCCATGGGTATGCTGGGAATGGTGGTCTTCAACAACTTGCTGGCCTTCTTCATCTTCTGGGAGATTATGGGCACCTGCTCGTACCTGTTGATCGGTTTCTGGTACGACAAGAGCTATCCCGATCCTGATAGGATCACGCCGAAAGAAGCCGGGCTTAAGGCATTCATTGTCACCAAGATTGGTGATCTGTTCTTTATGCTTGGGCTAGCGTTGCTCTATGCGCAGGTAGGGTCCCTTGCCTATCGAGACGTCTTCAATCCTGAAACGCTCGACCAGCTGGCGCACACGCCCTTCCTGGGGGCTTCGGCGGCCACCTGGGTAGCATTACTTCTCTTTGGCGGAACCGTGGGCAAGAGTGCGCAGTTCCCTCTCCACGTCTGGTTGCCGGATGCGATGGAGGGCCCGACCCCGGTGTCGGCCCTCATTCATGCTGCAACAATGGTCTCGGCTGGCGTCTTCCTTGTCGTCCGAACCTTTCCCATCTTCCAGGTCGCCAATGCGAGCGTCCTCGCTGTCGGGGGAATCCCTTTCGTGGCCGTGATCGGAGCCTTTACAGCGATCTTCTCGTCCCTGATGGCCGTTGCTCAGGACGACGTCAAGGGGGTGCTCGCTTTCTCCACCATAAGTCAGCTGGGCTATATGGTGGCTGCGCTGGGAATTGGTGCTTACGTGGCCGGGGTGTTCCATCTCATCACGCACGCCTTCTTCAAAGCGCTGTTGTTCCTAGGTTCCGGTTCTGTCATCCACGGCATGGAACATGGGCATCACATCATCCACGAACATGCACACGACGAGCACGAGCCCCACGGAAACGCGGATGAGCACGAACGACACGAAGAGCGCGAGGGCCACGCCCACGAGGAGCATTTGGGCTGGTTCAACCCCAACGACATGAAGAACATGGGAGGGCTGGCGAAGCGCATGCCCCGCACATTCTGGACCTTCCTTATCGGTGGACTGGCCCTCTCTGGTTTCCCACTCTTCACTGCCGGTTTCTGGTCAAAGGACGAGATTCTCGCCCAGGCCTACGAGTTAGCGCCAGCGGTCTTCTGGACCCTCGCGGTAGCCGCTGGAATCACCGCTTTCTACACGATGCGGCAGATCTGCCTGACGTTCGTCGGTGAACCACGGACCGAGGCCGCCGATCACGCCCCCGAGAGTGTGGCGACGATGACCGTGCCGCTGATCGTCCTGGCGGCCTTCGCGCTTAGTTTGGGCTGGGTTGGAATTCCCGAGCAGTTCCCCGTTATCGGAGGCATCGTCCCCAACTGGTTCCATCATTTCGTGATATCGACGATCGAAGCAGGAGAAACGGAACACGCGGTCAGGGTGGCGGGTCATCTGGCGCAGGACTCGCACGGCTTCGTGTGGCTACCTCTGCTGACAAGTGTCGTGTTCGCGCTTGGTGGCCTTGCGGTGGGCTGGCTCGTGTATGGGCGCAATCCGCTAAAGGCCGGACAGGCGGACCCGGTGGAGGCGGCCATGGGGGATGTTAGGCTGGGGTGGCTCTATCGGGCGATGGCGAACCGATTCTACTTCGACGAGGTCTATCAGACCCTCTTTGTCCGCCCCTCTATCTGGTTGGCGAATGCATTCGACTCATTCGATTATGGCAAGGACGGCGGACACGGTGTCGTGGACGGCACCGTGATGCTGGTCGGAAGATTTGGACGGTTCGCCTCCGAGATTTCTGACTGGCTCGACTCAAACCTCCTGGATGGGCTTGTCAACCTGGCAGGTCGTGCGGGCGTCGTGCTGTCGAATTCGTTCAATGCCTTCGATCTTAGCGTGATAGACGGCGCTGTCAACAGTGTTGCCGATATTGTGGAGGGCGGCGGCAGGTCAATTCGTCCCATTCAGACCGGGAAGGTACAGAACTACTTGTTGCTGGCGTCTTTCGCAGTGCTCGCACTGATTGCGACGTTTTTCGTGATCTTGTTCTTGCAAGTCTAAGATATATAGGAGAGCGTATTATGAATTTCCCGATCCTCACTGTTACTCTCTTTACCCCGCTGGTGGGGGCGCTGCTCGTCCTCATAATCCCGCGCGAGGACGTGAAGACAATCCGGCGGGTAGGGACTGCATTCGCGTTTCTGTCGTTGATCCTCTCGGCCATTGTCTGGTTGAATGTGGCACAGTCGGGGAGCAGCGGCATTCAGTTGGAAGAGAGCTATGCCTGGATTCCAGCCTTCGACATCTGGTATCACGTCGGAGTGGATGGCCTTAGCGCGCCGCTCGTCTTCTTGACCGGCCTGCTGACGACCCTGGTGACCTTTTATTCATCCTATGCCGTTGATGTTCGGGTCAAAGAGTATTACTTCCTGTTCCTCTTGCTGGAAATGGGGATGGTTGGAGTATTCCTGTCCCTGGATCTGGTCCTCTTCTACGTCTTCTGGGAGATCGGTTTGGTGCCGATGTTCCTGCTCATTGGCGTTTGGGGCGGTGAGCGGCGGCTGTATGCAGCCATCAAGTTCTTCCTCTATACCCTGGTGGGCAGCGTAGCAATGTTGCTCGCTATCATCGGCGTCTACTTCCAGACTGGAACTTTCGACATCCTTGAAGTGGCGGCGGCTCAGCCTTTCGCCGGCAATTTCACTTGGGCCAGCATCGCCTTCTGGGCTTTTTTCGTGGCTTTTGCGATCAAGGTACCCGCCTTCCCCTTCCACACGTGGCTACCCGATGCTCACACCGAGGCACCCACCTCAGGTAGCGTGATCCTGGCGGGTGTTCTGCTGAAGTTGGGCGCGTATGGTCTGATGCGCATCGCGCTGCCCTTCTTCCCCGAGCAGTTCAGGTATTTTGTTGTTGATGTACCGATTATCCCGGTGATGGCAGTTCTGAGCATTGCCTACGGTGCGATGGTCTGTATGGCCCAGTGGGATCTCAAGCGCCTCGTGGCCTACTCTTCCGTGGCACATATGGGCTACGTTACACTAGGGCTCTGCGCTGCAGCGGCCGGGTTCGGTGCTCTGGGCGACCCGACGAATCTTAGCGCAGCAGCGTCGGGATTGAACGGGGCAGCATTCCAGATGTTCGCGCACGGCATCATTACGGGGGGAATGTTTTTCCTCGTCGGGATGATCTACGACCGGGCACATACGCGCGATCTTAAGGTATTTGGGGGGCTGGGCAAACAGGTCCCATACTACTACGGGATTATGCTGGTGACGGGCTTCGCTTCCCTGGGGTTGCCAGGGCTGGCGGGCTTCTGGAGCGAGTTCTTCGTCTTCCGGGCCACGATACGCTTCATTCCTGTCGCCGCTTTCATCGGTGTGCTGGGCGTGGTCTTCACCGCTGCGTACATTCTTTGGAAGGTTGTCCAGAACTTGTTCTTGGGTGACTTGAACGAGGAGAAGTGGGGCAAGCTCACCGATTTGACCTGGTGGGAGAAAGCCACGATGTGGCCACTCGTTGTCATTATGGTTGCGCTTGGCTTCTATCCCGCCCCTCTGTTGAACTCGTTCAACGCTGCCGTCACAACCATTCTGCAGGCACTGCCGTAGCAAGCGGCGAGGAGGATACACGTTGGAATTTGGAGAACCGACACTGACGCTGGGGCAGACGCTCTGGCTACTCTCGCCGGAATTGCTGCTCGTTCTGTCTGCCTTGATCGTGATGGCCCTGGATGCTATCCAGCTGGGTCGAGAGGACAAGCGCTCGCTTCCTTATGTGACGTTAGCCGGGCTGGCTGCCTCACTGATTGCCACGATCACGCTGTGGGGCTGTAACACCCGCGTACTGTTCGTGCTCTCTTGCGATCCGTTCGCTCTGGTGGTGAAGGCCGTGGCTCTGGTGGCGGTGGGGCTCGTTGTTCTCATGTCCGATGTGTACATCCGGGCCCACAGTCGTTTCCAGGGTGAGTTCTACGCGCTCCTCCTTTTCGCCACGATGGCAATATCACTCTTGGGCGGAGCGACCAATCTTGTCATGATCTTCTTGGCCTTCGATTTCCTCAGCATCGCTTCGTACCTGCTTACTGGCTTTCTCCGTGGCGACCCCCGGTCTGCCGAGGCAGGCATGAAGTACTTCTTGTATGGTGCTGCCCTATCTGCGGTGATGCTGTACGGTATGTCTTGGTTCTATGGGTTGACCGGCTCTACAGATCTTAGTGCCATTGCGAGCGGGCTGCTGGAGATGGGAGGGCCCGTCCGTCTGGTTGCCCTGCCCGCCTTGATCCTCATGGCGACCGGATTCGCGTTTAAGATCGGTGCAGTCCCTTTCCACCAGTGGGCACCCGATGCCTACGAGGGAGCGCCGACGCCCGTGACAGCATTCCTCTCGGTTGGGCCGAAGGTGGCGGGTTTCGCCGTGATCATGCGGGTGTTCATGACCCTGGTGCCAGTCAGTTTTGTCGATCTGACGATGGACTGGCGTTCGCTGTTGATGGCCATCGCCGTGGTCACAATGACCGTCGGCAACTTGGTCGCACTGTGGCAGAATAACGTCAAGCGACTGCTGGCCTACTCCAGCATCGCTCAGGCCGGCTACGTGCTTATTGGCGTAGCCGCCGCCTCGCCACGCGGGGTGACGGCGGTGTTCCTCTACCTCGCCGCGTACGTGCTGACGAACCTGGGTGCTTTCGCTGCTGTCATCACCTTCTCGAACCAGACGGGTTCCTATATGATTGAGGACTATGCCGGACTGGGCCAGCGGGCCCCGGCGGTAGCTCTCGTTCTGATCGTCTGTCTGCTTTCCCTGACCGGGATTCCGCCGACAGCTGGTTTCATGGGCAAGCTGTGGCTCTTCTCCGCGGCGATTGAAGGAGGCTTGACCTGGCTGGCCGTGATCGGCGTCATCAACGGGGTGATCTCACTATCGTACTACTGGAAGATTATGCGGGCGATGTATCTTGTTGAGCCGGAAACTGAGGAGTCCTTGCCAACCTCACCGGCTCTGGGCGTGGCGTTGGTCGTGACCGTCATCGGTGTGCTCCTTATCGGTGTCTTCCCTGCACCGGTTGTCTCGGTCATTGAAACGGCTGCGCAAGCCTTTTTCGCCGGGTAGGGCGGCAAGAGTTAGAGGGTGTGGCGCAGACACACCGTCCCCGGGGAAACAGAAGAGCGAATCGCTGATCGAGCGGAGTCAGGGGCGTTGTTCAGAATCGCGAGTTGCCTTGTTACCGGGGACGTGTTAAAATTGGCGACCGGCT
>Ga0207752_1000850_pt1 | contig 14340 bp, 15 predicted proteins | sample Pon2CUnioCityCA_6_FD_187272 | JGI IMG/M metagenome (GOLD analysis project Ga0207752, IMG submission 187272) | Marine sediment microbial community from Union City, CA, USA - Pond 2C Sediment 2 (SPAdes) | ecosystem: Environmental > Aquatic > Marine > Intertidal zone > Salt pond sediment ...
GTTGACCGCTTCAAGATTGAGAAGGGAAGAGGAAAGATAGTCAAGGACGGCGAGGACCTCTACAACGTTGTTGACTCGTTGATACTGTGCAAGTTCTCGAGGGGCGTCATGTATGATGGACTGGAAGACATGGCAAAATACTACGAGTTAGCGACTGGAATACCGATGACTGCTGATGAGCTTATACTGGCTGGCGAAAGAATAAACAATCTTGCTAGGGTGATTAACATCCGTGAGGGCAAGGGAACCCGAAAGGAAGACACATTACCTTGGAAGATCTTTAATTTCCCAGTGCCTGAAGAGTGTGTTGGAAAAGGAGTTCATGTGAAGCAGAAAGAGTTCGACCTCGGATTAGATGACTACTACAACGTGCGCGGTTGGACAAAGGATGGAATCCCCACACCAGAGAAGCTCAAGGAACTGGGGTTGAAGGATCTCGTCAAAATTGTGAAGAAAAAGATTGGTTCTAAGAAAAAAGGAAAATGAGGAGGAAAAAATAACATGCCTACAATTCATGAAAAAAAGTTTGTCTCCGGAGACCCAGCTAAGTGCATTGGATGCTGCGTCTGCGAATACGCATGCTCAATGAAGCATGAAAACACCTACAACCCAACCAAATCCAGAATCCGAGCTGTCCGCCTGAATTCCTTCGTGAACCTAGCGGTTTCATGCAGGCTCTGCGAAGACCCCCCATGCGTTGCCGCTTGCCCCCGAGATGCGTTGAGGCAGTCAGAAGAAACTGGCATCATCATAGTTGACGAGGACAAGTGCAACGGTTGTGGCTGGTGTGTCGAAGCCTGCGACTATGGTGCTATGCAATTGCATCCTGAAACAAAGAAAGTTTTCAGCTGTGACCTCTGTGATGGTGAACCTCAATGTGTGGAATGGTGCCCTGAAGAGGCGCTGGATTTCACAACTAAGGATATTATCTCGCAGAAAGCTAGAATAACTGCTGTCAAGAAGCTGTTCCAAGAAGCCCTGAAGAGCGAGAAAAAGTAAAGTTTCGGTGATGAACGTTTCCCTTTGATGGATGTTCGTGTCAGAGTAGTTTATACACTGTAAGAGGTTGGGGTCTTTTTTGTTGGCTCCAGCTTTCTTTTCAGTAATCATTTTTGGGTTCAGTTTGGTGGTTTTCTTTAGTTTTGGCGTCTTTAAGGGTAATTCTTTTTATTTTCTAGTTACTGACTATTGGTAATATAACTCAAAAGATGCAGGTCAGATAAAGATGGAACCAGAATTTGCCACTTGGACTCGCCCCTTTCTTCATGAACTGCTGGAAGAGATACCTAAAGACGTGGATTCGCTGCTTGATGTGGGTTGTGGCAGAGGAATTATCGGAGCCATGACACGCATTTACAGGAACCCTAAAAGACTGGTTGGCGTAGACATTTTTCAGGATTACATTGATTTCTGCAAAAAGTACAGCATCTATGATGAGCTACATCGTCTGGACCTGAGGCAAACGCCGCTGCCGTTCCAAAACAGTGAATTTTCTGTTGCAACATGTATAGAAACGATAGAGCATCTGCCGAAAGAGCAGGGTGAAGAGCTTTTGGAGGAGCTTCACAGGGTTGCTGATACGGTGATAGTGTCAACGCCTTCTTCATTTTTTAGGCAGCCTGAAAGTCATGTTAAACGTAATCCGTTTCAGGCCCACGTTAGCAAGTGGACAGTTGAAGATTTCAGGAAAAGAGGCTACAACGTGAAGGGTGTAGGAAATATTGCCATGCATAAGCTTGCTATTCCAACAAGAAAATTGACTTCCAGATTTCCGCGTCTTCATCAGTTTTTGTTGGCGAAAACAAAACGCAGAAAGTAGCATCCCCTGTTTATGGGAGCATTTTCTGTAGTAGGTTTGTTAGGTTTTTTGCTGTTTGTTTGAGTTTTGGTGTTAGTCCTTCTCCGAAGCTGGCGTCTTGTGGCTGGATTATGAGGAGGGCGATTTTTGCGTTTGTGGTTTCTGTTAGGTAGTCGCAGAAGATTCTTAGGGGTAGGGTGTGTGTGGAGATGGATGTTTTTCTCATTAGCTGTGTGGGGTCGGCAAGTTTCGGTGTTCCGGGTTTCTGGTTCATTATGCCTGCGTCGATGAGTAGGATGTGGGTGGGCTTGAATTTGGTTATCGGGTCCATGAAGCTTTCGGGCACGGTTTCGGCTTCAATCAAGAAAACAGACTGTGAAACCTTGTTTTGTAGGTGTCTCACTATTTCCACGCCGACAAAGTCGTCTCTCCGGAATGGGTTGCCTATGCCAGCAACAACCACCCTCTCCGCATCTGAGAACCATTCTTTCAGGGAGGATTCGATGTCAGCGTTTTGTTTCTCGGAGCCAGCCATACCCACTCAACCTGTCACATTACTGGAAGATGATGGAAGCGCTTTAAATGTGTAGTTGCGCAGGTTTTCCTAGAAAAAAGCTATTTTTCAACAATGAAGTATTATTAGGCTCCTAATATGAATGATGTGGCTACCTGTTTTTGGGTAGTCTCTGTTTGCAGATTATGATAAACAAGGTTGCTACAAGAAGCAGGGGCAGAATAATCCAAGATGGGAATTCTGGGATTGATTCTGTGTTTTCTTCAACTATTACTGTCCATTCTGTTGAGCCAGGTGGAAAAAATATGTGAAATTCTCCAGTGTAATTGCATATGTCTAATGTTCCATTTTTTTCATCTGGGTGCTCGCGTCCGCTAACGGAAGCAATTGTTTCCTCACTATCATGGTCGACAACAGAGAAACTAAAATCGTTGTCCCAATCCCATGCAAACACAGAACTATATTCCCACCTTATTCGCCATTCTACATGGTTAATTGTAAAAGGAGGAGAGTCACCAACACCTCCACCACTTCCAGTATATCTAACGACTTCTTCACTCCAATTTTGTGAAGAAGCAAAAGCAATACTCAATATAGAGCCTAATAGGCAAAAACAAAACAGCAACATGATAAACATCGATACTGATTTTGTCACTAGTTAGTTCTCCCTCCATTTTGTAACTTCAGTTTGTAAACAAGTGCAACGACTACCACAGCAACCAATGTAATCAGTAGGGTTGTCCATGAGGGAAACTCTGGAATTGTGTTGTTAGAGACTGTGTTATCGCTTGAATCATGTCCCCAAACCTTGATGTTGAGCTCTTTGTTTCCGAATATTGCGTTTCTGGAGATTATGGCTCCTTGACAATCGAAGAAATTAATGCCGTTCTCTTGGTTGTTGATTATTCTGTTGCTTGTAACGGTTGTGCCTTCAGAGTTCCATGAATGGATTCCGTCCTCGCTGTTTGCTGTTATGGTGTTTTCTGTTACGGTGTTGCCAATGCATTCTTCGTATGGCGCATAGAGCATGATGCCGTAGCCATTATTTGTCAGATTATTTTCTGTTATCAGCGAGTTGCTTGTGGCAACCAGCAGTACACCTTGCCCATTATTGGAGATGTTTTGGTTTTGAACTGTTATGTTTGTGCAGTTCACTAGACCAACGTATCCGGCGTCGGAGGGCACAGTCTTGTTGTGCTCGTTAACCCAGTAGATGATAGGTTTGCCGTTTACCGTGTTTGAGTCGTCGATGTCGTTAATGTAGTGTGTCATCTGAACTGATGTTTCGCATGTCAGCCAAAGGTTGTATGTGTTGTTGGTCAGACTGTTGTTTCTGAAAACGTTGTTTGGGCAGTGGTCAATGTAAACACCGTAGGTGTTGTTTGCGATGATGTTCCCCAGAAAAACGTTGCTGCGCGAGAATATCCAAGAGGCTATTCCATAAGTATTGTCTGTTATGGTGCTTCCAGAAATAGTGATGTCTGTGCAGCCATCCATCGACATTCCGTAAGTGAATTGGATGCCGCGCGCGAAGTTTCTGATGCGCAAATTCTTTATCTCCACATTACTTTTTGCTTGAAGCCAAATACCTGTAAGGCTTCCGTTTCCCTGAAGAGTGAAGCCTGCCCCATCAACAACTATGCCGCTGCGGGAAACCACGATGCTGCCCACAATGTTTTCTTTGAACGTGTAGACGTTGCCACTGCGCTGAATCTGGTCTGTCCCACTTACCTCTCCACCCTCAGTAATTTCGATGGTGTGATCGGGCACCGGAGCGGGAAAGAAGTTTGCAGAAACCGAAGGAACAGACTGTAAGCTGCAGAACAAAGAAAAAGCCAGAAAAAGTAGGACAAATGAAGACACAATTTTCTTCATAGCAGCCACTCTAACAAACCATTCTCTCACCAAGAATGAATAAAAGGATTTTTGTAAAGAATTCTTGACCAAAAAAACGAGCTACAACAGAAGTTTAGTCAAAAATTCTTGACATAACAAGTTTTCAACATTCAACCGGCTACGGAGACAACATCTCAAACGTTTTTGGCTTGCGCTGTTAGCTTATTGTCTAGGAGTTTTGTGGCGTCCACTCGGAGTTCCTCAAGAGCCATTTCTTTGGGGGTGAAGCCCATGGCTAACCCCAGCAGTTGCGGGTAGTGGAGCACAGGGATTCCGAATTTTTCGCTTAGAAGCCTTTCGATTCTCGGCTGGTTGATGTCAAACATCATGTGGCAGAATGGGCACACGGTTATCAGAGCCTGAGCATCCACAGCCTTAATGTTGCGAAGTTTGTCTCCAGCCAGATGCAAAGGAATCTTATCGTTCACACCAATTATCGGGGCTCCGCAGCAGTCCGTTTCATACATGTAATCCAAGCATTCTGCCCCCGTTGCCTCAATAAGCCTCTTCAACAGAACAGGGTTCTCTGGGTCGTCGAAGCCGATGTACTTCGCGGGACGCAAAACGTGGCAGCCGTTATGCTCAGTCACCTTTAAACCATTGAGAGGATTCACCACAGAGTCTTTTATCTTCTCTAAGCCAACGTCGTCGATGAGAGCTTGAATGAGGTGCTTAACAGCTATTTTTCCTCCCTTGAATTCCATGCCGATCTTCTTCAGGTAGCCGTTAATCCGCTCCTTCAACTTTTTATCCTCCTGCAGACTCTTGTTCACCTTGCGGAGAGTTCCAGCGCATCCCGGGCACAAAGTCAAAATATCTAAACCCTGCTGCTCAGCCAAACAGAGATTCCTAGCAGCCAACAACATCATCGCATCGTGGTTTACACCATCTATAGGCAAGCCGCAGCAGTTGAATTCGGGCATCTCAACCAATTCCACACCCAACTTTTCCAACACCTTCCGGGAAGAGGTTTCGTAGCTGGCGATTCTGTAAGGGATAACACAGCCCAGAAAAAGCAAATACTTCAATTCAGCCATACTATTTCTTCTCCATCTTCGCCTTAGAAACACCTAAGGCATCAAACAGCTTAGCCACATCCTCAACATTGGCTTGGGGCAAAGGCGGCAGCCCCTTTTCCACCCGCTTTTTGAGACGCAACTCAGGAATCCTGTACGCATATCCAGTCTTCAGAATATTAGCGATTAACTCCCTGAACACATCGGGTATGACGCCCTCCTTCACAGCCATGTTCCTAAGTGTTCGGACAACACCCGCAATGTCCACGCCCTGAGGACAATGATCAACACACGTAAAACAAGCGGCACAGAGCCAAAGCGACTCACTGGAAAGAAGCCTATCCTTCATTCCCAGCTGGGTCATCCGCATAATCTTTCTGGGGCTATAGATTTCGCTGAACCTTGCTATGGGACAGTCAGCCGTGCAGGTGCCACACTGAAAACACAACTTGATTTTTTCGATGCCTGGAACCTTGCTGATCTCACGTTTAAATTCAGGGTCCAAGTCCCCCATTTTGATGGTCCTTGCCAACTTGGTTTTGGCAGCCACTTTCTTTTCAGACACCAACTCAACCTCATCCATCAGAAGAAGGCTACGCTTAGTCAGAGAGTAAACCAAAAGAAAAACGTCTTTAATAAACGATATGAATCTAGGCTTAGATATTCAGATTATAAAGAAAAATGGAAACGGGAGTTACTCGCTATTTGCCCTTTTTGGTGCCCTTCTTGTTCAGCAGATACTCGTGAATGCTTTGAGCAGCCCGTTTTCCGGCTCCCATAGCGCTGATAACCGTGGCTGCGCCGCTGACAATGTCTCCTCCCGCGTAGACTGCCTTCTTTGTGGTTTCCCCGGTTTCATCATTCACAACTATGGTGCCCCACTTAGTGGTCTCCAAGCCTTCTGTGGTTCTTGGAATAAGAGGATTCGGGGTCTGCCCAATGGCTATCACCACCGTGTCCACATCCATGATGAACTCGGAGCCCTCTATGGGGATAGGTCTCCTTCGACCTGAAGCATCCGGTTCACCGAGCCGCATCTTGATGCATTCGATTGCTTTAACCCAGCCTTTTTCGTTGCCCAAAAACCTGACTGGGTTCGTGAGAAACCTGAAATTAATGCCCTCTTCTTCTGCGTTCTCCGCCTCCTCTGCCCTTGCCGGAAGCTCCTCCTTAGACCTGCGGTAAACAATGTACACTTCCTCTGCTCCTAGCCTCAACGCTGACCGTGCAGAATCCATTGCCACGTTGCCTCCGCCAATCACAGCCACTTTTTTTCCGATTCGTATAGGTGTGTCATACTCTGGGAATCGGTAAGCTTTCATCAGGTTCACTCGGATCAGAAACTCGTTGGCTGAATAGATTCCACCCAAGTTTTCTCCGGGAATATTCATGAAACGGGGAAGACCTGCACCAGTTCCGATGAAGACAGCGTCAAACCCGCGTTCAAACAATTCGTCTATCGTATACATTTGCCCAATCATGTGATCCGTTTTGACATCGACGCCAAGCTTCTTGACGTAATCAACTTCAGCCTGCACAATCTTCTTTGGCATACGGAACTCAGGAATCCCGTACATAAGGACGCCGCCGGGAGCGTGAAGCGCCTCAAACACCACAACATCATAACCTAACTTAGCTAAATCCGCTGCTGCTGTGAGACCTGCTGGCCCGGAACCCACAATCGCCACTCTCCCCTCCACATCGGAATCCTGCGTAGGTGGAACATCGACCCCTTTCAACCGTTCATAATCAGCAGCAAACCGTTCCAACCGACCGATACCTACAGGGTCACCCAGCTTACCTAGCACACAGAATCTTTGGCACTGATTCTCTTGGGGACAAACTCGTCCACAGATAGCAGGCAAACTGTTTTTCTCCTTCAACTTTGCACTGGCAGCAAGAAAGTTTCCTTCCTTAATCTCTTTGATGAATGCTGGAATGTCAACTTCCACGGGGCAGCCTTCTACACAGCGGGGTTTGGGGCATTGCAGGCATCTTTGCGCCTCTGCAACAGCCTGTTCTGCAGTATAACCCAAAGCCACTTCGTTAAAGTTATGAATACGGTCTTCAGGCTTCTGTTTTGGCATCGGAATGCTTGGCTGTTTCTTCTTTTTCTTTGCATCAGGCATGCTTGTGCCCTCCGGATTTTTCGCATGCGCACATTGCTTCGTTTTCCTGTGACAAATAGACGCATTGCCTTTGGATAAGCTCATTGAAGTCGACGAGAGATGCTTCAAATTCTGGGCCGTCAACGCAAGCAAACTTGGTTTCTCCACCCACGGTTACTCTGCAGGCGCCACACATTCCCATTCCATCCACCATTATTGGATTCAAGCTTACTATCGTCTTAAGGGAGTAACTTTTTGTCACGTTTGCAGTTGCTCTCATCATTAAGGTGGGACCTATCGCATATGCCAAATCAAAATTGTAGCCCTTTTCGATAAGCATTTTTAATACGTCGCTAACATAGCCCTTATGTCCCTTTGAGCCGTCGTCGGTAGAAACATAGAGTTCATCGCTGACGCTTTTCATTTCATTCTCCAGAACAAGCAATTCCTCGGTTCTAGCTCCAACTATAGAAATTATCTTGTTGCCTACGTTTTTTAGTGCTTTTGCAATGGGGTAAGCCGCTGCTGTGCCAACCCCCCCGCAAACCATAGCTACCGTACCGTAGTTTTCTATTTCACTTGGATTTCCCAAGGGACCTAATACATCGAGTATTTTGTCTCCAACTTCAAGGGCGCCAAGCTTTGTGGTTGACACTCCAACCTCTAGAAAAATAAGGGTTATCATTCCTTTCTTCGGGTCCCAGTCTACAAGGGTTAAAGGGATTCTTTCTCCCTTCTCGTCTACCCTAAGGACCACAAACTGACCTGCCCTAGCTTTCATAGCGATTTCTGGAGCACTAACCTCAAACAGTTTAATCTTCGGAGCCAATTCCAACTTCTTCAGTATCTCATACATGACCATATCACCGTCTATCTCCATCCCCACATTCAGGCGGATATAATCCTCTTTTCCCCTTCAAAGGAGAGATAAGGTTACTGCGCATACAAAACTTAAAGTTTTCTTTTTTAACTCGGATTATAAATCAGCGAAACTCAGCAGCAAAAGATGGAGTTTTTCTAAAAAGTATCTGTTTATTAGTGGCGCCTAGAAACATATTTTTCCGGTTTATAGGGAGTTAGGCTAGCCTTTGCGTGCCGAAATCAAAGTCAGCGGCATAGTTCAGGGCGTGGGTTTCCGCCCATTCATCTATCGAACAGCGGTGAAGAATGGGCTGGTAGGCTACGTGAGAAACAGGGGAGACGCTGTCGTCGAAATAGTTGCCGAAGGCAAAAAAGACAATATTGCCAAGTTCCTAGAGCAATTGAAAGGAGAGAAGCCTCTGCTGGCGCAAATCTACAACATCAAAACAGACTATAGCGGAGAGGAAGAGGGCTTCAACAAGTTTACGATAATGAAAAGCTCCGGGGAAACAAAACTCTCAGGGTCTGTTATACCGCCGGACGTTTCAATCTGCGACGAATGCTTGAAGGAGCTGCGGGACCCCGAAAACAGGCGCTTCAACTACTTCTTCATAACCTGCACAAACTGCGGTCCCAGATACACCATAACCAGAGAGCTTCCCTACGACAGACCAAACACCACCATGCAGGAATTCCAGATGTGCGACTACTGCGCCAGAGAATACCGTGACCCATCAAACCGCAGATTCCACGCCCAAACAGTGGCCTGCCCCAAGTGCGGACCAAAAGCCTACCTCACATCTAACAGGGGAGAACCGATAAAATGCAAAGACCCCATCAGAGAAGCAGGAAAGCTACTAGAACAAGGCTACATTGTCGCAATAAAGGGAAACGGGGGCTTCCATGTTGCCACAGCCACCACCAAAGCAGACCCCCTTGCCAAACTCAGGAGAGCTAAGCACCGAAAACAAAAACCCTTCGCCATAATGGCTCCTGACCTAGAGACCGTGCGGTCATTTGCTGAGGTTAACCGTTGGGAAGCCGAGCTGCTGACATCCTACCGTAAACCCATCCTGCTGCTCAAAAAAAGAGGCGACTACTATCTTTCGGAACTGGTTTCCCCACAGCTGCACACTGTAGGCGTGATGCTTCCGTACACTGGACTGCACGCCATGCTATTCGACGATGTTGAGGAGCCAACGTTTGTTATGACCAGCGCAAATCCGCCCAGCGAACCCATAGTCACAGACAACGATGAGGCATTAAAGAAGCTGGGTTCCACAGTTGACTATTTTCTGCTCCATAACCGAACCATAGCCCAGAGGTGCGACGACTCGGTTGTCCGCTTCCACAAAAAAGACCCCTGCCTGATTCGCCGCTCAAGAGGATACGCTCCAGAACCAATCCGGATGAAGTTTGTTTCTGACCGTTGCGTGTTGGCGGTTGGCGGAGAACTCAACGTCACCTCCTGCATTCTGACAGGGAATCGGGCGTTCATTTCTCAGCATATCGGCGATGTGGAGAACTTGGAGACCCTCCGCTTCATGAAAAACTCGATAAGGCACCTCACAAAGTTGACTAACAGCAGGGTCGAGGTTGTAGCCTGCGACCTTCACCCAAAATTCACCACCACAAAATTGGCTCAGGAACTGGGAAGCAAGCTTGAATGCCCAGTTGTTCAGGTTCAGCACCATCACGCTCACACCGCAGCGCTCATGGCTGAATGGAACGTCGAAGAGATTGTGGGAGCAGCCTGTGACGGCTTCGGCTACGGCTCAGACGGCACCGCATGGGGAGGAGAAATCCTCTACTGCAACAGGGAAGGCTTCAGGCGGCTAGGTCATCTGGATGTTCAGCCCATGGTTGGAGGCGACTTGGCAACATATCACCCCTTAAGAATGGCTGCAGGAATACTTCACAGAAACATGGATGTTACTGAGTGGCTGATGTCGCATATCAATCACTTGCCTCACGGCAAAAGGGAAGCCGAAGTAATCCTCAAACAGCTAAACAAAGAGTCAACACCAGAGACGACGAGCTGCGGAAGAGTGCTAGACGCCATCTCAGCCATACTTGGCATATGCTATGAACGCACCTACGAGGGGGAACCAGCCATGAAACTGGAATCCGCCGCCCTCAAAGGCAAAGATGTTTTGAACTTGGCTCCCCGCTACAGCGGAAAAGTTTTGGACACCACATTTCTTGTTCACGAAATCTTCACCAAAAAAGACAGCTTTTCTGCGGCGGATTTGGCGTGTTCAGCCCAATCCTACTTGGCTAGGGGCTTAGCTCAACTGGCTATAGAAGAGGCGGAGCAGCTGCAAGTCAAGCATATAGGCTTCACGGGGGGAGTTGCCTACAACGAACAGGTTACATCAACTATCAGGAAAACAGTTGAAAGGCAAGGCTTCGATTTTCTTGTTCACCATAAAATTCCGGCTGGAGACGGCGGAACCTCTTTTGGTCAAGCCATTGTTGCAGGCTTCCAGAAAGAGTAATTAGTGTAAAAACGTATCACAGCAAAGCATAGAACAGGATTAGAGTGATGTAAATGAGGTTCTCAGGTTACACTGGCGGAGACATCCTTCTCAGTTTGACAGTGATTGTTGGGTTTTTTATCATTTTGCAGTTCATAGTAATGAATCAAATCGTACCTGCTCTAGTGGTCCTTGTTGGTCTCGTAATCCCTTTTTCGCTTGTAGCCATCGAGTGCCGAAAGGAGTTCAAGGAATTCCAATGCAGGAAATGCAACCACAACTTTAAGGTTTCACATCTACGATTGGCATTAACCATACAGTTTCGAGGAAAAGACCCTGCCCTCCCAGCAATTGCGGCTTACCATCTGAAATGCCCGAAATGCGGTGAAAAATCTTGGCTTGTTCCTCTGAAATAGGAAAGAGAGAGGGCTTAACCACACTCTAGATAACCTTGTGCTTCTTTGCAGAGAAAACCAATAGGTTAAATAAAAGGGGAGTTTAGACACTTTTTAGTGCCACAGAAAAGTTTGGGATAATGTTCCGAACTGGCACGGTGAACATAAGATGTGTCTCGCTATTCCGGCTAAGGTTCTAGAAATTCATGGAGACGTTGCCAAAGTGGATTTTGGGCAGGGGGTTGCCCGAGAAGTGAATGTTATGCTGGTGGAAGCCCGTGTAGGCGAGTATGTTCTGGTTCACGCGGGATACGCAATCGAGAAGCTGGACCAAAAGGCTGCCGAAGAGAGCCTGAATATGTGGCGAGAAATTTTAGAACAAAGTTAAGATGTGAACAGTTTTGGCGAACAATAAGGAAGTAGTGAAAGGCGAAGAAGTGACCCTAGAAATAGAGCCCGGAACTGACATTCTGGAAGTCAACAAGCAGCTTGCCCAGAAGAACAAGGAGCTTCTACATGAACACAACGTGAAAGCCATCGACGTTATGGGGTCTATAGGCGCCGGAAAAACCAGCCTAATCGAAAAGCTGGTTCAAGCACTCAAAAACAAGTATAGAATAGCGGTTTTCAAGGGCGACTTAACCACAACCATAGACGCGGAGCGGATTGGACGGCATGGCGTCAAGGTTGTTACCATAAACACTGGGCTGGAATGTCACTTGGACGCTAACGTGGTCTCTAAGGCTGTGGAAAGAATAAGCCTACAAGACATAGACCTGCTAATCATCGAGAATGTTGGCAACCTTATCTGCCCCGCCGAGTTTCCGTTGGGCACAGAGAAGCGGCTGGTTGTTGTAAGCGTCACTGAGGGACCCTACATGGTGGTTAAGCATCCATTCACATTCATGACTGCAGATGTTATGGTCATAAACAAGAAGGACCTAGCCGAGGCGATGAAGGTAGACGCTGAGCAGTTGAAGAAGCAGGTTAAAGAGATAAAGCCTGACGTGAAGGTTGCGGTTACCAACGCCCTAACAGGGGAAGGCGTTGAAGAATTAATCAAGGCGCTAGAACTATAGTTTAGGAGCACAACAGACAGTGCATGAGCTTTCCATGACCACACAAATCGTTGACAGCGTCCTAGAAGAGGCAAAAAAACAGGATGCAAAAAAGGTCACAGAGGTTCACTTGGTCATAGGCAAACTGACGTTTCTAGGCATCGAGCAGGTTCGCTTCGCCTACAACATACTGATCGAAGACACCATCATGAAAGGCTCAAAGCTGTTCATCGAGAAGAAAGACGGGGCTATAGAGTGCCCAAGCTGCGGCTACAAGGGAGCAATAAAATGTGAAGATGACCCAGCCTATCATGTGCCAATTCCGACCCTTCGATGCCCAAAATGTGGAAAGTCAGCAAAAATCCTTGAAGGAAAAGAGTGCACAATAAGAAGCATAAAAATGCTCAAGTAGGAAAAAGGGGACATGCAGCCATCAAGTAGACAGTTTGAACAGTTCAGAGACCCAGCTTTAGCAAAGAAGGTTGCAGACCACATCCGAAAGCTTGTCCCACCCAATGAAACAAAGTTTTGTCACGTCTGCGGAACCCACGAGTGGACCATCACACATTATGGACTACGGTCTCTTCTTCCCGACAACGTGGACGTGATAGCCGGACCAGGATGCCCAGTGTGTGTGGTTCCAGCAGCCGACATAGACGAAGCCATAGCCTTGGCTCAGAAGGGAGTGACAGTCACCACCTTCGGCGACCTCATCCGTGTTCCCGGCTCAGAAACGTCTCTTCAGGAAGCTAAGGCGTCGGGCGGAGACGTGAGAGTGGTGTACGCTTTAAGGGATGCCATTCAGATGGCGGAAAAAAATCCGGATAAAGAATTTGTGTTTTTGGCTGTTGGCTTCGAAACCACATCGCCTTCCACCGCCATAGAAGTGCTGAATAAGCCTCCCGAAAACTTCAGTTTCCTTGTTTCTCACAGGTTGATTCCTCCAGCTATGGAACTGCTTTTGGGTATAGGAGACCTGCATATTGACGGGTTTATTGCGGCTGGTCACGTTTCCACGATTATAGGAATGAAGCCCTACGAGATATTCACAGAGGCTTATGGGATGCCCACTGTGGCTGCCGGATTCGAGCCCTTGGATGTTCTCTTCGCCATCGACATGCTATTGCAGCAGCTGAAAGAGGGCGTGGCTAGATTGGAGAATGAGTATAAGCGTGTTGTCGCTTGGGAGGGCAACGTTAAGGCTCAGCAACTGTTGGAGCAGGTGTTCGATGTGGTGGATGGACGGTGGAGAGGACTGGGCAAACTTCCAAACTCAGCGTTGGCATTGAAAAAGGAGTTTTGGGCGTATGATGCACGGAAAAAGTATGACCTGAAAATCGAAAACGCAAGGGACATTTTGAAGGGCTGCCTCTGCCACTTGGTTATGGTTGGAAAAATTAAGCCGCCTGAATGCCCCAGCTACATGACGAGCTGCGTTCCCGAGTCTCCGAGAGGACCATGCATGGTCTCGAATGAGGGCACATGCAGAATCTGGGCAAAACACAGACAAGCTTAGCTAAATTTTGGTTTGCAGTACATAGAAATCCCCGAGTTGAGTCTAAGCCCTTAGTGCATGTTAAGCCCGAATAGACACCGTCTTTGCCGTGCACTTCTCTTCAGCCTTTTTGATGGGCGCACTCGATGCCTAGACGCATTACACTTTAGGTATTGTCCAGCCCTTTGAAGCGGAGTCTTTGGCGCATAAAGGTCTTCAGCTGTTACGACCAATATGCTCAATGCTTCAATGCAATACCAGAGCGTGCTCCCCAACTCGGGGGATATATTAGTTAGATATACTGGAAGATATAGTTTGTCGAGTTAGGAGCATCATGTAAACGAGGGAGCATCCGATTTTTTTAACATTTTTTTGTCAAAAAACTGGACAATTTCCAAGGTGGCCAGCGACCCAGAACGTTCAACACAAAAAAGAGACTTATAAGAAGATGCGTGTCGCGTGAGAACACACAAAAAGGGTAATTAAACCGAAGATTGAGTTTTACAGTCGAGTGTTTTTGGCGAATCTGCCGTCATCCCTGCGTGAATGCATTTTGTCAATTTTTCCTGTTAGCCAGCCGATTTTTTCTGCTTCTCTTTGATCGAAATGTGGAACAAAGGGCTTGATGTCCAAAAGCGGGGTTCCATCAATTATGTCCACATCCTGGATGTGCAGTATGTTTTCTTCTTTTTTGGTGAGGCGCACAATCGATACTCCAACAG
>Ga0207752_1000851_pt1 | contig 14336 bp, 12 predicted proteins | sample Pon2CUnioCityCA_6_FD_187272 | JGI IMG/M metagenome (GOLD analysis project Ga0207752, IMG submission 187272) | Marine sediment microbial community from Union City, CA, USA - Pond 2C Sediment 2 (SPAdes) | ecosystem: Environmental > Aquatic > Marine > Intertidal zone > Salt pond sediment ...
TGGTCTGTCGCTGGCGATGCCATCAACACCTTTTTTCTTGTATTCGGCAACCTCTTCGGGTTTGTTGATGGTCCACACAATCACCTTTAAGCCCTTTTCGTGAGCCTTCTTGACGTTAGCAGAGTGAGTGAAACGATACAGCGAAAGCAGATACTCGGCTTTCAAATCCAAGGCCGCCTGTATGGGATTCTTGTGCCGCACATAGATTAAGCCAGTAGCCACTTCCTTATTCAGCTCTCTAACCTTCCGGAGAGCCTCCTCATGGAAAGAGATGATTATCACGTTATCCAAAAGCCCCTTCTCTTGAATCAAATCTAACACCTTATCTTCAATCCCGGTTTCCTTGAGTTCCACCAGAATCTTCACCCGCTCACCCACAAACTCCAGCGCCTCTCCCAAGGTGGGTATATGTTCCCCCTCCTCAGTAACGAACTTTTTTATCTCCTCCAAACTAAGCTCATCAACTGAGCCTCTGCCATCCGTGGTCTTGTTCACATCAGAGTTGTGGATAACAACAATTTCCTCATCCTTTGTTCTTCGGACATCCAATTCCACGGCGTCAACTCCAAGCTCAATAGCACGCTTAAAGCTACGCAACGTATTCTCAGGCTCGTAAGCCCTTGCCCCCCTATGACCTATCTTCAACAAACCTTTTGCACCAACACCCAACTCTGTAGACACATAAGATTATGTGCGGGAAACGTAAATGAAATTTGCTGTGCTCCCAGACTTTCTGATAGTCACAGCATCTCCGGCAAGTAATCCAATGAGATTCTCGTTGTTGTCAGCCAACAGCCATGCAGGTCCACGGATGACAGTTAACTTCACGGTGGAATATTCTGGAACCACAAAGCTCTCCATATTACTGTTGTGCAGATTGTTGAATGATATGCCGATGCCTTCGGCGAAGCTTTTTCCCCCTGTCGCTCTATAGTATCCTGTGGAACCGAAGGCTGTAGCAACTATGACGCCGTCGCCAATCAAGTCTTTGCACTCTTTTCCGTCAACGGAGAGGGAGAACCTCACGGCTTGCGTCGGCAGCTTGGGGTGAATCTGAATCTCATTTAAGCCAACAAGCTTTCTGCCTTTAGCTTCTGTCTCCAATTTCATCTTCTCATGCAAACAGTAGTCGCCTTCTCTAATCTTTGACAAGACATCCTTCAACTCATCCAGAGTGTAATCATATTTTCTGCAGGTCTGTGAAGTCTTGATTATCAGCTTCGGAACCTCAGGAAACACTCTCTCACCGAAAAGAACGGTGCCGTCTCCACCGTAACAGACAACAAAATCAGGGTTCTCCTCAACAACCTTGAAGCCCTCAGCAGCCAAAACATCCATAATCTTTGAAGTGCCCTTCCGAGAAACCACTAGAACCTTTTCCAGCTTTTTCGGCTCCATCGACAAGTCGCCCACCACTGTTTCCAGCCTACCTTAACATGTCTATACGTTAAGACTAAAAAAACTGTGTGCCCCCGTAAAAATGTTTACGGACGACCCTTAAGGATTTCTGGCAGTCTCCTACGCAAAACTAAGGCGACAGGAACACCAACCAGCGCACCTACAGTGACTTGTAGTATGTTTAAGGGAATTGCCGCCACGGCAACACCTAATCCCCACAAATAGACCTCAGTAAGAAAGTAACCAGTAACCATTTCAACCCCAGCAGCAACAACCGCAAAAACGTCCCGAAAAACACTGTTCTTATTGCTAATAAAGCCAGCAATCAAGCCCTCCAAACCTTTGATAACCAACGTGAACGGAGCATAAATGGGATATCCTGGGAGGTCAGCCACGGCTGAGCCTAATCCCCCTGCAACACCGCCTATAAGCGGGTTGAATAGTAAGGCGGCGACAAAAATCATGGCGTCTCCAAAGTTGAAGTATCCGCCCATACCGTTAGGAATCTGGACAATTAGCGTTCCCACAGTAACCAGTGCTGACATAACTGCCATCAGAGAAATCTGAATCACGGCTTTTTGTCTTTCAACCAATTAACGCACTTGAATAATACAGTTGGAATGATGCTATTAAAAAGTGATTGCAAATTTTTGATTAGAAGCTGGCGACACCCTTCTTTTCTGAATAGTCATACCATCTCCAAAGTTTATCAATCGCCTTCTCAGAGTATCCCTGTTGTTTCATCAGAACAGTAAAGGAGTTTTTTGCTTTCATCTGAGGGCTTCCAAACAATCTAGAATAGATATGTGAATATAAAAAAGAGTTGCGAATCTAGAATCCAGTTTTTGTAGATATGTACAACGTAGATACAGTTACATTGTGCCGTTAATTCGACAATGATTCTTCAACAAAAATTCGTTTCCAAGCACCATGGACATTAAACAGAGGCTGGCTAGCCCCATTTCTCAAGAAAGTTTTCTGCTGCTGTCCGCAATTTTTTTCGTGGACTATCAAGACAGGTTTTAACAAAAGATGTCACTTGTTGTTTCTTGTCGATTCTGTCAAAAAACAGGTCAAAAGCTTTGATGGTGTGTTGAGCGATAACTCTTCTGCATTCTTCGGTCAGATGAGGTGTAGTGGAAAGGTTTTGAACTTTCAGCAGTTCGTCGGTAATCTTGGGTATAAGGTAAGGTTTTGCATGTGCAATCTTACCTGAATTGCCAACAACATTAGCTACTGTAACCATGTAGTCGTCATCTAAAAAGCTGTAATACCTGTCAAAAATGGCGTCAAACTTGTTGTCTGTATCAACTTGAGTTAGATTGGCAATAATAGCGAGGGCATTCCAAGTTAGGATTCGGTATTTGCTGTCCAGCAGATTAACAAAAAAATCAAAGTGGGGATACAGTTTCTCCGGATGTTCTTCGCTTAAATCCATCAACACTTTCGAGCAGCCATATCTCACAGCGGCTCTTGGATGGTTAACACCCTTAAGCAGCAAAGGAATCAAACTAAAATCCTGCTTAACCCTATTGAGCAGCTCCTCTTTTGTTACTGTTTTGTCCATAAGAGACTGAGCTAACTTAGAAAAATCGACCTTTTCATCCATTTCTTGTGTTCCCCCATCCGAGCCTGAAGCTTAATTAAAGCGAAGTGGAGCCGGGGATGGGAATTGAACCCATATAGAGCAACTCTGCAGGCTGCCGCCTGAACCATTCAGCCACCCCGGCATCCTAAAATCGGGAATTCAATGCTATAACCTTATCGATAACCAAGTTGCGTGGATGTGGCTAACTGTTACTGGTTCTCGGGGAGGCTGCTACCTGCCTGTTTACGCTTTGAGGTATTTTTCAGGGTTCTCTTCGAAGGCTATCTTGCATCCGGGAGCGCAGAAGTAGTAGGTTTTTCCTTTGTAAACTGTCTTGTGCTTAGCCGTTTTCTCGTCTACTTGCATCTTGCAAACTGGGTCAACTGCCAATCATCTTTCACCTCCATTCCATCTTTTAGTTCTGGCTATCCAATTTTGGTTTAAACCGTTTCAGCAGCGAGGCGTTAGTAACCACAGACACGGAACTGAAAGCCATAGCCGCAGCCGCAAAAATTGGATCCAACAGAATGCCAAATGGTTGTAGTACTCCGGCAGCCACGGGAATCAGAACAGTGTTGTAAGCGAATGCCCAAAACAATCCCTGCCTAATTTTGCTCATCGTGGCTCTGCTGAGCTGTATGCTGATGACCACATCTCTGAGGTCATTTTTGACCAACACGATGTCTCCGGTTTCCATCGCCACGTCTGTTCCGCTTCCAACAGCAATACCAATGTCTGCCTGTGCCAGAGCAGGAGCATCGTTTATTCCATCACCGACCATGGCAACTACCTTGCCTTCATCCTGTAACCTTTTGATTTCTGATGCTTTGTCTTCGGGAAGCACCTCTGCCAGCACCCTGTTCATGCCGACTTGTCTTGCGATAGCCTTTGCTGTGCGTTCATTGTCGCCTGTAATCATGACCACTTCGAGACCCATCTTCTGGAGAGTCTTCACCGCCTCCACAGAATACTCCATCAAAGTATCAGCCACAGCAATCAGACCCGCAGCCTCACCGTCCACTGCAACCAGCATAGCGGTCTTCCCATCCTCCTCCAGCGCCTCCATTTTCTCCTCAAGCTGAGCTATGTTTATGCCGTTTTTTGCCATCAACTTCCTGTTACCCAGCAAAACTGTCTTGTTGTCATGCTTTACTTCCACGCCGTAGCCGGGTATGGCTTTAAAGAATTCTGGGTCAACAACTTCAAGATGCCTCTCTTTTGCCCGTCTTACTATCGCTTCTCCGAGAGGATGCTCCGAGTTCTTCTCTGCAACAGCCGCAAGCCTCAACAGTTCGTCTTCGCCAACTTTTTCGACTTTTTTGGAGACAGATGAAGGATTACCAGCTAAAGATTTGGCAGCTACGATGTCCGTGACTTCTGGTTCTCCTTTAGTCAAGGTTCCAGTCTTGTCGAACACTATAGCTTGGAGTTTGTGAGCGGTCTCCAGCGCTTCTCCGCTCTTGATTAAGACTCCATTTTCCGCCCCCTTTCCGACACCCACCATGATGGCTGTGGGCGTGGCTAAGCCCATGGCGCATGGACAAGCAATAATCAGAACTGCGATGAAAATTGTGAGGGCAAAAGTGAAGCCCATTCCCAGAAGATACCAGATGATGAAGGCGGCTGTTGCACTTGTAATTACTACTGGAACAAAGTAACTGCTTACCACATCCACCAATCTTTGGATAGGCGCTTTGGACCCCAGCGCATTCTCAACCAGCCTTATTATCTGCGCTAAAACGGTGTCGGCGCCGACCTTTGTTGCCTTGAACTTCAGCACCCCAGTTTTGTTTATGGTTGCGCCCACAACTTGGTCGCCCACCTTCTTTTCAACGGGGATGCTTTCGCCGGTTATCACCTTTTCATCCACTCCAGAGTAGCCTTCGATCACCACGCCGTCAACAGGTATCTTTTCTCCGGGGCGGACAACAACAATGTCGCCGACCTGAACGTCCTCCACAGGTATCTCAGTCTCTTCGTTGTTTCGTATGACGCGTGCAGTTTTGGCTCGGAGCCCCATCAGTTTCCGTATAGCCGCGGATGTTCTGCCCTTGGCTATCGCCTCCAACAGTTTGCCCAGAATAAGGAACGTCATCAAGGAAACCGCAGTCGTGTAATACAGTTTTCCTTGTCCCGTGAAGGTGACGTAGACGCTGTAGAAGTATGCTGCTGAGGTGCCCATTGTGACTAGCACATCCATGTTTGGGTTTATGTTTCGGAGCGCCTTGTATGCGCCCACAAAGAAGCTGTGCCCAACTATGAAGTGAACGGGCGTGGCTAAAACGAACAGTAGCAACGGAATGAAATTGTCTACAGGCAGAGTGGGAAGAGTAAATGGGATTAATTGGGCATTGCTGTAGATTACTACAGGTATTGTTACTGCCGCGGAAAACGCTAACCTGATTTTCAGAGAACGTATTTCACGGTCTCTTTCCTTCTGTTCTGCATCCCCCACATCTCCCTCGGACTCAACGACATCGTATCCCACGTCGCGTATAGCCTTCTTGATTCCCTCTAAGCTAATCTGCGCTGGATTATATTCTACGGTCGCTGTTTCTAAGGCAAAGTTGACGACAGCCTTGTATACGCCCTCTTTCTGGCTTAGCGCCTTCTCTATAGCCTGTGCGCACATGGCACAGTGCATCCCGCTGATTTTCAGAGAAACTGTTTGATGGATTACCCTGTATCCTACTCCAGCGATGGCATCCTCGATGGCTTTCTGGTCCACCACATCCGGGTTATAATCTATAATCGCCTTTTCAGCAGCAAAATTGATAGAAGCATAAAGTATTCCCTTCAACTTGGGCAACCGTTTTTCGATGGTCTGCGCACAAGTAACGCAACTCATTCCCCCAATGCTGAGAACAAGACGTTTTTTCTTTTCGTTAACCATTAATACCCCTTTTTCTTTCTTCACACGCCTTAGCAGAGCAAAGTTTCTTGTTTTTCAGTTAAGCAATAATCAGTCACAAGAATTTGCTTTGCACACTATTCTATAATATCGGATGTTATCAAAATTATTTAACGATTCCTTTTTTGTGAAAGCCATACAAAAAAGTCTATCAAGTTTACATAACCTGAAACCATAATCTTTTAATGACACCCCGCAACTGAAAAATAAAAGGAAAAGCAATTTTTGGGATGTGACTGTCAGGATGGAAGACGAAGAGCTTGAAAGAATAAAAGCCAAAAAGATGAAAGAAATTATGAGCCAGCAGAATCCGGGCGTAGTTAAATTGAATACTTCAGCTTTTGACGATTTCATAAAGACTGATTTGCCTGTTGTTGTCGATTTCTGGGCTGACTGGTGCATGCCCTGCAGAATCATGGCTCCGGTGATGGAGGAACTGTCTAAAGAATACGCAGGAAAAGCTCTGTTCGGGAAAGTTAATGTTGATGAGAATGCTCAGATTGCTGGTCGCTACGGAATTATGAGTATACCCCATTTTCTGATCTTCAAAAATGGCACTGTTGTCGAGAAGATAGTTGGTGCCGTGGGTCGTGGACCTCTAGAAAACGCCTTGAAGAAGCATCTCTGAGGGACCAAAAAAGAGATTACTTTTATCCGCTCTAAGCGGATAGATATAGCAACTCAAACAGTTATTGGGATAGAGTAGGGAATGTGTTTTCTTGTCACCGAAAGTTCTTAACGAAAATGATTCCGAGAAAAAATTGGGTTTCATCGTCAATCCCATTGCAGGCATGGGAGGGGCAGTGGGGCTAAAGGGCACCGACGGCAAAGACATTTTAGAGAAGGCGGTTAATCTTGGGGCAGAGCCAGTGGCTCCGGCACGAGCAGAATCTTTTCTATCTGAGTTAAAGTCTCTCAGAAAGGATGTCAGGCTGATTGTAGGCGCTGGGTTGATGGGAGAAACCGAAGCCCGAAAACACGGTTACGGCTGCAAAGTTTTTGGAGAAAACAGAGAACAGACCAGTAATGAAGACACTGTGGAGACTGCGAAACAAATCGTGAAAGAGGGAGTTGACATTCTCATCTTCTGTGGTGGAGACGGCACAGCCCGGGATGTGTTGAATGCTGTTGACAAGCAGGTTCCTGTTTTGGGTGTTCCCACTGGGGTTAAGATGCACAGCGCAGTTTTTGCTGTTGACCCCAAAGCCGCGGCGAGGATTACCTCAAGGTTTCTGAGAAAACAGTTGCCCCTCTGGGAGGCTGAAGTCATGGACATAGACGAAGAGGCTTTCCGGCAGGGCAGAGTTTCTGCGAGGCTGCACGGTTACCTGTTGACCCCCTATGAGCCAACTCTGATTCAGGTAGCCAAGATGGCATCGCCCATGACAAAGGATGAGTTGCGGAATCAGGCGGCACTTGCGGTCTACATCACAGAAACCATGAAGCCAGATGTTGTTTACATTGTTTCTGCGGGGACAACCACCCGCACCATAGGAGACCTGTTGGATGCCAAAAAGACGCTGCTGGGAGTGGACCTGTTCTACAACAAGAAGATGATAGCCAAGGACGTAAACGAAAAACAGATTCTGAAGAACATTAAAGGAAAAGCTGCTAAGATTATCGTCACGCCCATAGGCGGTCAGGGCTTCATTTTCGGCAGAGGAAACCAGCAGATAAGCCCACAGGTAATCCGGCAGGTAGGCATAGACAACATAATTGTCATCGCAACAGACAACAAGATGAAAAACCTGAAAAGCTTGAAGGTGGACACCGGCGACCCCGAACTTGATGCAGAGTTTCGCGGCACCATCAAGGTTGTTACGGATTACAAAGTGGAGCAGAAGACGCCAATTGAATAAGTATAAATTGCGTGAAGTAATTTGGTTTTCGTAATAATTGGTGGATGGGATAGCAGAATGAAGAGGTTTGTTACTATGGGTAGAGGAGGCAGCGGCAAAACAACTTTTGTTGCCCTCATGACCAAATACTTTATCGAAAAAGGTGACGTTCCACTCCTTCTTGTGGACGTTGACCCGGACCAGAACCTGTCAGAGATGGTTGGGGCAGACCTCAAAAAAGAAGGACGAAAAACCGTGTCCGAGCTGCTTATTGAAACCTTTCTGGACAGAGGAGGCACAACCGTCGGAGTTCCCCCCTCAGAGAGGCTTGAAAACAAAATCTGGGAAGCAGGACTCTACGAGGGAGAACACTTCGACATGATGGCTGTAGGAACAAAATTCATAGAAGGCTGCTACTGTCTCCCGGACGCTGCCTTGAAGAAGGTTCTGGAGAGCCTAACCAAAACGTACAGCTATGTTCTGATTGATTCTCCGGGTGGACTAGAACACCTTAACAGACGAATAGCCTCTAAGGTAGACGACATATTCGACATTATTGACCCATCCCAGAAATCCTTCAATCACATAGCAAGAGCCTACAAAGTAGCCAAAGAAGTGAAAATAGACTTCAAAAACTTCTATGTGGTCGGAGGCAACAGATTTCCGGAAAAACTGGAATCAGAAGTGGAAAAAAGAACAAAGCTGCGATACTTGGGAAAAATCAGCCACGACAAACAAGTGGAAAACTACGTTCTCTACGGAAAATCACTACTCGACCTACCAGAATCATCCCCCGCATACAACTCAGTGAAGAAAATAATGCAGAAAGCAGGATATTAGGAGACTAATAATACTTCATTGTTGAAAACTAGCTTTTTTCTGGAAATCACGCACCCGCCCAAAAAGATGAAGCTAAACTTCCCCCAGAAACTTATGAAACAGAAAAGGATTCTCCTGTTTGCTCAGTCAACAGGAACCTCTGCAGAGCCAGCAATGTTGGAGCATGAGTTATCTTGCCAGCAGTTAACAGTTTCTGTATGTTGCTGATGGGCACGAGTTTCACGTTTATTTGCTCAGTCTCCTCCAGCCTCTGCGCTCCCTTCTCGAGGTCTTTAGCAAAGAAAAGATGAGCCCGTTGAATGCTTCTCGACAAAGGATGAAAACAACCCATGCATGCAAGTTGACCGGCGCTGTAACCAGTTTCTTCTTCAAGTTCACGGAACGCAGCTTCCTCAGGAGTCTCCCCGTCTTCGATGTGTCCGCTGGGAATCTCGAGACTCAAACAGTTTCTGGGATACCTGAGAATCTCTATCATCACAATCTTATCATCTGCGAGGGGCAGAATAGACACGAAATCTCTTAACTCAACCTTCGTAAAGGTTATCTCTTTGCCGCTGGGCAAAATCACCCTATCATCGAACACGGACACGAAGTCTGAGCGGCAGAGAACCTTTGTATCAACCAATCTCCATTTCCTCAACAAACTCAACTTCCATTGCTCAACTAAACGGAAACAAGAGATATTAAAAAGTGATTCCACGCCAATAGAAGATAATACCACACCAAACAACAAGCAAGGAACATGATAGAAATGACAAAAAACATAACATCAAGCTACCGAAAGCTGCTAGAAAAAACAAAGAACATAGCTACGCTCAGTTCAGCAACAGCAATTCTCCACTGGGACATGGAAACAATGATGCCCCCACGGGGAATCAAAATGCGGAGCCTACAGCTGGCTATGCTCAGCCGAATCATCCACAAAATGAGCACCGACCCCAAGATTGGACGCTTGCTAAGAGAGATTATTAAGCATCCAGAATACGGAGAACTAGACCAAGTCCAAAAAAGAAATCTGTACCTGATAAAGAAACATTACGATGAGCAGACAAAACTTCCCGAAGAGTTGGTCGCCGAAATCGCAAAACAAAAAGCCATAACGATTGACACATGGAAAAAGGCGAAAGCCGCCAAAGATTTCCTCAAATTCAAGCCTGAACTTGAAAAACTCTTTAACATGAGGAAACAGGCGGCTGAAATCTTGATGGAAGTAAAAGAAACGGCTACGCCCTACGACGCGTTGGTAGACATTTTCGAACCCAAAATGACCTCTGCGAACATCAGCACAGTCTTCAACGAATTAAGAGAGGGACTGATTTCTCTGCTAAGGAAATGTGAAGCATCGCCGAAACAGCCTAACACAGCAGTCCTTAAGCGGGCGGTCCCCATTGACACACAAAAGAAGATAGGCAGAGCTCTCGCTGAATTCATCGGCTACGACACAGAATCAGACAAGTCTGGAGGCAGAATCGACGAGACGGAACACCCCTTCACCACAGGATACTATGACGATGTGCGAATCACAACGCATTACTACAAAAACAGGTTCGCTTCCTCAGTTTTCTCCATCCTGCATGAGGGGGGTCACGCCCTCTATGAACAGAACCTGAAAAAAGAATGGATGTTCCAGCCAGTGGGAGACGCATGCTCCATGGGATTCCACGAGTCCCAATCCCGATTCGTAGAAAACATCATAGGAAGGTCCCGCGAATTCTGGAGCTATTTCCTACCTGAGTTGAAACAACTCACGAGCAAAGCGCTTTCGGATGTAGATTTGGATGGTTTCGTCCACGCAATTAACCATGTTAAACCATCGAAGATCAGGGTTGAAGCAGACGAGGTCACTTATGGTCTCCACGTTATCATAAGATTCAACATTGAAAGAGACCTGTTCGCAGACAAGATAACCATAGATGAGCTTCCGCAGATATGGAACGAAAGCTACAGCGAGTATCTGGGCGTAACTGTTGAGGACGACTCTGAGGGTGTGATGCAGGACACTCATTGGGCCAGCGGATTATACGGGTACTTCCCAACATATGCTCTGGGGAACATCTACAGCGGACAAATACTAGCCCGCATGGAGAAAGAACTTCAGGACTGGAGAAACCAGATTTCTGCGGGCGATTTCGGAAGGGTTAAACAGTGGCTGGTCAAAAACGTTCACAGCATCGGAAACCTCTACAACCCAGCCGACCTCATAAAGCACATCACCGGCAGAGAACTCGCTGTCGAGCCCTACCTCAGCTATCTAAACAAGAAATATTCAGGGCTTTACGGTTTCTAGTCTACAAAGGTTTTTACTTATAGTTCACCATGCACTTGTTGGGTTGAACTTGTTGAGAGTGGGCTTTCACATCTCCATTTCTGGCTCCATCGATAGAGCAGTGGACAGAGCCGCTGAGTTAGGATGCAACACCTTCCAGATTTTCACCAGAAGCCCCAGACAATGGCACGCAGCAAAACTTGCCCCAGAAACCAGCCAAGCCTTCTCTGATAAAGTGAAGAGTTACGACATGAAACCTGTTTTTGCTCACATGCCTTACCTGCCGAATCTGGCTTCTCCCAGAGACAAAGTCTACGAAAAGTCCGTGAAGACCCTCACCTCAGAGCTGAAAAGATGCAAGCAACTGGAGATTCCCTACCTGGTGACTCATCTGGGCAGCCACCTTGGAGAAGGCATGCAAAAGGGCTTCACCCGACTAATCAATGGATTCAACCAAGCCCTCGAAGTCACTGATGGAAGCGTCATGCTTCTGCTCGAGAACACAGCCGGAACCAGAAACAGCATGGGAAGCACACTCGAAGACATCCAGCATATAATCGAACAGCTAGCCTATCCTGAAAGGGTTGGAATATGCTTTGACACTTGCCACACCTTCGCGGCGGGCTACGACCTCAGAACAGAGGAGACAGTGGAAGCGACAGTCAAACAGATAGATGAGATAATCGGGTTTGAGAAGCTTAAACTTGTTCACCTGAACGACTCGAAAGGAGACCTGAACGCCCACATAGACCGCCATGAACACATCGGCATGGGAAAAATCGGGGAAGAAGGATTCAGAAACATACTGGCAAGCAGGCTGGGAACATTGCCTCTCATAATGGAGACACCCAAAGACAACAGACACAACGATATTGACAACCTCAGAAAAGTAGAGGAACTGGCTGTTGGACTATAGAAAGAAGAGCAGGTATGTAGCTAGCTTCGTTTTTTGATTGGAACAAAATTTCTTCCAAATGCGCCGATATACTTAGATGTTGGGCGAATAAGAACCGCATCTTCATACTGCTCCATCACATGCGCAGTCCATCCTGTTACTCTGCTGGAAGCAAAGAATGCAGTATAGAAGTCTCTGGGAACCCCTAGGGCATGCATGACTAAGGCTGCATAAAAGTCCACATTGGGAAAAATTCCCTTCTTCTCGTGAACAGTATCCTGAATCTTCCGGCATTTATTGTAGATGGCCAAAGTGTCTCTCTGATGACACATTCTTTCAGCTATTCCTCTAAGATGTTTTGTCCTCGGATCCTCTGCTTTGTAGACCCTGTGACCAAAACCCATAATTTTCTTGTTGCCATCCAGCATACTCTGAATGTAAGCCTCCACCTCGTCAAGGCTGTTTATATCACACAGCATCGTCATCACGCTTTCGCTGGCACCTCCATGAAATGAGCCTCTAAGAGTGCCAACCGCAGAAGTCACAGCGGAGTACATGTCTGAGCCGGTGCCAGCCGTCACCCGAGCAGCAAACGTAGAAGCGTTTAGTCCATGATCCGCATGGAGTATCATAAACCGCTCCATAGCATCCTTTTCTTCTTTATCCGCAACCTTTCCTCGGAACATGTACAGAAAGTTTTCAGCAAAACCATATTCTCTAAGTGGAGCAACAGGATTCTGTTTTGCGCGGATTCTATGAAGAAACGCAATTATCGTAGGAACCTTGGCTATTATCCGGATGGCTCTTCTTTGATTTGCAGAAACGGAATTGTCGTTTCGTTCAGGGTCACATTCTCCAAGATGAGAGACTTCTGTGCGTAACACCTCCATTGGATGAGAGTCAGATGAAGCAGATTTGAGGCGTCCAATAACTGGATCCGGTAAAGTCATCTCAGAGAAAAGCTGTGACTTGATGGTGCCCAGTTCTCTCGTGGTAGGCAACTTGTTGTGCAATAATAAATAAACGACTTCTTCGTATGACGACCGGTCAACAAGATCGTCAATGTTATAACCCGAATAATAGAGATACCCAAGCGGGTCTACATAACTAATTTTGGTTGTAGCAGCAGCCACACCCCTGAGACCACGAATCACAACTTTGCTGTAATCGTCATCCGTCATCTTCCATCAGCCTATTTTTGGTAATCATACCGACTCAATCTAACGTTTACCAGATTAAGCCTTTCTTTAATCACATCACACGCCCTAATTAACCCGTATTTGGCAATATTTAAGGCATATACAAACCGCAGAAACTTTCTTGAAATTCTAAGTGGGGAAACGTTATAGCATAAACAGCAGAACCTTATACATATCAGATGTGGACGGGGATTACGCAGTTGCAGATTAGAACAGTCGCAACCATTCTCGCTTGGGTTGTAGTTGTATTACTCCTGCTGAGCAGCTTCTTCAGGTCAGAATGGATACTGCCGATATCGATTGTTTTAACAGCTATTGCAATTCTCGTTTACTTCAGTCCACGTATAAGAAAAAACACAAAAAAACAGAAGAGCTGAGGGCAGCCATTTTGTTTGATGTTCACTGCATTCTTTAATTCTAGGAGTGTACGTCACGCGTTATAGACACGTTAAAGCATTAATGATTACAACAATATGTATATTTTGGAATCTGCGAATCCGAAAATTTACATCATTTAGAGCAAATGTAAAAACAGGCAAAAAAGCCTCAAATTCTATAAAGGAGAACGAAAAATGAAAAAATCGATTAACGTAACTCTATTAATGCTATTATTTACAGTCCTAATGAGCGCAGTAGTGGTTGCACCAGTCGCATCAGCAGCGGAAACGGGAAAGCTTCCCACGGTATGGGTGAAAATACATAGAATCCAAGCCGTTGACACCAACGAAAACGTTGAAGGTGAGACAGACTGGCGTTATAACATCACCGTAAGCGACAGCGAAAAAGTGATAACACAAGAACACAAATGCTCGAAATCAGGCAATGACATAATAGTTGATTGCGAAGAATCTTTCACTGACATTAAGAACCAAAAAGTGTCGGTGAAAATATCACTCTACAAGGATAATCCACCACGCACCGAAATCGCAGATATCAGCAACTCAGGAACGTCTTTTGATTGTATATACAATCTTGCAACAAACAAATTCAGTGGCGACAACACTACTATGGAAGACGAATACTACAAAACGTCAGGCGATTATGCAAATCTCTGGTTCACCATTTTCGATGACTATTCCGCGCCTGTAGCAAATGCTGGCAAAGACCAAACCATTTACACTGGAGAAACGAATTTTGATGATTCGCTTTCAACAGCTTCAGAAGGTTCGTCCATAGTCAGATTTGAGTGGGATTTCGAAAACGACGGAATCATAGACACGGAAGGAAAAACCACAACACATACCTATAACCAGAAAGGAACGCAAACATGTAGATTGATTGTGACTGACAGCATAGGTGTGACGTCAGAGGACACGTGTCGTGTGAGCGTCCTTAACAGGAAACCAATAGCTGAATTTACGTTTTTCCCAAGTGATCCAACCATTAAAGACGAAGTGAACA
>Ga0207752_1000852_pt1 | contig 14331 bp, 10 predicted proteins | sample Pon2CUnioCityCA_6_FD_187272 | JGI IMG/M metagenome (GOLD analysis project Ga0207752, IMG submission 187272) | Marine sediment microbial community from Union City, CA, USA - Pond 2C Sediment 2 (SPAdes) | ecosystem: Environmental > Aquatic > Marine > Intertidal zone > Salt pond sediment ...
GGGTCGTACGCTTGCGGCGAAGCCGCCGTGAAGCTCCAGACGGTTCCGGTTGTCGTCGTCCCATCCGCCTGGACCTCATCCACCCGCCAGTAATACGTCTGCCCGGGCACGATTTGGCCCGTGTGGTAGTACACCGCTACCGTTTGCGGCCCCTGAAAGTCGGCCTCGGTCAGCTCCGGCGTGGTCCCCACGTATACCCGGTGCGCCACCGCGCCCTCACCGGCCGTCCATCTGAGCAGCGGCATCGCCACGCCCTTGGCCCCGTCCGCCGGCTCGGCCAGCACCGCCTTCTCGAACGACGGAGCATTGCCCTCAAACAGATCCGCCACATGGGAGGCGGAAAGATCGCGATTGTAGATCCGCACTTCGTCGATCGCGCCGATGAAATTGTCCGTCGTATTCGACGGATTCTTCCCGATCAACACATTATGTTGATTGACGGCGATTCTCCCGGCGTGCGTGGCCTGGCCTTCCAGCTTGCCGTCCACGTACGTCTTCAGCACGCTGCCGTCATAGGTGCCGACGACGTGGCGCCATTCGCCGTTGAATGAATTGTCAATCGAGATGCGCGTGGCGTACCATCCGCCGTCGTAGATCCAGAAGATCAGCAGATTGGTCCGGTGCTTGATCCCGTACGTGTCCCACTTCGAGACGTAGTGGTTCTGCCCGCCTAACTGCTCCGCGGATTCCCCGGCATCCACCGTCCGCACCCACGCTGAGATGGTCAGCTTGTCGGTGATGTTGAGGCTCGCGCTGTTTCCGCAATCGACGAAGTCCGTGATCCCGTTCAGCTCCAGCGCCCCGCCCGCATACCCTTCGATCCACTGGGGCGCGCCGTTGATCGTGCCGTCGTTTCCACTGCCGCTCAGATCGTGAACGACCGTCCCGGCGCCCTCGTCAAAGGCCCAATGCCCCACCAGAGACCCCGCACTCGCAACGCTGCCGACCAGCAGCAGGACCGCAAACACACCCGTTGTCAGTTTCCTGGCCATGACGACTCTCCTACCTGCAACGATATGGCGACTGATCTGAATCCTCCATGGGCGCCACAGACGCATCCGCCTGCATCCCACACCCTTGTATTCTATCAAAACAGCCCCTCACGGCAAAGTCCATTTATGACGCCACGGCCCGCCGGCCCTACAGATTCACGATCTCCATGAGCGTGACCTTGAAGACAATGTCCTGGCCCGCCAGGGGATGGTTCGCGTCCAGCGTAATCTCGGTGTCCGTCACGCCGATGACGGTGGCGGAGAGCACCCTGCAATCCTCGCTCGGCAGGCGGAGCGTCTGGCCGACCTTGGGCTCGATCCCTTCCGGGAAGAGCTTGCGGTCGATCACCTCGACGAGCTCGTCGCGTCGCGGGCCGTAGCCCTTGTTCTTCGGGACGACCACGATGCGCGACTCGCCCGGCGACATGCCGATAATGGCCTTCTCAAGCTCCGGCAAGATATCGCCATGGCCGACGATGATCTCAAGAGGCTCGCCGGGCTCGGACATCTCGAACTCGCGCCCGTCCGTCAACCGCCCCTCGCAGCGAATTCGTACGATATCGCCCTCATCAACGCGCGTCATTTTCGTCTTTCCCTCAAAACGATCGCGGAGGCCCGCCCCCTACTCCCCGTCGGCATCGTCCGCGCACGACTGCGCGTCCGCCTCGGCGCGCGTGGACATCAGGTGCTCGTATTTCTCCGCTTCATCGTCGTACCACACGGTGATCCGGTACCAATCATCCGAGAATCCCTTGGCCTCGGAAATGGAGATGATCCGGAAGCACTTCAGCTCGCTGTTGCAGTACTTGACTACCTTCTTCTTCAGCTCCTCGGCGTCTCCCGAGAACACCGGTCGGGTGAATTCCTTGAACAGGATCGCCATATGCACTCCTTGCCGGGAGGACGGACCAACGGTCTATCGCCCCCGCTGCTGCCTGTCATTCATCGTATCTGGTCGCCCCGGCGCACGCCAGTGTTGATGCCGTGCCGGACGGCGGCCACCGGCATCATAACGGATATCAACAGGCCCAGGCAAGGAGGATTTGGGCGACGCAGGCTATAATCGCCACGGGCTGCGCATGGCTCGTGCCAACATGCGGTCCGCCTCGGGATCGCCGACAAAACGCTCGGTGGCGGGGTCCCACTGCAATCTGCGGCCGAGGCGCAGGCAGATGTTGGCGATGTGGCAGGTTGTTGTGGAGCGGTGGGCCACTTCCGGCGGAGCGATGGTCCGGCCCCGCGTTCGGACGGCCTCGAGGAAGTCGCGGTGGTGGCCCGCCATGTAGGCGTAGCCCTGCTGGGCGGCGTTCAGTTTTCGCATGATCGCGTCGTTGGAGGCGGTCACCTTACCGGTGTCGTCTACGCTGACCCAGCCGTCCGTGCCAACAAACTTGTTGCCGCGCGGCCCCCGGCCGGGCTCGGTCTCGTCGTGCATGATCATCTTCACGCCGTCGGGGTAGGTGGCGACGACCTCGAACCGCACGGGCGTATTGAACAGGCCGTCCTGCGGAAATTCCGCCCGGCCCTCGAAGTGCGTCGGGCCCGTGTCTTCATCCCCGTGCGCCCACTGAGCAAGGTCCGCGAAGTGCGCGCCGAGATCGGTGAGCTGCCCGCCGGAGTAATCGTAGAGCCATCGAAAGCTGCCGTGACATCTGGCGCGCGTGTACGGCTCGAACGGCGCGGGCCCGAGCCACCGGTCGTAGTCGAAGCCTTCGGGGACCGGCTGCACCGGCTGCGGCGGGCAGGTCGGGCCATTGTGATAGTAGCAGTGCAGCGTTTGCAGCTCGCCGAGCATGCCGCTGCGGGCGATATCAACCCCAAACCGGAAACAGGCGATGCTGCGCCGCTGCGTGCCGCTCTGGTAGACGGTGCTGTACCGCTTCATGGTCTCGGCCACGGCCCGCCCCTCCGCGATCGTCAGCGAGATCGGCTTTTCACAGTAAATGTCCTTGCCGGCTTTAGCGGCTTCGATGGCAAGGATGGCGTGCCAATGGTCCGGCGTGGCAATCAAGACTGTATCGATATCGTCCCGCGCGAGCACCTCCTGGAAGTCACTATACGCGGCACAATCCCGATTGCCGTAGGCGGCGTCCACCGTCTCCTTCGCACGCCGGAGATGGTTCGCATCGACGTCACAGACGGCAACCACGCGCACATCGTCAAACGTCAGAAAGCTCTTGAGATTGTGCGTTCCCTGGCCGCCGAGGCCGATCGCTCCCATGGTGAGCCGCTCGCTCGCCGCCGCGGCCCTGCACCCCAGCGAAGAAACCACCCACGGCACAGCCAACGCCGACGCCCCACCTGCAAGAAACCGCCGCCTCGATATCGTCTTCATGATGCTGGATTCCCAACTGCCCATCGCATGAATAGATCCCGCAGACAACGTGCTGCGGGCCGTACGAGGAGCCATTCTAACGCATGAACCTGTTCGTCGCAAAGACTGATCACGTTGAACACTGTGCACTTGACCCTGTTCGCAGGATGACTACAATTCGGACGGCGAAAGTATGGTGCACGATGCGTCCGTGCAGTTGTGTTGGAGTAAGGAGCCGCTATGACACTGGATGTCCCGCGACCTTGGGCCGCTGTGGTCCTGATCGCCTCGCTGCTCGCCGGCGTCGGTTGCCTCGCTACCGAACATCAGGTCCCACGTTACGGTATCCACGAAGTGGTTTTCGAGGGTCCGGCGTGCGGCCCGACCGATGCGCCGGCAAGGGATATCGAGCTGGTGACGCGATGGCGTCACGAGGACGGCGGGCCGAAACTGACCGTCCACGGCTTCTGGGACGGCGACGGGCGGGGCGGCGCTGCCGGCAGCGTCTTCAAGGTTCGGTTCTGTCCGATCAAGGAAGGCGTCTGGACGCTCGTCGAGACGACATCGAACACGCCGAAACTGGCTAAGCAGCGACAAGGCTGCAGGATCGAGTGCATCGCCTCTTCCCACCCGGGCTTCTGGATTGTGGACACCGGTAACGCCGGCGGGCGATGGTATCGGCGTTCCGACGGCTCGCACCCATATATCTACGGCAACACCATGTACAGCTTCCTCTCGGAGACCGACAATCGGGGCCCGACGGGCGGAAACGTCGCGGATGACATTCGCGCGAACGCCGGCTATTTCAAGAAGGTGCGATTCTCCATCACGGGCGACCGCTATCCGCACCCGCAGGTTAAGCCGTTCCTTGACGATTCGGGCCGGCCGACCGACGACGGCGATTTCTCGCACCGGCCGAACCCGACGTGGTTTCACAATCGTCTCGACACGGCCGTCCAGACGGCGTACGAGAACGACCTCATCGCCGACCTGATCCTCTGCGGCCCCGACACGAAAGACTCCCGCTCCGTGTTGCGCGCCGGGAAGAACGACGGCGACCCGACACCGATCCTGCGGTATATCGCCGCACGGTATGGAAGCTATTCGAACGTCTGGGTCTGCCTATGCAACGAGTTCGACATCAAGCAGCCTAAGTACTCGACCGAGCAGATCGCGCGTTTCGGGCAGATCATGCGGCAACTCCTCCCCTACCCGACGCCGATGAGCATCCACACCCGGCCGCGAGACTGGTATGCCGAACTGAACACCAGCCCCCCGTGGCACGATCACGTTATCATTCAGAGGAAGATCAAGAAGCTACCCGAGGCGGCGGACTGGGTCTCGCGCAACCACGCCATCGGTGGGCATGTCCCCGTCATCGACGACGAACTCGCCTACGAAGGCGCGGGCGACGGCTGGACTGAGCCGGACGTTATTGAAGCGCACGTCGGCGCCTTCCTCGGCGGCGGCTACGGCACCACCGGCCACAAACCCGCGAGCAAACAGGGTCACTACTTCTGGGGCCGCTTCAGGGACTCGGAACACAAGGCCGCCGACAATCTCGCCTGGCTGCGACGGATCATCGATGAGAACGTCACCTTCTGGCGCATGGCCCCCGCCGATGATCCCGATATCGATGACAACAGAGTCGGGATCTTCAGCAACGTGCACCGGGACTTTCGCGTTATGGTCTGGCCGGGACATGAGTATGTCCTCGGAACCAATCGGGCTCGCTCCCAAATCCAAGCCGACCTGCCCGCCGGAACCTGGCGAGTGACGCGCTATGACGCAATCGACATGCGGCGGGAAGTCTTGAGCGCCGGTGCGTCCGGAAGGTTTACGTTTGATGCCCCGGACTCCCGCGCGGTCCTGTTCCATTTTCGCGAAGTGAACCAGTAAGGCAGGTGGAGCGATGCGTCGAGCGATCGTGACTGAGGAGAATCACTGACACGAACTGAATAACAGCGGTAACGCAGGGACGAACTGACGAAGGCAGATCAACTGCGTGAGACGGCTCCACGATCCGATGGTTTGACGGGAGAACGACGCGATGCACCCACTACTCATTTTGGCGATCGGCATTTTCTGCATCATCTTCATGATCACGGTCCTCCGATTGAACGCCTTCATCGCCCTGATTGTCTCGGCCATCATCGTCAGTCTCCTGGCGCCGGGCGAGCTTGCCGATAAGATCAGCCGTGTGGCCGTCGCCTTCGGCGGCACGGCCGGCAGCATCGGCATCGTCATCGCCTTTGCCGTGGTGATCGGCAAATGTATGATGGACAGCGGCGCCGCCGACCGGATCGTGCGAGCCTTCCTGTCGCTGCTCGGCGAGAAGCGGTGCTCCTGGGCGTTGATGTCGAGCGGCTTCGTCCTGTCGATGCCGGTCTTCTTCGACACGGTGTTCTACCTGCTCGTTCCGCTGGCCCGCTCGGCCTGTCGCCGGACCGGCCGCAACACGCTCCTTTTCGCGCTGGCCATTACCGCCGGCGGTGTGGTCACGCACTCACTCGTGCCGCCGACGCCTGGCCCGCTCGTCATGGCCGATCAGCTCGGCATTGATCTCGGTGTGATGATCCTCGTCGGGGGGATGATCGGCATCCCATGCGCCCTGGTGGGCATGGCCTTCGCCAAGTGGATCGACCGCCGGACGAACATCAAGATGCGGCCGATGGCCGACGGCATGGAGGAAGCCGAGCCCCTCGAAGACCACCAGTTGCCTGGCCTGCTCCCCTCTCTGCTGCCCATCCTGCTGCCCGTGGTCCTGGTCTCGATGAACACGATCGTCTCGACGGCCGCAAAGGCCGTGGCCAAGGCACAGGCCGCCGGCGCCTTGGCGGAGCCCTCCCTTCTGCAACGAGTCGCCGACGTGATGGCTATCCTCGGCAACGTCAATTTCGCCATGCTGCTGTCCACCGCCGTGGCCATGTGGGTCCTCAAGAGCAAACGCCGGCTCACCAACGCCCAGCTTGCCAAGGTCGTCGAGATATCCCTGATGAGCGGCGGCATCATCATCCTCATCACGGCTGCCGGCGGCGCCTTCGGCGCCATGCTCAAGGAAGCGGGCATCGGACCGAGGATCCAGGCGCTGTTCGCAGGCGGCGAGGCCGAACCAGCCGGCGGCGTCCTGTTTCTGGTCATCGGCGTGTTCATCGCCTGCATCATGAAGATCGCCCAGGGCTCCGGCACCGTCGCCATGGTCACCGCCTCGTCCATGGTCGCCGCGATGGTCCCGTCGATGGACTCGCTCGGCTATCCGCCCGTCCTGCTGGCGACCGCCATCGGCGGCGGCTCCATGATCGGCTCCTGGATGAACGACAGTGGGTTTTGGGTGTTCGTCAAGATGACCGGCCTGACGGAAACGGAGGGTCTCAAGACCTGGCTGCCGCTGGTGGCCGTCCTCGGCTTCACCAGCGCCATCGTCTCACTGATCCTGGCCATGGTCATCTCCGCCGTGTAGAAACATGAGCAGGACGGGATGACCACGAACGCCGCCGGGAACGATTCAGCCGCGGCAAAGGGGTCCGATGGCCGCTCGACCGTGCCAATGACTCCGACACAATGCCGGCTTACCGCCCGCACGCGGGGTTGTATCCTCCGCCAGTCGGTATGCGGACTATGGCATTGCGCCGATCACCACCCGGGCCAAGTTATATGAGGCCAGGAGAAGCGAGGTAATTCCTGATGCCGTTTCCGCGTCCGTGGGGGCCCCTATCACTTCTGAAGGGGTCTTTCCTTTTCGGTTGCGCGCCTGAGGGTCGGCGCCCTGCGCGACCAGCAACTCCATCGTCTCGGCCCGTTTCCTGCGCGCCGCCCAGTGAAGTGGTGTCTCGCCGGAATCATCCCGGGCGCCAACGTCGGCGCCTCTGAGGATGAGGATGCCGACGACGTCATTCCGGCCGTTGAGCGATGCTATGTGGAGAGGCGTTGCGCTCGGCACGTCATACGGCGCCACGTCTCCGTCGTAGTCGCTGCTCAAGAACAAAGCAGGTCTATGGCATCCCTTGTCGACCTGGGCATGGTGATCGAGCAGCAGGTTCACAACGTCGGCATGACCGTAGGAGGCCGCCATGTACAGCGGAGTGAACGCGGTCGTCAGCCTCAACGAGCGATAGCGTGTATCCGGCCGGTAACTGGAGACGAGGTCTGCCTTGGCGCCTTTCTCCAACAACACCTGTACAGTCTCGGCATGGCCCCTGCCTGCCGCCGTACAGAGAGCGGTAAGCCCTCGATGGGAATGCACATCGATCTCAGCGCCGTGATCGATCAACGTGTTGGCCACCTTCGCGTTACCCTCGTGGCACGCCATGTACAGCGGTGTGATCACGCCGCCTACGGCCTTGGCATTTACATCGGCCCCCACCTCCAGGAGCAACTCCACCATGGCGCCGTGCCCATTGTAGGCTGCCGCGTGGAGTGGCGTCATGGCATAAAGCCGGGAATTGAATGCCCTGTACGTGCCCAGCGCGTGTATATCCGCTCCGCGGTCAATCTCGGATTGAGCCGCGACGAGGTCGTTACGGGCAGCGATGTCAACGAGTGCTGAGTTGCCGGCACAACCCGCACCAAGACTCATCAGGGCGCCCAGCCCGCAAAGGAACAGGGCAGCCTTCCTATGCCTGCCCAGAGCAATCACGTTCTGCACACCGCTGGGCGAATTATGCGATTTCTCTCTACGATCCATCATGCTATCTCCCGGGCTAACGCTTTCATCGTTTGCTTTGGAGCCTCCATTCAGCGACTAACAGAAACTCTGGACACTCAGGACCACGCCGGGCAGGCTACCCGGAAGCACCAGCGCCCCCACGCAAAGACTGGCCCTTGCGTGCAGGCAGGCATGCGCGGATTGAGCAGCAACGCGCGAGCGGCACCAAAGGTCCATAACTTCTGGTGGACTCCTCAACGGTCCGCCCGGTGCGCAGCACAGGCACCTGCGGGACCGGGCGGTCCCTTTAGAACATGTATCCGGCGTGCACAGCCAAGCCGTCCCAATCCTCGTCCTCATCCCAAGTGATCTTGTACAGCGCCTTGATGAAGATGTTATTCGTAATGTCCCAGCGCCCGCCGACGCCCAGGTTCCAGATGAACTGCGTGTCATCATCGCTTCCACGTGCCGTTGCGCCTGTGGTAACGTTCCGCGCCTCTACCTCCATCGAATAATAGCCCAGCCCGATACCACCTGTGACAAACGGAGTGATTGGCCCTGTAAGGATGTTGTAGTCGAGATTCACCATCCACCAGAAGACATCCACATCCCCCTCTTCGACGACGGGATCCCCCCCCAGGGACGGTTCCTTCTGCATCAATATCGATCGAGCCAAAGAGTATGTCCGTGTTGAGGTTGAAGTTGTCCGCGAGATTCATGCCGAGGTTAACACCGTACATCGTCCAATCATCAAAGTCTATCCGCAGCCAACCACCCTCTGTCGATGACATTCCACCGATCCAATAACCCACCGCCGAGATTTCGACGTTGTCCTCACGGCTGGCTACCTGGGCGCTGCACCTGCCGGATATTGTCGGCATCACCAACAGCACGAAAACAATAGCAGTTGAGAGCTTCATTCGCGTGCGCATCATTGCTCCTTTCATTCTCTATTCCTTCCAATAGTCAGTTGCGCTCTTGCCATCGCACACATGACATTAGGCCTTCCCTCGTTCAAGGGGATACGTATAGGTACACCTCCTTTCCGCCTTTCTCGATGTCGCTTTTGTTGTGACGCGTCACGTCGACTGCCTGATTAGGTTCAACGCCATATCGAGTACCCGACCCGGAGCTTCACGGGCCTACGTTCCAGCTATAAGCGCGGCGAGCCTGCCAAGCACTGATTTCTCCCAGTCGGGTCGAAGGATATCACCCTCCAGCGAGACAACCTCCACGCTCGTGCGCTCGCGGCCAGCTCTTTCGACAAGAACCGCTATATTGTCGCGGTTGAGGCCATAGCCGTTCTGCGCGAGAATATGGCCCTCTTGCCTGCTCTCGCTGATGATTCTCAACCCTACATCCGCGACGGCGACTTTGGCCTTTCCCCACACCACCTCGAATGGTGCGTCATAGATGCAAGAACGTCCCGTGCCTCGCGCTTCCAGAGCATCGTCCGGCGTCGAACATCCTGCAAGCCCCAGAGTGGTCAGGGTGATGAAGGTCAACAAAGGCCCAACCTTCCATCTCATCTTACAGCTCCTTTCTCTGTCCATTACCCACCGGCCGGAATGCCCAGCATTCTGTTCACAGGTCTGCACGAAATCACTCTTAGGCCGTGCCCAACAGGCCACCCGGGCCGCGCCGGGTACGGCTCACTCACGTACACTACTGTTACTGAGAGTGGATACGACGTTTCCAAGCGCGCAATCATATGGAGCACACGCATGACTTCGCCTTGCCAACCAACTCGGCCTTCGATCCACACCGGCCTATTCCTTCGCCACGAATTCGCTGACCATCCGCAACTGCATCCTGTCTCAGGGAGCTTGGGCCGAGTCGATGAACGCCCGCCCCTGCGGCCGGCTGCGGAGCAGGCCCTTTTCCTCCATCTCGCTCATCACGGACGTACAGGCTCGGGGGCGGTCCTTGTTGGGCACCATCATGACCGCGCGAACCATGCTGCTTCCAGAGCACCTGCAAGACTTCCAGTTCGGCCGGTGCGCGGTGTTCGTGTCGAGATCTGACCATGGGATCGATCTCCTGGTTGCCGAGAAAGCGTAATCGTATTTCGGTTCTCGTTACGGTCGAACTTAGGGTCCACACAATAGTATGTCAACGGCGAAAACCGCCGAAGGTGAGATTCTTCTTCAGGGCCTTGCCTTCGGCGAATTCTGGCATGAACATTGCCCGCTCGGACGCCGCCTTTACAGAATAAGGGCGGCTTGGCAACAGTGAGCTTGTCGCACAGAAGCATTACCGGCAAGTAACCGATGAGCCCTTTCAACGCGCGGCACATTTTGCGGCACAGCAACCCGCCGCAACGAGCCGCAACAGGCCAATGAGCCGGACCGTGCAATCTCGGTTCTTCCGGCCGAAACAGCGGATTGCGACTTGATGCAAGTCCTTGCAGACTCAGAAACTGCGCCCGGGAGGACTCGAACCCCCAACCCTCGGTTCCGAAGACCGATGCTCTGTCCAATTGAGCTACGGACGCTTATGCCTGATTCAGAGGCTACATTGAGATTGGCCGGCGGCGGCCTCTCCGAAACCACGGCCATGCCAAATCCGACCATCAGTGAATATCAAACAGCGAGTCGGACGCCAGAACGCCCCACATACGCCCGCTAAGTGTACGGTCCAGAAGGCCGTCTGGCAAGAAGATTTGGCCGGCAGACCATCCAATTGACCCCCTGCTCTCTCGAAACAGTGGCTAAATCAGCCACGAGAGCCGCGTCAGGAGCTCCCTCAGAATACAACTGTCGGAGATGGCTTCGAGCCCCGGCGCACAACGACGATGGTTTCGCCCTTCCTGGTTGGGAATGTCAGAGTCGCCCCCGACAACTCCTCCGCTTTGGCCCCGTCGCGAAAGAGCGTGACGCCCACGTTGCCCCAGGGATTCACCAGGCGGCATTCGCTCCCGGCTTGCGACCGGATTTCCACCATCGGGATCGTGCCGTCGCGCTGCGCGGAACTGACCAGGAACGCCCCACGAGCCAGAAGCGTAAAGGCGGCGTCCCAGTCTTTCGGCCAAGCGGCGAAGACCCGAATGACAGGCGCCGCGCCCGGCTTGGCAGGCATGCTCTGACAGAGCGCCGCGTGCAGGGCATCGGCGGCCCTGCCAATCCGCTGCAAGCCCGTCGTCTGGACCCCTTCCCGCAACGTCATTCGATTGGTGAGGACGGGCGTCTCACGGGTGTGTATCTGGTTGGGGAGCAGGACCTTCACATCCTCGGCGCGACCCAGGAGAGCGGCGACGACCGCCAGTTTGGACAGGACACCGATACGCGTGTCCGGCCCGACCCCGCCACGGAAGAAGGCGTCGAATGTAGCATTGGCAACCTCCAGGACCCCAGGCTCGGTCGTCTCCAGCGTGCAGAGGTCGAAATACCACATCGGCATCGTGTTGCGGTCCGGAAGGGAGTCACCTCTGCCCTTGGCAATCGGCATCAGCCCTTTGATCCAGGTGGGTGGATTGCTCTGACGGAGCGGCAGAGGCGCCAGATGGTCCAGAAACTCCCGCCATATCGGCCGCATTTCATTGTCGACGCCCACTATCTCCGAAGCCCTGATGACCGCCGGAAGGATCCCTCTCATCGCCGAGATCTCTTCGTCCGTATCGCGCCCGCCCCACAGCGGCTCGTTGCTGTTCACCCCGTTGATGTGATACAGGCCGTCGGCTTCCTGGCGGACATTCGGATAGTTGCGATAGAACTCCGCCACGCCCTTGAGCATCGGATAGGCGCGATCGCGCAGCCAGGCCTCATCGAGCGTGTATTCGTATCGCCGCCAGTACTCGTAGGCGATCTTCGCCCCCCGCGAGAAGATGTGATTGACCTGCGCGTAGGGCCCGGCGCCCTTGTCCGTGAACCGCCAGTGGCCTTCCTCCCATTTTCCGGCGGCCTTCCAGTTCCATCGGCTGGCGTGAGGCTGCTTCGGAAACGCATACGTACGAAATCGTCCGGACCTGTCCTCCCAGGGTTTTCGGGAAAGATAGAGGTCGCGCATTTCCTCCGCAATGTCCTGCGGCAATTCCTCGAGTCCGTCGAACGCGGTCGTCTCGGGGATACAGAGGCCCTTGCTGCCCCACTGCTGCCGAGCCGCCACGGCACAGGATTCATACATCCTGGTGTACATGTCGAACATGGGATCCGTCAATTCGAGCCGATTGGTCGGCAGCAGCGCGTTGTACAGACAGCTCTGATTCGCTCCCCAGTATTGGGCCCCCCACTTGCGGATATCGCCGCCTGTCGTCCACAGCATGCCGTTGAACTTGGGCGGATACTTCCCGCGCGAGCTCGACGCCATGACGTACAGATAGTACGTATAGTGCCTTTCGATGTCGTCTGCGACGCCGTCGGCGCTGTGGAGGTGAACGAACGACCTCGCCCAGAAATCGCGCCACCACCGGCCGTTCGACTCAACGAGTCCGTCGTAGCCTCTAGTTTGGGCCGCCTCCAATTGCGCCAGGGCGGAGGCGATGACGTCCTCGTTGCGATTGAAACTTGCCGCGCTGGCCATGAGGATCGCAAACGAGCCCCGGCCCGGCTCGACCACCAACTGAAGCTCCTGCTCGTTCGCCTGCTTCGTCTTGCTCCGGCGGCCGAGGACATGCACCGCGACAGCGGAGCCGCAATAGTAGTCGCCTTCCGTGAATTGCTGCGTCAGGACGATCCGCCCATCACGGCAGAGGAGCTTCGAGGTCGCGGTGTGACTTCTGCGCTGCACCGTCGCCGGACGAAGCATTCGAAGACTCACCTTGATCGCCGCCGGCGACGGCCTCTCATCCGTGACCGTGACGGCCATCACGTCCCGCTCATGCCAGGCAAGGACCTGCGCGCTGACGCCCGCACCCGCAACATCCACCAGCGCATCATAACAAGAGAGACGCTGCGACGTACGCCCCTGCGGAAAGACGTCCTCCCCGAAATCGACGAAATCCACATCGACAAAGCCGCAGCCGTTGCAGTAGTCGCTATGACGTTCGGGGAAGCTGTTGGTCCCACAATTGCTGGGGAATACATCCACGCGGTTGATCTGAAACTTCAGCGCCGTCGGTGTCGTCCAGACGAGGCTTCCCATCCGGCCGTTACCGACAGGCAGACCTTCCTCGCTTCGTGCGGTCGGTCCATCATACGTCAGGTCCGCCCGGCCGACGAGGTCCCGGTCATCCACCTGGAACAGACCGTCGGCTGCGACAGACCCGCATGCAAGAACAGCTAAGACAAACAAAGCGACAGTGAATCGAAGTGCGCCCATGCCGGAACCTTTCTGACGGCCACACCACCACCGCGCAGCAGACTGATTGCTGCGCTCTGATCGGCCCTCATCTCGTCAAGCTCGATCACTCTGCGGATCGGCACTGTATGGTCGTCTGGGCCGCGGTGAGCCCGTCGCTTTCTGCCAGAATCCGCACGGCCCCGCTCTGGCCTTCTTTCGTGCGCAGGATCAGCATCGCCTTGCCGAAGAAAAGCTTGCGGTAGTCCGCATGGAACGGTTCGAGCGAGAGCGGATTGCCGTTGCCCACGCCGGCGATTTCGGCCGGGCCTTCAACCTGGAAGCGCACGAGATTGTCCGCCAGAGGACAGAGCGTGCCGCTCTTGTCCAGGGCCTCCACGAGAATGTAGCACAAGTCCTCGCCGGAGGCGACGAGTTCCGTGCGGTCGGGCGTCAGGCGAATCGCCGCCGGCTGGGCCGCCGTGCGCACGACGGCTTCGCCGATTTGCCGGCCGTCCTTGTAGGCAACCGCTTTCAACTCGCCCGGCTCGTAGGTCACGTCGTTCCAGCGCAGCCGGTACTTGTACGTGACATCGTAGTACGGCGATTCCGCCTTCGCGGGATAGGCGCCGAACTCCTTGATACTGGCCCAGGTCCGTTCTCTCAGCTCCGTGAATTCGATGCGGAGATAACGGGCTTGTGCGTCTACATCGTGGAAGGTCTCTGTCGGGCCGCCCCATTGAGGCCTTCTGCTCGTGCTCTTGGCGGCGATCACCTCCCAATTGGCGGCGTCCGCCGAGGCCTTGATCTCGTAGCCATAGTTCTTGGCCTCCCGCTCGAACTGGATGCGCAGGAACCGCACGGGCCGGACCTCGCCCAGATCGACCTGCCACCACTGCCCAGCATCCGCGGCGGCCGCACACCAGCGCGTGGCGGCGCTGTCGTCGTTGGCCAGCGCGGCCGTGTTGTCTTTGTCCGTTTCCTCCGAACTGGCTTGGGCTGGTTTGCCTTGCGCGAAGTTCACGGGCCGGGCCGGGGCCTCTCCCTTCGCCCGGCGACCGAGCGATTTGCCGTTGAGGAACAGCTCGGCGGAATCGCCGTTGGTGTAGACGAAGACGGGGACATTCTGTCCCACGCGGTCCGGCCAATTCCAGTGCGGCAGGATG
>Ga0207752_1000853_pt1 | contig 14330 bp, 10 predicted proteins | sample Pon2CUnioCityCA_6_FD_187272 | JGI IMG/M metagenome (GOLD analysis project Ga0207752, IMG submission 187272) | Marine sediment microbial community from Union City, CA, USA - Pond 2C Sediment 2 (SPAdes) | ecosystem: Environmental > Aquatic > Marine > Intertidal zone > Salt pond sediment ...
CTTCTCTCTGGCAGGGCTTTGGCGATAATCGCTTCCTGCGTTGCTTTATGCCAGGTCATCGATCCCTCGGCTGGACTGGCCCGGCGCGGGCGACCGACATAGGTCAGCGGCCAACGGCCATCAATAATATCGTAAAGGTGAGGGCGAACCGCTTCCCAGGCGCCCATGTTTCGGGGCTCCTCCTGAACCCAGACGATCTCTTCCAATGCCGGATAGCTCTCGATTACGGGACGGGCATCCTCGTAAGGGAAGGGCGATAATTGTTCCAGGCGCACGAGAGCGATTCCTTCACTTTCCTGCCAGCGCTCGCTGCTGACGAGGTCGACGTATATTTTGCCACTGCACAGAATCAGGCGCCTCACCTCTTCTTTGTCCGCCTGGTCGTCATCTATCACGCGCGTCCACCCTCCTTCGCTTAACACCTTGAGCGAAGTGGCAGCCAAAGGATGGCGTAACAGCCCCTTCGGCGTCATCACAATCAACGGCAGGGGATCGGTATCCAACAGCAGGGCCTGGCGCCGTAGCAGATGGAAATATTGCCCGGCATTGCTGGGATAGGCGACCCGGATATTAATCTCTGCCGCCAGTTGCAGAAAACGTTCCAGCCGGCCGGTGGAGTGATCGGGTCCCTGCCCTTCATAGCCGTGGGGCAGGAGCAGCACCAGTCCCGGCGTCTGCTCCCATTTGGCCCGGCCGGAGACGATAAACTCGTCGATAATCGGTTGGGCGCCGTTGATGAAATCGCCGTATTGCGCCTCCCAGATGACCAGTTGTTCCGGTTTCATGACGTCATAACCATACTCATAGCCCAGAACGGCGTTCTCGGTGAGCGGGCTGTTATGAATGGCGAACGCAGCCCGTGCCTGCGGGAAGTGCTGCAGGGGGACATAGCTTTCACCTGACTCGACGTCGTGCCATACCGCGTGGCGCTGGCTAAATGTGCCTCGTTCCACGTCCTCTCCGGTCATCCGGATCGGTGTCCCGTCCGCCAGGATCGAGGCCAGCGCCAGTTCCTCTGCGGTGGCCCAATCGATGGTTTGTTGCTCGCCCTCGTCCAGGACTCCCCGGCGTCGCTCCATACCCCGTTGGACTTTCCGGTGTATGTTAAAGTCGGGCGGCGGTTGGAGCAGTGCCTGGTTCAGCTCACGTAACGTTTCTGCCGGGACCGACGAATCGACTCGTTTAGCTGCACCCGGGGGTGGCGGCTCCAGGGACGGCTCGGGGATCTCCGCTTCCGGCTGCAAAACTTCCATCTTGTGCTGCAGAAGCTGCATCTGTTCGTGGACCCACTCGCCGGCTTCTTCTTCGGTAACAAGGGCGGAAGATACCAACTGTGTAGCCCACTGCTCCCGGACTGTGGGCTGGCGCTCGACCAGGTCATAGATCAGCGGCTGGGTGAAGCTGGGTTCATCGCCTTCATTGTGCCCATAGCGACGGTATCCCACCAGGTCAATCAGGAAATCTTTCTGGAAGGCGGTGCGGTAAGAGATGGCCGTGCGCGCTGCCTCCAGGCAGGCAACCGGATCGTCGGCGTTGACATGGATGATGGGGATCTTATATCCCTTGGCCAGGTCGCTGGCGTAGAGCGTGCTGCGTCCCTCATCCGGCCGGGTGGTATAGCCTAACTGGTTGTTGGCAATCAGGTGAACGGTTCCCCCCACCTGGTAACCGGGCAGACGGGATAGATTCAGCGTTTCGGCTACAATCCCCTGCCCGGCGAAAGAGGCGTCGCCGTGGATGAGAATAGAAAGCGTTTCCTCAGCATCAAAGCTGGATGCTCCTGCCTCGGCCGCGTGGGTCCCTGCGGCTCTGGTCATCCCCAGCACCACCGGGTTGACATGTTCCAGATGGCTGGGATTGGGGGCCAGGGAAACCAGCATATCCTCTCCCTGTCCCTCGACCATCCGGTCTTTGCCGGTGTGGTACTTGACATCGCCCGTCCACCCCAACTCGTCCAGAACAGAACGGTTCGTCGCCGGATCCTTGAACTCTGCCAGGATCTGTTCGTATGGCTTGTTAAGCACGTGGGCCAGCACATTCAGCCGCCCCCGATGAGCCATGCCCAGCAACGTGAAGCGAGTTTCCATTTCATCCGCCCTGGCAATGATTTCGTCAAGCATGGGGACCATCATATCCAGCCCCTCGATGGAGAAACGGGTCTTGCCGGGGAAAAAACGGTGGAGGAAATGTTCCAGGACCTCAACCTCGGTCAGCCGTTTGAGCAGTGCGATTTCGTCCACCGGCTGTGCCGGTGGGCGGAACCGGCCTGATTCGGCAGCGTCGCGGAGCCACTCCCGCTCTTCCGGGATGCGAATATGCTCGTAGTCGTAGCCAATCACGCCGGTGTAGGTCTCGTATAACTTCTGGATTGCTTCCCAGGCGTTGGTGGCCTCCTGCGCGCAGGGACCGGTTACAATTCCGGCCGGTAGGCGGCGCAGATCTTCTTCGCTCAGGTCATATGCGGCCAGGGTCAGTGCCGGATCCCCGGGCGGTTTGCTCCCCAGGGGATCCAGTTGGGCTGCCAGGTGACCATACTCCCGGATCGCCTGCACCAGGTTTACAGCGCAACGGACCTTTTCAGCGGTGACCGCCCCTGTTTCCGTTACGCCTGGCTGCTGCCCATCCACCGGTGGTTGCCAACGTTGGAAGAATTGACGCGTAGGGGCATCCACCGATTCGGGATCAGCCTGATATTGCTCGTATAGCTCTAAGACGTAACCCGCATTTGGGCCGTGGAAAAGTTCCCAGAAATCCATGCCTTCCTCAATAACTCGCGTATAACTCTGACATCGCCCATTATACGCCGTTTACCCGCTTTTGCGCAGAGGTGATGGAACAGAACGAAAAACCCTCTGGAGGGAAATTCGCCGCATTTGAGCACGTACTACTCCCCTCCGGAGAGTTTTAGGAGGTAGAGACAAGAGAAGCTACGGGATACGTGCCCGCTGCCAGGGCCAGGCGCCCACTGTCACGTTGCGTCGCTGGAAGCTTATCAGGGCCAGGAGCAGGAGCGCGAGGTTGGCCCCCAGCAACAGGAGAAGGTCGTCGAGCGGAACACCTTCTTCCAGGAGCTGGCTCCCGTCGTAATAGGAGAAGGGGAAGAGAGGTTGTAGCCTTGCCAGCGTGTCGGAGAGGCCAGCCAGATTGTCACCAAAGAAGGCAATGATGAGGAAGAGCGTAACGCCGGTGGCTGCCAGGCGCCGGTGGGGCAGAAACGCACCCAGAAACAGGGCCATCATCATGAACACCATGACCACCGGCCAGGCGTAGAGTATCAGAACCGTGATGTCACCTAAGGTAACGCCAGTGGATCCAAGTTGTTCCTCCATGGCGATGAAGGTAATGATTGTCATCACTGCCGTCACCAGCAGAATCAGCAGCATGGCCACCATCATGGCCACGGCCTTAGCGAGCACGATCTGCCAGCGGGCTAACGGCTGGCTCAGGATCAGCTCCAGCGTGCCTGCCTCTTCTTCACCGGCGAGGGCAGCGGTGCCGTTGATAATGGCATAGATTGCCAGGATTAGCGGCAGGTAATCTGCCACGTAAAGAGAGAAGAAACCGCTGAAGCTGCTCATGCTCTGGAAGTCGCCGAACATTTGGAAGAGGGGATTGTCACCCAGATTTTCGATCAGACCTGAGTACGCGTCGCCGATGGTTGGATAAAGGACCAAAATGTAGAGGATATACAACCCCATGCCAATTCCCCAACCAATAATGGCATTACGCCGTTTCCGCAATTCGTAAAGGAAAAGGTTAAACATTGTTCGCTCCGTTGCCGGCCCCATAGTAGGCGAGGAAGATCTCCTCCAGGGTCACGGTTTGAGGTTCGATATCGACAATTCCATAGTGTACGGCCTCTTCCATAACGGGCTGCAGATTCTGCCGGATCTCCAGGGTAACACTATGGTCATGGCGGTCGAGAATCGATACACCTTCAAAATTGAAGGCATTGTCGCCCGGGGTCTCCACCAGCGTCAGCCGGAAACGGCGCAACTGCTGCTCTATCAGGTCATCCACCCGCTCTACCGCCACGAGCTGCCCCTGCCGGATAATGCCCACCCGGTCACACACTGCCTGGACCTCTGACAGAATATGGGAGGAGAAGAAAACGCTGCGCCCTTCGGCGCGTGTCTCCCGCACCATTTCCAGCACTGTTTGCTGAACCAGCGGATCAAGGCCGCTGGTCGGTTCGTCCAGAATCAACAGCGCCGGTTTGTGCATCAGCGATGCTACCAGGCCCAATTTCTGTTTGTTTCCACGCGAGTATTCGTCGATTTTTCGGCTGAGGTCGAGGTCGAGACGTTCGCACAATTCCTGCCGGAATGCCGGATGATTGTCTCCCCGGATGGCTGCCATGGTGCGCAGAAAACGCCGGCCGGTCATTCCCTCCGGCAACTGTAGTTCACCCGGGAGATAGCCCACTTCCTTCCGGATCTGGACCCCCTCCTCCTGACAATCAAGACCAAAGACGGTGGCCTTGCCGGCGCTGGGGCGAATAATATCCAACAGTACCCTTTGCGTCGTCGTCTTCCCGGCGCCATTCGGGCCAAGGAAACCGAATACTTCTCCTTCCTCCACCGCCAGATCCAGGTCGACGATGCCCCGGTGCGGCCCATAGTAGACGGTCAGATTCTTCGTTTCGATTACGTTCGTCATCGTTCAATTCCTGTCGTTACCGGGAGTTATTCGGCAAGGATCTGGCGCACTGTGGCGACATCTGTCTTGATCTGTTCGGTTAGAGCCGTCAGGTCCGGGAATTTGCGCTCATCGCGAACACGCGCGATGAAATCCAGCGAAAGGGTCTCGCCATAGATCTCCCGCTCAAAGTTGAGCAGATGAGCCTCGACGAGCAACTTTCTATCATTTACCGTGGGACGGACGCCTACGTTTGTTGCTGCCTGATAAACGTCGCCGTGCAGTTGAGCATACGTTGCATATACGCCATTGGCCGGCAGCAGTTGCTGTTCCCACACGACCAGGTTAGCTGTGGGAAAGCCCAGCTGCCGTCCCCGCTGATCGCCCATCGTTACCTGACCGCTGACGCAGAATGGACGATCCAGGCAGCCATTCACTTCTGCCATATCGCCCTCGGCCAATGCCTGCCGGATCCGGCTGCTGCTCACGCGCTCGCCGCGCCACTGCACCAGGTCCTGCATGACGTGCACGGTAAACCCTTTTTCCTCGCCCAGCTTACGCAAAAACTCGGCATTTCCTTCCCTCTGGTAGCCGAGCGAGAAACTCCCGCCCCAGATTTGACGTAGATCCATACGGTGGCAAAGATTCTCGATGAAAGTCCGGGCTCGAGTTTGCCGCACCTTTTCGTTGAAAGGGTGAACGATAACCAGCTCGATCCCCTCGGCAGCCAGTAACGCAATCCGTCGCTCCAGGGTGGTCAGATAAAGGCGTCCCTTCAAATCGAGAATGACCTCTTTAGGGTGGGGAAAGAAAGTCAACACGGCCGGGCGGGCACCGGCGGATCGGGCGGCGGCTACCATCTGCTGTAGCAGATGTTGGTGCCCCCGATGGATGCCGTCGAACACGCCCACGGCCAAAAAGGTGGGGAGTCTTTCCTGTATTTCTGCTAAATCGTCTACACGTTGGAAGTTGTCTGCCATAAGACCTTACGTTGGCTATTTCTCGACACGGGCGCCGATTGTATCAGAAGTGGTGTAATTGTGAACACAGGCGAATGAGCGAAGGCTAATCAGGGCTGGTAGAAAATCTTGTGGGGTTTCCACTCAGCATCCCGGGCGACGACGATGCCGATGAATTCGCCGGAAGGGCCATAGGCGCGAACCACGTCCGCGTCTGGATCCTCTTCTTGGCGCCGGATCCGGCGCCCGTTAACCAGCGCGTCCGCTGCTGGCGCTTGTGTGTCCAGGCGCGGCAGGTGCGCCACCGCCCGGTCCGGCGGCTGCACGAAATCGGCGACGTTGTTCCTGGTCAATGAATTCGGTGAAATGGCATCGGCGATAGTGAAGGTCCCAACCGCCGTGCGCTGCAGGCCCGAAAGATAACCACCGCATCCAAGCGACTGGCCGAGATCGTGCGCCAGCGAGCGAATGTAAGTACCGGCAGAGCAGACAATACGTAGCTGGAGCACGGGGCTTTGCCACCGCACAATTTCCAGTTCATAAACGGTAACCGCGCGCGCGGCTCGTTCCACTTCCCGGCCCTCGCGGGCCAGTTCGTACAGGGGGCGTCCCTTCTGTTTGACGGCGGAGTGCATGGGGGGGATCTGCTTGATCGCGCCTCTGAAAGCGGAGAGGGTTGTTTCGATCTCGTCCTGGCTGGCGTTAACGGCCTGGGCCGGGCTAATCTCGCCTTCGCCATCATAGGTCGTGCTTGTCTGGCCCAGGCGGATCTCGGCCAGGTAACGCTTGCGCTGGCCCACTACATATTCCAGCAGGCGCGTGGCCCGCCCGGCGGCGACGACCAGAACGCCGGAAGCGAGCGGATCAAGGGTGCCGGCGTGGCCCACTCGTTTCTTGTCTAGCAGCCAGCGCAGCTTGCGCACCACGTCATGGGATGTTGGCCCAACCGGTTTATCTATATTGAGGATACCTGTGACTGCTTCAGAAGAAGTGGAGCGGGCGCTCACGAGTTGCCCTTGCCTACCCGCTCGTATTCGCCGTTGGCCCGAATCAGCGCCTGCTGCTGGCGGATCGTTTCCCGCGCCATACTGACCACCAGCGACTCTGCCTTTGCCAGGGGGCCGTCCAACGTGCACCCGGAAGCCAGGGGATGGCCGCCTCCACCCAGGTTCAGGGCCAGTTCAGCCACGTTGTATGGCGGCCGGCAACGGAAGCCGACGTACACCTTCTCGTCTTCTTCAATCAGGACTGCGCTCATCGTCGCTTCGTCCACGTTCGCCAGCATATTTACCAGGCCACCGCTACTGCTACCCGCGTAGCCGATCGCCTGCCGTTCTTCTTTGCTGATCGAACTCCAGAGGACCCCTTCTGGTTCCATCTTCATATTGTCCAGCCCGAGCTGCCACAGGCGGAGCGTGGTCAGTGGCTTCAGGAGCAATGCCTGGGTTGTGATATCTGCCAGATTGGCCCCGGCTTCCATCAACTCTCCCGCCGTCCGAAAGGTGTTGGCGCTGACACCCACAGTACGGAACCCGAGGGTGTCAGTCACTGTACCTGTCAGAAGACAGGTCGCCAGTGGCGTGGTAATCGTGACTCCCAGCTTTGGCAGGAGATGGTACAGAATTTCTGTGGTAGATACACAGTCGCTGTCGACCACGTTCACTTCTCCAAAACGAGTGTTGGTGACGTGGTGGTCGATATTGATAATTGGCACCGTTGGTTCTGGGAGATCGGCGTAAGCTCTTCCCATCCGGGACATATCGCCGCAATCGAGGGCAATAATCAGATCATAGTTGTTGTTGGCGTCTACGTGCTTCTGAATTTTGTCCACCAGAGGCAAATAATTGAAACGTGCCGGCGAGCCGTCATCACATACCAGCGTCGTTTCTTTACCCAGTTGGAGGAGGCCGATCCCTGTCGCCGTCAGGGAGCCAATAGCATCGCCATCCGGACTGATGTGGGTGACGACCAGGACTCGTTTTGCATCCGTTAACAGCGCCTCGATGGCGCGAATTGTCTCATCTGTCACTGGCTTACTCTTCTTCGTCCGGGATGTAGATGCTATCCAGTAATTCGTTAATATGATCAGCGTGTGCCAGGGACGGATCCCAGTGGAAGTGGAGGTGCGGCACATGCCGCAGGCGTAGCGACTTTGCCAGCTCGCGTCGCAGGAAGCCACTGGCACTTTCCAGGGCTTCCATTACCTCTTCTTCCCGCTCATCTTCAGCCAGAGCATGTACGTAGATATCCGAGTACAACAGTTCCCGGTCGATGGTGACCCTGGTAACCGTCAGACCTTGCAGTCGCGGATCCTTCATCTCCATCAAAAAGAGCTGGCTCAGCGCTGCTCGAATTCGTTCAGCCGTCCGTTTCTGCTTTATGCTGTCCATTACGCCGCTTCAACTTGCTCTGTTGCAAAGAACTCGATGATATCGCCGGGTTCGAAATCCTCGAAACCATGGACGCTCACACCAAACTCAAAACCGGTCTTGACTTCCCGTACGTTCTCTTGCAAATGCTTCAGACTGCTGACAGCGCCGGTGTGGAGCAGGCGACTGTTGCGGATGATCCGTGCCTGCGCATTACGGCGGGCAACACCGGTGCGCATGTAACAGCCGGCGATGGTGCCGACGCCGCTGATCTGGAAGGTGGCCCGCACCTCGGCCCGGCCGATGATCACCTGGCGGTACTCGGGACCCAGAAGACCCTTCATCGCTTTTTCAATATCTTCCAGGAGCTTGTAGATGATGCTATAAGACTTGATTTCCACCGCTTCGTTACTGGCTGCCACGCGCGCAGCCGGGCCGGCTTCCACATTGAAGCCCAGGATGACGGCATCAGAGGCAGCGGCAAGCATAATATCGCTCTCGCTGATATTGCCGGTGCCAGCCCGAAGAATCTCCAGGTCCACTTCCTGGTTCTCCTGGCTGAGCCGCTCCAGGGAGTTCAAAATCGGTTCGAGAGAACCCTGGACGTCTGCTTTGACCACGAGGTTCAATGTCTCGGTTTCCCCTTCCTGCAGACGGTTGAAGAAATCATCCAGGCTCATCCCTCGTCGCTCCCTGGGGGTGGTCAACCGCTCTGCCTCGAGATCGGCGACGATCTTGCGCGCCACTTTCTCGCTTTCGACGACTTCAAACTGGTCGCCGGCTTTGGGGATGCCGTTCAGGCCAGAAACCGAGACCGGCATGGCCGGTCCTGCCTCTTGTATCCGCTGTCCGAGGTAATCGAACATGGAACGGATGCGGCCATAGTGTTCGCCGATCAACAATGTATCGCCAGTTTGGAGGGTACCATTCTGGATCAGCAGGGTAGCCATGACGCCGCGTCCTTTTTCCATGCGGGCTTCCAGCACAGTGCCGGTGGCCTCTGCCTCAGGGTTCGCTTTCGGTGCGAGATCTTCTGCCACCAGCAAGATTGCTTCCAGCAGATCTTCAATTCCCCATTGCTCTTTGGCTGAGACCTCGATGACCATAGTGTCCCCGTCCCATTCATCGGGAACCAGGTCAATCTCTACCAATTGCTGTTTGACGCCGGGCGGGTTGGCGTTGGGCAGGTCAATCTTGTTGAGGGCTACAATGATCGGCACCTGGGCAGCACGGGCATGGTCCACAGCTTCTCGTGTCTGGGGCATGACGCCGTCGTCGGCGGCAACTACCAGAATCGCAATATCTGTCGCCTGGGCGCCACGGGCACGCATCGCCGTAAACGCTTCGTGCCCCGGGGTGTCCAGGAAGGTGATTGTTTTCCCTTCATGGGTTGCCTGGTAAGCGCCGATATGCTGGGTGATGCCGCCGGCTTCGCCGGCCTGGACGTTCGTCTGGCGGATCAGGTCCAGCAAGGAGGTCTTGCCGTGATCCACGTGCCCCAACATCGTAATGACTGGCGGGCGTTCTACCAGGTTTTCTGCCGCTTCATCGGCCAGAATCTGGCGCCACAGCGGCTGTTCGCTCACATCTTCCTCGGCGACTTCCACGTGAGGACGGGTGGCTTCAAACCCGAACTCTTCGGCAACAATCGCTGCCGTATCAAAGTCGATTTGTTGGTTGATGTTGGCCATGATCCCGCTCGACATCAATTCCTTGATGACGTTGATCGGGCTCTCCTCCATCATGGTGGCCAGTTCGCGAACGGTAATAAAATCCGGTATTTCGATGACGTTTTTCGTTTTCGTTTCGCTCATTAATCTATCCGCTCTTCCTAACTACAAGTTTCTGTCTTTAAATTGTGCCCGGGCTGGTCTCTGTCTGAGAAACCACGCCAGAGGCGGCTACTTCATGCTATTTCTTCGACTTGAACTTATACACAGTGACACGGAGCGGACATCTCTTGTCTGCTCCGTGTCACCGTGCCTTTCTCTGTTAAAGTCGGACCGTGTTACCTTTACACGTTGTCCTCGTCGGACGGCCGGAAGGCAGCTAACGCTTCCTTCTCTGCCGCCGGTATCTTTGTTCTGAGCGCACGGTCGAGCAGGTTACTGCTCAAAACTTTCTCCCAACATTCCGGCCGGTCACATAGATAAGCGCCGCGTCCGGCCTGTTTGCCGGTTGGATCGACGGCCAAACCGGTTTCTGGCGAGCGGACCAGGCGAGTCAGCCGACGTTTGTCAAACTTCTCGCGGCAGACTACGCAGGTGCGCTGCGGAACATGCTTTCGCCGTTTGTGCGCCATGAGCCCGGTTTTCTTACTCGCTAAAATTCGTCCTCAAGCAGCTCGTCAACATCCATCTCTTCGAAATCTTCCCACTCGGGACGGCGGCGACCACGCTTCCGTTTCCGCTTCGTGACCACCCGGCCGGCTTCCTCGTCGTAAACAAGGCGTTTGCCCTTGGCGTGCTCCGTGTCTTCGTCTTCCTCTGCTTCTTCGTCGCTTTCGCTGCTGGCATAGGCGCCTGAGCGGGAGACGATCACCACTTTGCCTTTCTTCTCCTCTTCTTCCTCCTCTTCGGGTATATCGACGAGAGAGGTAGAGAGGTCGTCAATCGCCGGAACGGCTTCTTCTTCCTCTTCCACGACAACCGGCTCTTCTTCGGTTTCCTCTTCGGCGGCAGGTTCCTCTACCACTTCCACTTCGGCCTCGGCTGTTTCTTCCTCTTCAACTTCAGCTTCGGCAACGGCTTCTTCTTCAGTGGTCACTGTTTCGGCGACCGCTTCTTCTTCGGCAACTTCTTCTTCAGGCTGTTCCTCGGCGACCGCTTCTTCTTCCGCTACTTCGCTAATCAGGGCAGGCGATTCTGCCTGCAGTTCGGCAACCCGTTCATGGATAACTTCCACTTCCTTGGCGCCGATTCCTTCCAGGCGGAGCAATGCTTCATCACCCAGCAGGAGGTAGTAAAGCAAGTCGCCGACAGTAGTGAGGTTGCTATCCATAAGAGCAGTGTGGATGCGCAACGGGAGATTGACCTCTTCCAGTTCCAGTTCCCAGGCAGCGTCTGGCACTTGCTGGCGTGCTTCAACGCGCGCCCGGCGAATATTGTCGTAGCGTTCTGCGCGGGCATCGATGATCCGCCCTTCAACGCCGGCGACGAAACGGTCAAGAACCAGGTAATCCTCGGCCGTAACCGGGCGTTCTGCCTCTTTCTTGGCCAGGACATGCTTGACTTTCTCAAGCAGTTCCTCATTTTCAACCACCTGCGCCTTGGCCGCCGGGTGATCCAGATGACTGAGGGACTCAACCGCTGTCTCGGTGAGGCTCTTAATGTCAATGCGCCAGCCGGTCAGCTTGGCTGCCAGGCGCGCATTCTGTCCCTCTCGCCCGATGGCCAGAGATAACTGATCATCCGGGACAATGACAATTGCCGTCTTCCCTGCATCAGGATGGTCGTCCAGATGTACCTGGGAGACGCGCGCCGGGCTCAGTGCTTTGGCGATGAACGCTTTTTGATTTGCATCCCACTCGATGACGTCGATCTTCTCGTCATTCAATTCACGCACAATGCTCTGGATACGAACGCCGCGCATACCGACACAGGCGCCGACCGGATCTACGCCTTGCTGGAGGGCAACGACGGCTACCTTGGAACGGGCACCGGCTTCACGGGCGATGCTCTTGATATCGACCTGTCCGTTGTAGATCTCCGGGACTTCCAGTTCTAACAGGCGACGGAGCAGGTTGCGGTGATTCCGGCTGACAATGATCTGCGGCCCGCGATTGGTGCGTCGCACCTCCAGCAGATAAACACGGATCTTGTCATGCGGCCGGTATCGTTCGCCCCGCACCTGTTGGCTCCGAGGCATAATGGCCTCAGTACGCTCAAGGCCGATGGTGATGTGCTGGCCGCCAACGCTTTGCACGGTGCCGTTAATTATCTCGCCCTCACGGCCGGAATACTCTTCGAAGAGCCGTTCGCGCTCGGCTTCGCGCACTCGCTGTAGAATAACTTGCTTTGCCGTCTGGGCTGCGATCCGCCCGAAATTACGGGGGGTGCTCACCACCATCACCGTGTCTCCCAACTCGGCGTCGCTGTGTCCTTGCTGCCGCGCTTCCTCCAGCAAGACTTCGGTACGGTTGTCCATCACCGACTCGACGACTTCTTTCTCAGAATATATCGTCGGTTCACCGGTGCGCCGGTCGATCTCGACATCAACGTCCTGTGAGGCGCTGATGTTCATATTACGACGAAAGGCAGATGCCAATGCCGTTTCCAGCGCTTCAAAAACGACGTCCTTGGCCAGCCCGCGTTCTTCGCAAATCTCGTTAAAAGCTAAAATAAATTCGCTTCTCATCCGCTCTAAACCTGTACCTCTCCTGAAATTGTTCAATACTTCACTGTTATCAGGAAAACAAAAAAGTGGGGGCTGCCCACTTTTCGCTGCTCCTGAGAAAATTTTGGCAACCACATTATAGCATAAGGCAAAGGGGACGGCAATGGGTTTGGGAGGGGTAGGCTGGGGTAGATTAATCGTGTATTAAACCCCAGCCGGCAGCAGCATGCCGATTGCGAGTAAATTCAATGGATTCCAGAAGATGAGGAGGAGGAAGAACAGGAGCAGGCTCACTAAGATCAGGATGAAGATTAGCAGGAGAAGCCAGCGGGGACTGGCGCTCTGACTGCCCTCTTTCGCAGGTTGCCCGGCCGGATCAAAGTGCTCCTCGAGCTGGTCCGATTCATCTTCACCCTGTTCGCCCGCTTCAAAAACGGCCTGTGCCTCTTCCTCATAGCGTTGTGCGCCCGTGCCGGCTGTGGGTATTGGTTCTGTGTCCCTCCGCTGATCTGGCATCCGGTGTGCTGCCGCTTCCGGCAGATACTCTTCAATCATCTCCCGGGTCAGTTCAATATCTTCGTCGCTGTCAATTGCGCTGGAGAGGAAGGCTATCATCTCCGGTGTTAACCGGCTTTGTCTTTCGTCTGCCAACGACGAGGAAGGGATCGCTCGCGTGCCTTCTTCCCTTGTCATCTCTGCCGGCTCCACCTCAAATCCCAGTTCTTCCTGAACTTCTGGTGGTGCCAGCTGCTTGACCCAGGCAGGCAACTCGCGCTGGACCAGAGCGGCAGCCCCGGTCTGTTGTTTCGTGGCAGCTGGGACGGTGGCGGGAACCGGTGCTTGCCCGGCTGGCGCGGTTGGCAGCACCTCCAGATCGCGCGCCAGTAAATAGTAATGTACAGAGCGTGGGTCAAAGAGCAGGTGGCCACTCACCCGAATGCGGTCTCCCCTTTCCACCTGTGTTTCTTCGACCACCTGTTGGGGAACGCGGCAGGCGAGCCGGTGCTGCTCGTCAACCAGTTCAAACCATATTTGCCTTTGCCCCGAGGCTTCAGAGGGTGCAAGTCCTGCGGGTGGGGGGGATAGTTGCTCAACCCGGCCGGTAATAAACACCAGGCCAAGCGGCAACTCCGAAGGCACCTGCAATGCCATTCGATTATTGAGACGGCCTACAGAGATGTCCATTTGCATCCCTTCCAGTCTAGCATGAGCATGCTTCTTGCGCGACTTTTGCGCGCTTTCTGCGCGCTTTCTGACGCGAAAAGTTGCCTCTTTAGCAACAATCCCGTAAACTTAATTTTGGACAGCTTGCTGATTCTGTCAAGCCAGAGGCTGAGTGTATTGTATCGGGCATCCGGAAGCAGGCTGGTCTGATGCAGGTTAACATCACGTTGGAACGAGTAAGAATAGTTGACGAAAAAGGCAGATCTGCTATACTCGCGTGTCTGTGTGACGCGCTTGGCTCTGCACACAATTTGAGCGAGCCTGACCAGCAAATTAACAAAATGGTCATTCGCCGACGTAGCTCAATTGGCAGAGCAATGCTCTTGTAAAGCATAGGTTATGGGTTCAAGTCCCATCGTCGGCTTGTTCTCTAGAGAGGGTCAGTGTCCCGAGTGGCAAAGGGGGCGGACTGTAAATCCGCTGGCGGAAGCCTTCGCAGGTTCGAGTCCTGCCTGGCCCACTGTATGGCACGGTCTGTTGCCCACGTAGCTCAGCGGTAGAGCACATTCTTGGTAAGAATGAGGTCATGGGTTCAAGTCCCATCGTGGGCTCTCTACCCCGTCTGCTCAAAAGCCGGCGGGGTATTCTTGTGAAAAGTGTCAGTTGCAGGCAGCGCGCACAGAGAATGTAAGTTGCGACATCGTTTCGTCAACACCGGGTGCATACTCAGCAAAAGGATATGAGGGTTTCTGAATTATGAGCAAAGAGAAATTTGTACGGACAAAGCCTCACGTCAACATTGGCACGATTGGGCACATTGACCACGGCAAGACCACACTGACGGCAGCGATCACCAAAGTGCTGT
>Ga0207752_1000854_pt1 | contig 14330 bp, 14 predicted proteins | sample Pon2CUnioCityCA_6_FD_187272 | JGI IMG/M metagenome (GOLD analysis project Ga0207752, IMG submission 187272) | Marine sediment microbial community from Union City, CA, USA - Pond 2C Sediment 2 (SPAdes) | ecosystem: Environmental > Aquatic > Marine > Intertidal zone > Salt pond sediment ...
AGGTAGGCCATAAAGTAAACCAGCACCCGTTCATTCTCAAAATCGATCAACGGCGTGAGGGTCCAGCTTCGAAAACCGAGGAGGCTGCCGATGCCGAAACTGGAGACGAAGCCAATGACGGAGGCGGCCACCACAGCGACGCCGAGTGAAAGGTTCGGGAGTCTGATGTTGGCCTTTGACAGGAGCAGATAGAGCGCGTTGAACACAAAGAGGAGGGGCAGGAACCAGAGCCAGTTCTGGCTGTTCGGGTTGGTGATGTGGAAGTAGGTGCTCCAGTGTTCCTGGGGCAGGTTGCGAGAGTAGAGGAATATGACCTTGTAGATCGGAATCAGCGTGAACACGGCGATCGCCCAGGGGATCATCAGACGTCTGGCCTTCCCTTTGAGAAACGCCCAATCGCTCTTGTTCCCCAGAGATGGCGGCGTCAGGTAGCCGGACATGAAGAAGAGGGTGGGCATCATAAAGATATCGAACACGATGCCAACGATGCCGACCCAACTTATGGTCGCGGGATCATCGACGATCCAGAACCAGCCCCACATGTCGGCGGCCTCATAGACGCCGCCCACGTGGTACAGTACCACCAGGGCGATGATGATCGTTCGGAGGTTGTCCATCCAGTGGAGCCGCTTGCCCTTTGTTGTCGATCTCTCTTTGTCAGTCATTCTTTTCTCCCTTTCTCCCTTTCCTGACCCCGTATGTCATCGATGGTCCTGATCCACGAGGGTGCGGTGAAGTCTTGGCCCTATGCCCGACAGCCATGACTGGATTTCCTTTCGTGTGTCCTCTCCCGGACATATCGGTGCGCGTCGCTCGTCCGCCACAACGGAGAGCGTCGTATGACCGCCCTCGTCCTTCCTGTCTCAATGAGATCTCTAAGGTGATTGTGTTCTCTCCATCTTCTTTGCCACAATGAAATAGTTCGGCGGTGTCTGACGTAGATCTCTGGTCTCAACAATCTGCAGATCCCCGCTGGCTACCAGATCCTCCAATTCAGAGAACGTCGGGAATCTGATATAGGGAGCGATTCCTGTCTTACTCAGGAAGAAGAACAGGCCACTTAAGAATGACTTCTTCTCTCCCATACAAGGCGTTGCAGAAATGAATAGTCCTCCCAGCTTCAGCAGCTTGCTTGTCCTTTGCACGACCGGCTGAGCATCTTCCAGTAGATGGAGAATGTTGAAGGCCAAGATCGCATCGAATGACGCTTTCTCATAGCCGCTATCAAAGATGGTTGATTGGGCGTAATGTACGTTATCAATCCCGCGCTCCCGTGCTTCTCTCTGTGCAACGTCGAGCATCTTGGACGATATGTCGATGGCGTGAATTTCCTTCGCGCTGGGAGCCAGTTGATTGGTGATTATTCCGGTCCCACACGCGTAATCCAGTACAAGATCGCCAGGGCTCAGATGGGCCCTGGTGCTCTCGATCGTCTCGTGGTAGGTCTGTTCGTACTTGTCTTCATCCCGATCGTACTCACTTGCTCTTCTGTCCCAGAACTTCTCTGATCTATCCATGGCCTGCATCCCCGTTGATCAGGGAAGACTGACGATCAAGCTCCCGGCCGTCATCCAACGGCGATCCAGGGCGGCAGGTGCGTCGGGCTGTTGGGGTCGGTTGCTATCCCGCGAGGTAACCAGATCCATTGGCTTGGTTCACGTTAGGCAGATTCAAGAGCGCGCTTTTCCCACTTCTCGACGTTCACGCCCTTGATCAAGAGCCACACGGCGAATGACAGCTCCGCAGGGATCGTCGCCAACACAATCAAGGTGTATACCTCTGCGTACTGGGGTAGAACGAGATTCCCGAAGCTATCGATTAGATAGCCGGCAGATGCGAGTACGAACAGGACGCCCAGAATCCTGGGGAAGTAGCCCGACTTGTAGAGTAGATAGCCAACCACGAGGAGATGAAGGCCAAAGAACGTCCCCCAGATGAGAGCCCCATATTCGTACGCAGTGAGAAACAGCGACACCAGGGCATGGAGCTGATCCGGTTCGAACGCTGTCGTGTAGTCAGCCCCATTCAAGAGCAGCAGGGCAGTGACCTTATTGAGCAGATTGGTTCCCTGCATGACGGTCATCGCCAGCCTGAAAGCCGCCGCAATCAGAGAGAGCGTCTTGCTGACCGGTCTCAGCAGCACGTAGAGCAGCACGACTAACACGACTTCAACCAGAAAGGTGATTGAGTCGCCAACAAACCCGATGCGGAATAGCCCCTCAGAGGCTATGATGTTATTGGCCGTTGCTGTGGCATCTCCCGGCACGATAAGGCCTTCGTAGGCAACGAAGAACGCGAAGGCACTGGCTACGGCGATAATCAGATACAGGCCCCCGGTGATTCTTGCGGTCCTCTTGATTGAACTCATTCTGGAATCTCCTTTGTTGTACTCCGTGGATCAGCGATGTAAGTGCGTTCCCCGGTTAGCTGCAGACTGTCGTTGATAGCCAGCGCTCTTCTCCTTGCTGACTGTTCCGAGAATCGCTTCCGTGGTTTTCTATAAGTATTGCGCGGCATAGTGGCGGTTTCATCGGTGAGATTCAGTCATCCAACGCCTGCTTCACGTGCGTTCCACTGTGATGACTACGTTTCCCTTCTTCTGCCCCGTTTCGACGTACCGGTGTGCCTCGGCAATTTCTTCCAACGGATAGGTTCGGTCGATGATCGTCCTCAGCTCTCCCGCCTCAACTAGCTCTCGGAGGAAGACCAGATCTGCGACCGTTCCACTAGCCGTCTCCATGACTACCTTCTTCTCGCTCCTCATAGACGTCCATACCCCCTGGACCATCTGTGACAGCCGGGGGTTGGCGGTGATGTAGGTTCCGTTCTTCTTCAGGGATCTATCGCCAGGTGAGAAGGAGACCGTGCCCACCACGTCAAGGATGACGTCGTAGACCTCGCCCCTCGTGGTGAAGTCTTCCTGTGTGTAGTCAATGACGTGGTCTGCTCCAATGGACCGCAGTATGTCCAGTTTCGCCGCGCTATCCACCGCAGTCACCTCGGCCCCGAAGTGCTTCGCGAGCTGTACCGCGAATGTACCGATGCTCCCACCCGCGCCATTGATCAGAATCCTCTGTCCGCTTCGCACCTCTCCCAGTCTGAGAAAGTGGAGTGCATCCCGTCCCCCAAAAGGAAAGGTGGCGGCCTCCTCGTAGGTCATGTTGGCCGGCTTGATGGCCACGCCTCCTTCCAGCTCTCCAGGTTTTTCCGGCAGGCATATGTATTCGGCATTCGCCCCAAACCCCAGACCGGCGGATCCGAATACCTGATCGCCCTCCTTGAAGTGTCTCACGTCCTTGCCTACGGCTTCAATCTCTCCGGCCAGCTCGGTTCCCAGAATGGCGTTCTCTCTTGGTCTCAAGAAACCCCGCCACAGTCGCATAAGGAGGCTGAGGTAGATCGGGAACTTGAGACTCCGCAGTTCACAGTCCCCGGCGGTCACCGTCGTCGCGTGGATTCTGATCAGTAGTTCATTGTCCCTGGGAGAGGGTTTCTCCACGTCCCTCAACTTGAGGACATCCGGTGGTCCATACGCTGTCCATACGACCGCTTTCACGCGACGCCTCCGGGTGTGACTGATGTCTTGATCAGCCAGTCAAGACCGGGGTATTCGCCCCCGATGCTCTCGTATAGAATCCTTCGATAGACGTGTTGCCCATTCTCGCCGTTCGTCATAATCACAATCCCAAATCCCTCTTGCCTAGATCCAATGGCGAAATGCCTGTAGCCATCGTTGTCTCCCAGGTGCCAAAACGAAGTTCCCTCGGTAGTGTGTTGGATTCCCCAGCCGTTTAGACCCATTTCCACGCATGCCAGACGGTCAGCACGTTGAACACAAGTCCCACCACGATCAGGAACTTGTCGTAGAGCGACGGGTAGGTGGGCAATCCCACGAGGTTAATGAGAAAGAAGATGATGGACAGGACGATGTTTGCCCAGCGATTCACCGGGTGGGGCAGCACCAGGGATAGGAAGACCATGGCAATGGGCAGCACGAATAGCGCTGCCATTCCGAGGAAGAATCCCGGAGATATGTCCATGTTGCCGCTGAGTTTCGCTGCCTCGAAGTCGCCGCTGAATACTCGGAGCACATCCCCCAGGAGGTAGGTCAACATGAGAGCGATCCATAGCGCCGAGAGCTTTATCCGCACGTCGTCCATATCAATTATCTCCTCTGTGAGTGAGAATCAATGGTGTACCATGTCTGCACGCTGTCGCTCGCGGCGCACAGGCCCGCGACTTTGGCCCAGCCACGTGGCCATGAGTCCGTCGTACCCGACGTCACTTGCTCTCCTGTCTCACGCTGATCACTACTTTCCCCCGGGAATGTCCTTCCCCATAGTACCGGAGGGCTTCAGGGACCTCGTTTAATGGGTAGCGTTTGTCGATAACGGGCACCACCTTGCCGGCCTCGATAAGCTCCCCAACGAAGGCGAGATCCTCCTGGTCCGACATCGCAGACAGGTTGACCAGTCTCTGACTTCCGGTCATCGAGACGAAGGGGCCCAGGAGCATGGCCTCGTAGACTTGAGCCATGCTGCCTCCTACCATGACATAGGTGCCCGCGGGTCTCAGAGCCCGCCGGTAGTCGAAGATCGAGCGATATCCACCGGCGCCAAGAATCAGGTCGTAGCGCTCCTCACCCTGCGCGAAGTCCTCTTGCGTGTAGTCGATGACGTGGTCGGCCCCGATCGAGCGCACCATGTCCAGATTTCGCGTGCTGCACACGCCGGTCACCTCCGCCCCGAACGATTTGGCGATCTGGACGGCGAACGTGCCGTTGCCCCCGGAGGCGCCGACGATCAGGACCTTCTGCCCCGACTGAATCCCCCCTTTATCCTGAAGGCCCTGCAGGGCGACGACCCCCGACATCGGCACGGCTGCTGCTGCCTCGAACGAGACATTGGTTGGTTTCAGAGCCAATTCAGTTTCGGGAGCAGAAACATACTCGGCGAACCCGCCAAAGCCGCAGGCGGATATGTCTCCGAATACCTCGTCGCCGGGCCGAAACTGAGTTACGCCCCGGCCGACTGCTTCGACGCGGCCCGCTATGTCGGCTCCCAGGATGGTGTTCTTCGGCCTGCGCAGCCCTCCGATCATCAGGCGGACCATGAACGGTTCGCCTCTTAGGAGCGCCCAGTCACCGAAGTTCACGGCAGCCGCGTGAACGCTTACCAGCACTTCACCCGCTCCGGGAGCGGGTTTCTTTACCTCTCTGAGCTGGAGAACATCCGGTGGTCCGTATTTTTCATAAACGATCGCTTTCATCTGTTTCCTCCGAGTGTCAACCTGCTGATGAGCCATTGCTTGTCCCTTTGACCAGAAGATACCCGCCGGCTGTCAATTCAAATGGCAAGTTTGGAAGGAATACGACGATGGGAACGTCATACCCTAGCAGCGAGATCACGATTCCTACGAGAGCCAGAGGGGCAGCGACGAGGCCCCAGACAGACAGGATCCGGGGGAGGAATCCTGATCTGAAGAACAGCGAGTAGAAGAGGGTTGCCCCGAGGGCGAAGGGCACCATGTGGAGTGAGTAGCCGAAGTCCTGCAACTCGTAGAACAGGTTTCCCAGCGTCCGCAGGTAGTCGGGGTGTCCCGCTGCGACAGACTCCTGGCTCGTGAGCAAGAGGGCGAAGGCCGGTATTCTGCTGACAGCCAGGATGGTTGCTTCTACGAGATATAGTCCCAAAGCCACGCGGGCTAAGTTCCGGTTTTGTCCCTTCAAGACCGCGAAGAGCAGGGTGCCCAGCATGACGATTCCAACCGCGGTGACCATTTCGACCACGATGCTCGCCCGCATCTGGACGACGTTGTTCAAGATGTTGGTCATACTGGCGGTTATGTCGCCTATGTCGCCCGGTACGATCAACGGCTGTAGTAGAACCAATCCACCCACCGCGGATGCGACGGCCTGGAGCAGGAACGCTGTTCCTAGAAACCTGGGTGTATTCTTGTCTGAATTCATTTGGCTCCTCAGTGGTCCCTATGATGCTCGCTTTCGCCGAGCGCTTCTGGTCGGCTTCACGCCGCGGCGCAGTATCCGATGTCTGTTCCTCGTCGGGCTCGATGCGATTGACCGACCGCAAAGGCAAGCCGAGAGAATCGAGCCTAGGCTGGCTTCTACTCGGTCGCGCCCAGAGTGCCTGCGATCTCGTCAAACGGTGCCAGTTCCCCAAAACAGGTCAGCACGACAGTTCGCTTGTTGACTTCGGTGAACAACGACATAGAGGGGCCCATGCTTTCCACTTCCATCCGTACACCCAGCTCGCCGGAATGTAATACGATCTCTTTCTCAGAAACGATGGTAGCCAAGCTGTCGGAACGGAGTGCCTGGATGGCGTCGGTTACGCTGACGTCACGTGGGCGGATTGTCAGGTCGCATTTTGTATCTCCTTGTTTGCGGGGCTCTCCTCCCACGTATTTGTCCGCTGGATACGACTGAAGAGTCGCGGACTGACCGGGCAGGACTCCCGTCACCGTCCAACTCCCAGGCACGTAGACAGAGATCCCGGTGACTGGATCCTGGTGCTTCTTGAACCCGGTCGGAGGTTGGAAGGCAGCCGGCGCCGCAATTCCGGCAGCCTCCGCGGTCGGCGTTGACGGGCTGGGCGTTTGTGTCGCCAGGGCAGCGGACGGCGCGACGGGTGCAGAAGCTGGTGGCTCAAAGGCCAGAACTATACTGTCCGTCGCATCGCGAATCTCCAGCCGCGCCCCGGCAAGCCGATAGCTGGCTGCCGAGGCCAGGGCAGCCAGGAATGCGTCCTCCTGATCCATCACGCCCTCCGGATCCGCGCAGTACATCTCCGTTCTCGCCACGTCCTTGATGGTGATGTCGCTGCCAGTAAGCGCGTACGCGCCGACGTAGTGGTTGCACCCGGTGGACCCGCTGATCTCGTCCGCGGAGAACTTGGCCGATAGCGTTGTGCCTGTCAACGGCGGCTCCCCTTCCAGCGTTACGAGCACCCAATGCGTGCCCTCCAGCGATGCGCTGTCTGTCGGGCCGGGCCCGCACCCGCCGAGTGTGACCGCCAAAGCCACCAGGGCGACCATCGACAGCGAACCACGGTGGTGACCAACCATTCCTGTCAACCCACGACGCATGCCTACCTCCGTTGTGAATCTTCCGAGCGATACTCAATGCAAGTGACGGAAATCAAGGGCAGGCCCAGCGCATAAAGCTGGCGCAGCAGACCCTGTAGAGCGGCCTGGTCGACGGTACCGGTCAGGGTGGTCACCGGCGGGCCCGCCTCTTCTCTCTCGACCGTGATGGTCATTCCCTCAATCCAATCCGACCAGGTCTCGTCGATGTGTCCCGGCACTTTGATTTGATACCTGGCGGGTTCGGACAGGGTAAGCTCTGGCCTTGCTGGTTTCATGACGGGTGACCTCCTGCACCGGTGCCATCCCAGGAAGGGTATTGGCGTTATCCCTCTTTCTTCGCGTTCTTGCTGCCCGTTCAGGTTATCCATTTCCAGGCATACCAGATGGTCAGCCCGTTGAACACAAAGCTCACCGCGATCAGGAAGTTGTCGTAGGCGCCGGGGTAGGGCAAGCCAAAGATATTGAAGATAATGAGGAGTATGGCGACGACGATGTTTACCCAACGAATGGCGGGATACCCTAGCGTCACGGTCAGTACCACCATTACAATCGGAACCAGCATGATGACCGCGATTCCGAGCCAGGCCCCCTGAGGGGGTGCCACGCCATCGATTTCGCCCAGTGTAACGTCGCCGGCAAATATCCGCAGCACGTCCCCCAGCAGATAGGTCAACATTGTCGCCACCCACAATGCCGAAAGGACTATCCTCGTGTCACCCATGATTCCGTCTCCTCCCTTGTAGATGAGAATGCACCGTACTACCGACGACGCGTCTCAGTTCCTATCGCTTCCGACGCGCGCAATCTGTGATATGGGTTGTCATTCGCCACCAGGGGCCACAGTGATGACCACGTTCCCCTTCTTATGACCCTTTTCGACGTACCGGTGCGCCTCGACGATCTGCTCCAACGGGTAGCGCCTATCGATGACCGCCTTCAGCTCCCCGGCCTCGACAAGCTCTCTGAGGAAGTCCAGGTCCTCGGCCCGTTCCTGATAGTTCATCTCGATGCTCACATAGGTTCCGTCCGGCTTGAGGGCCTTCCTGAACGTCGATTTCGAGTATCCCGAGATCATCTTCCCAACGGCATCGAAGATCAGATCGTAACGGTCAGGACTCTCGGTGAAGTCCTCCTTAGTGTAGTCGATGACGTGATCGGCCCCGAGCGCCTTGACCCATTCCAGGTTCGCGGTGCTGCATACGCCGGTGACCTGCGCCCCTAAGTATCTGGCAAGCTGGACCGCGAACGACCCGACGCTGCCGGAGGCGCCGTAGATGAGGGCGCTCTGTCCACTCTGGATATTCGCTTTCGTGAGCATGCTGAGGGCCGCCAGGCCGCCGCTGGGGACGGCAGCGGCTTCCTCATAGGTCATATTGGCCGGCATTGCTGCCACGACCGCGTCCTCAGGCAGGCACGTGTACTTGGCGTAAGCGCCGAACTTCAACCCGGTGGATGCGAAAACCCGGTCCCCGACCTGGAATCGTTCCACCTCCTTGCCCACCGCTTCGACATCCCCGGCCAGCTCCATCCCCAGAATGGTCACCTTCCTTGGCCTTATCAGGCCGTTGAAAAGCCTGGCGGCCGCTGGGTCAGGCTTCCGCATGCGCCAGTCCCCGGTTCGCACGGTTGTCGCCCGGATCCTCACGAGGATCACATCGTCCGCGGGCTCAGGCTTCTCCACCTCTTTGAGCTGCAGGACCTCCGGTGGGCCGTACCGTTCGTATACGACGGCTTTCACGCCGGTCTTCCCTGTAATTGTGCAGACCCAGAAAGAGCTGGAGTCGGGCTGAATCCTTTGACGATCAGCCATACGCCCAGGAACAGCTCATTGAGGAGCATCGGCACGCCGAGAATCAGTCCTATCACTAGACCGACGTCGAGGGCGAAGATATCGAGCATCGTGGTGGTCAGCACCGTCAGCGCTCCTATTACCCCCCAAACTGAGATGAAGCGCGGGATGAGCTTCGAGCGATACAACATGGGGTAGAACAATAGGGCTCCCAGGGGCAGCGTGAGGGAGACCATCTGAAAGGCCCAATACCGTTCTGCCAGCAGTAGTGTGCCCGCGGCCTGGAAGGCGGAGGCCTGGGCGGCCCCCGCTCCCACAAACTCCTCGCTCAACGTCACCAGTGATAAGGCTCCAAGACTGCTGAGCGCCTGCATAGCGAACTCGATGACCCGGAACCCGACGTACCCCAGAGCCGCGCTCTCGAAGCGCCGTCTCAGGACGGCGAACATCAGCACAGCAATGCCAAGATAGGCAACGCCGTTAGCGAGCTCGAGGAGCACGCCCAGGATGACCCGCGTTCTGTTTGCGGAAACCAGCGTGAGATAGTCTGGAGCGCTCAGAATCGGTTCGACCAGGATCAGAGCGCCCAGGATGAAGGTGACATTCGAGAACAGGAAGAATGCCCCAACGCTCCTTGCAGTACTGTTTCTTGCGTTCATGCTAGATTTTCCTTGATATGCGTTGGACGAGTCGCCGACAGGGCGATTCGCTTCGTTGCCTGCGCATCCTCTTTGACAGGCGCAGTCTTTGACAAGCGCAGTCTTCCGTCTGCTTCGGCCGCTGGCGAGATAGGTGAGCACCACCGGCTGCAGTATAGCATCCGGGGCTACTAGTGTCATACCCCGAAGGTGGTATTGAGGGGGTTAGTCTGTTGTCGGCGAAACGGAAGGTTTGGGCTTGGGGACAGGTACCTGACACGCTTGTTGGGGCAACCGCCTGCGTCCGTTTGTCGATACCGAGTTCTTGGGTAGACTCAGAACTATGCGCGCGGCAGAAGCCCGAGCGCCTGGGATCGCGCTACCGCCTGGGTCCTGCTGTGTACGTTGAGTTTGCCGTAGATGTTCCGGGCGTGGACCTTGACCGTGTGCAGCGAGAGGAACAGCCGGGTAGCGATCTGCCGATTGGTGAGTCCCTCGGCGATGAGCCGGAGCACTTCAAGCTCACGTCCGCTCAGGGGTTCGATCATCTCATCTCTCGCGTCTTGAGCATCCGATCCGACGGGCTGCTCCGTCTCGGTCGCGGGGAAGGCAGCCAATAGCCGACGGGCGTATCCTGATGCGATCCCGCGGGCGGCGGCCTCATAGAGCAGGCGGGCCATCGGCGGTCCCTCATCCACGTAGATGCGGACGAAGCCTTCCGGCTGGGAAAGGGTGAGGGCTCGCTCCATCCTGGACATCGCCTCGGTCATGCGGCCCCCCGCTTGAAGGGCCAGGGCCTGAAGCAACAGAATCTCGATCACCCGCGTCGTTCGATTCGCTGCCTCCGCCGCCTCAAGCAGCTGTTGCAGCAACCCGGTAGCCTGCTCCAACCGCTCTTGGGCGATCAGGATCCGGGCCACAACGATGAACTCGATGAGCTTGAAATAATCCGGTTCGAGTGGCGGTTGAGGGTCTCCAGCCACGACCAGCCCGCGTTTGCGCGCCCATTTGGAGGCGGCCTGCACTTCTTCCTCTGCCAACCATAGCCGCGCTTGCCAGGCGGAGACCTGATTCCTGATCCAGGGAGGAAACTCAAATTCCCGGGCGGCCTGCTCTACTTTGCGGACCATCGCTTCGGCGCCAGCCAGATTCCCCCTGCTAAACAGAACCCTCATCAGGCACAGGTAGGTCCAGCCGAGTACGGCCAGATCCCCGCCCCGTTCGGCTAGTTGCATCCCTCTCCTAACCTGAATTAGCCCTCCATCCAGATCGCCCCGTTCGGCCAGCACCTCGCCCCACACGGCGAGTGACCAGCCAACCGCTGCCCCGTGCGACAATCCGCGTTCGTCGGCAAGTTGCATCTGTTCCCGGCAGAGCTCTATGGTCCGCTCCAGCCGTCCCTGTTCCCTCGCCGTAACGGCCAGTTTCAGATGGGCGAGCATCACGTAGTAGGTGTGACCCGCCGCCTCGCACGCTTGCAAGGCCATCTGTCGGGCCTGGAAGGCTGCCTTCATATCGCCGGTGAATCCGTAGGCATCGGCCAGGACAATACCGGCCAGGCAGCGCCAGGCTGTTTCCTGCTCCGGCAGGTATTCGAGCGCCTGGCTGGCGTGTTGAATGATCCCTGATACGTCCCCGCGGTACGACTCCATGGAGGCGCGGACGGCGGACGCCCTTCCTTGCAGCGTCGTCCTGTCGGCATCGGACAGCTGGTATCTCCGATCTGGGCGTGCGATCTCGCTTCTGCTGTCGGATTCCTCGGCTGAGCTGAGGACGCGGCCGGGTTCAAGGGCCTGCTTCACAACCTGGAGACACCGTTCAGCCGGGACGTGATGCCCGCTAGCGAACAGGTACCAGGCGCGCAAGATGCACAGATGTGGTCTGGAGAATACCGACTCCTCAGGCAAAGCGAGGAGCGATCTCCGCAATCTGGCGTGCTCACCGTGCTGCCACATCACGTCGGCGCGTTCCGCGATCAGGCGCGCGGCCCGCTCGAAATCGTCCCCGCGCAACGCGTGGTCTATCGCCTCATCCGCGAGCCCTTTCTGCTCGTACCAGGCGCTGGCACGCCGGTGAAGCGTGGGGATCGATCCCGGTTCCGTCTGGCGCAGTCGCTGGCGCAACAGGTCGGCGAAGAGTTCGTGATACCGGTACCAGCGCCGCTCTTCATCCAGGGGAACAATGAACAGGTTAGCCCGTTCCAGCATCTCCAGGATGGTCTGGCTGCTATCCCGGCCGGTGGGCGATTCGCCGTTCCCGAATTGCACGGCGTCGCACAAAGAACCGGTTAGCCGGTCCAGCACAGCCGTATGTAACAAGAAGGTCTGGACGTGCTCGGATTGCTGCTCGAGGACCTCCTCGATCAGGTAGTCCAACACGAAACGGTGGCTGCCGCTGAAAGATTTGATGAAGTCTGCGGCATCTTCCTGCCCCCGCATCGAGATCGCGGCCAACTGGAGGCCGGCAATCCAGCCTTCGGTGCGTGCCTCCAGCGTGGCGAGATCCTCCGCCGATAGTTCCAGGCCCATCACCCGATTGAGAAACTCGGCCGCTTCCGACGGGGAGAAGCGCAGATCCGCCGCCCGCAGCTCCGTCAAGTGGCCCCTGGCCCGCAGACGGGCCAGCGGCACGACGGGATCGATGCGGGTGGCGACGACCAGGTGCATCTTTGATGGGAGATGCGCTACCAGAAAGGTGAGGATGTCGTGGATGGCGGAGGCCTCGATCACGTGGTAGTCATCGAGGACGAGGAGTACGCGACCCTGGATCGCGGAAATGTCGTTGATCAGGGAGGTCAGGACCGCCTCGGCCGGCGGTGGTTGGGGGGAGCGAAGGATACTCAGGGCCCGCTTCCCGACGTGGGCCTCAACCGTCTGCAGCGCGGCGATGAGGTAGGCCAGGAAGCGCGTCGGCTCGTTGTCGCCCTCGTCGAGCGAGAGCCAGGCGATGGCCGTGGGCGGAGACGCGGTGTCCAGCGCGGCACTAGAGGGAGATGCGCCGTCCAGAGTGGCTGTGGACGAGGAGACGCCGTCCAGAGCGGCTCTGGACGAACAGACACCGTCCAGAGCTTGGGCCCATTCGCTCAGGAGCGTCGTCTTGCCGAAGCCGGCGGGGGCGGAGATCAGGGTCAGTTTGCGAGTGAAGCCTGGCGTTTCCCCGGACTGGCTCGGCCTGGACAGACCCGCGTCGAGACGGTCGATCAGCCGCGGGCGCGAGACCAGCTCCGGTCGGACAGGGGGAATATAGAGTTTGGTTCCCAGGAGAGGGGTGCTCATTTCGCCCCCGCTGGCGAGTCATAGAGTGGACTTCTCTGGCGTACAAGGTCTGTATAACCCAATTCTACCACATCTTGTCCGACCAGCAAAGGGGGCTTGCCCTAGAACCCGGAATTGGGCCACTGGAATACGATCAGCAAAGTCAGAATCGCCAGGTTGATCAGGACGGCGATCCCACCCTGGTCGTTCAGCCTCTCCAGCTGTCCGTTCCAGAGGAGCAGGAGGGCAGAGGCGGAGAACGCGGCGGCGCTCGCCACGAATAGGCGCCACGATGGCTGCCTGGCGAGCAGCCCGATTCCGCCGGCCACGAACCCGAGGGCGGCCAGCACGCAACAGGCGCTGGCCACTGCCCTCGTGACGTCGTCACCGAGGAGTCTTGAGAAGGCCCAGGAGCCGTCGGGCCACACCAAACCGGCTTGAAGCTCGAAGATTCTCTGGCTCTGGCCCACGTACAGTAGATGAACCAGGCCGTGGAGCACCACGAATACGATAACGATAATCCTTAGCATCCGATGCCTCCTCTGTTCTGATCTTGTCTGTGAAGTTCATGGCCGAAGCCGGCGATGAAGGCGATCACGTTCAGAACCGCCGAGGTCAGGACGAGGGTCATGCTGGCGTTCTGAATGCGCTCGGGATCCGTGATGCCGGGGACGAAGCCGAAGATGGCGATCTGGAGCCCCATCAGCATAATCGCTGAAGAGACGACGAGGGTGGGCATCCAGAGTCTCGAGAGGGGCGGCCAGGTACGTCTGGGCAGTACCCCTCTCCACCAGTTCAGCGGATTGTCCATTCGCGTGCCGAGGGCCCACGCCGGCAGGAAGAAGGCAACCTGGCCGATCCCGCCGCCAACCAGGAAGAGGAGGATGAACAGCGCCAGGAACACGGTCCGTCCGTGCCTCGTGTGGATGAACCCCAGGGACCAGACGACGATCGTCAGTCCCAGGACCATCGAAAGAATGCCGGAGATGAGGAAGTTCGGAACAATGGTGAAGGCTTCCTCGGTGCCCAGGGGCCAGAATCGGTGCGCCTCTCCGATGGCCTGGATGATGAGGCCGTCGGTAGGGGTGTTCCCCTGGAGGAACTCGAAGAACCCGTGGTTGAAGCCGGCAATTCCGAAGATCACGCCGATAGTGGTGACGATGATGCGCGTTGCGCTGACGTTATCCAGGCGTGATCTCAGACGTGTTTTCACTGGATCCAACGCCTCTCCCGAGGGTTTGTCAAATCCCCGCTCTTGGCCTGGATCTGACGATCCAGCCTGAGCAGAGCTGAGTGTCGGCAGCTCCAAGTTTGCTCTAAGGGGATTGCCAAATCCCCGTTCCTGGCCTACATCTGGCGATCGGGGCGGGATAGCTCCAGTCCCGGCAGGACTCAATCCCTCCTTGCTCACATTGTGTGTTGTCATTTTTGGTATCCTTCTTATTCAGGAATTAGATGACGCGGCTTGCCTCTCGCTCGACGCGGCAGCGCGCAGGAAGGGCACCAGGAGGGCCAGGCAGATCAGACCGGCCCCGAGCATCAGGG
>Ga0207752_1000856_pt1 | contig 14302 bp, 4 predicted proteins | sample Pon2CUnioCityCA_6_FD_187272 | JGI IMG/M metagenome (GOLD analysis project Ga0207752, IMG submission 187272) | Marine sediment microbial community from Union City, CA, USA - Pond 2C Sediment 2 (SPAdes) | ecosystem: Environmental > Aquatic > Marine > Intertidal zone > Salt pond sediment ...
GACAAACCACCCGCCGCTCACCTGGATTCCATCGCCCGCATCAAAGGGAGTGGTAATTTTTTTCAGCCATTCCGGACGCGGCCGGCAGCCAAAGTCGGTACAGGCAATGACCGGGTGCCGGGCCTCAGCAATGGCGACGTTGCGGCCGCGGGCGATATTGGCGCCCGGTTCAGATAACACCCGGAAGGGCACCGGGCTTTCTCCAGCACAGCGCTGCAGCAGTTGCAAAGTTCCGTCGCTGGAACCGCCATCGACGACGACCACTTCCTGCGGCAGTCGAGTCTGGCGCTTGAAATGCTCGAACCAATCGACCACGCTGCCAGCTTCGTTGTAACAAGTCAGGATCAGTGAAATAGCTGTGTGAGTGGGCTGTACCGGTAGCGGTTTCCTGGGTTGGTAATCCGGAAATAAGTCCGGGTTGCCGGTATACAGGATGACTGTACTGTTATTCTCGAGAGTGTATTGTTGGGCGAAGATGCCCCGAGGCTGGCGTAACTGTCTTAAAGAACGCCGTACGCCACGCATACTTTCGCGCAGCAGGGCTAAAAAGCCCCGCCGGCGCCAGGTCGTGACTGCCCCCCGGCCGGTCTGTACGGCGCGACGTGGCGCACTTCCGGCGGGTGCGATGCGGTTGATCCATTTACGGTAGACAGTTTCTCGTTTTTCTTCAGTCAAGCTCGTTCTGCTCCATGCAGAATTGTACATTACCTGACCGCTTTTGAAGCGCGATCCCGGTGGATGCGATCTCATTCTCGCTTGAATATACAAACCAGTGGCCATTCGATCGAATGGCCACTGCTACGAATATGTTATTCCCAAAATCGTGGGGTTGATCTAGAAGCCTTGCTTTACTTCGGCTGGCGGCAGATATACGAAGTCGGAGTCTTTGACGGCTTGCTTATACCCTTCGTACCGGGCGCCATCCGGTTGGTAAAAGGGCCACAAATACCCCTGGTCGTTGATCAGGTTGAAATAAATGATGGCGCGTACGTTATTGAAATTGGCCAGATAGTCGTAGGCTTCCCGGATCCATTCGTTCTTGGCGTCGTTGCTGATGCCGTCGTAGTAATAGGGCGTGGTGCCAGTCTGGGCGATGAAGAGTGGTTTCGTGGGCGCCAATTTCTGGAAGCGTAGGATGTACTCCCTAAAAACCTCGTCGGGCGGCTGCCACTCCGCGCCGCGCATCCCCGGGGCGAAACCAAAATTGTACCCGCTGAACGAGACCACATCCACACGATTGTTGCCGGGGTAGTAGTCTTCAAAGGGTGCATCTTGGGGATGGCTCCAACCGTTGGGGGCGAAGACCCACTTAACTGATTCGCCGGGCACGCCCTCCTGAGCAAATATCTCCTGAATGCGCTTGTAAGCGAGCTTAAAGTTGGTGGGATTCAAGCCATAAGAAACCCAGTAACCGTTCATCTCTTGCAATGGCGCGATGAAGGCTGTGCGTTCCCCGTCTTTGGCGTAGGCCGCGTAAGCCTTGGCCCAGGCATGTAGCTGTGAATCCAGACTGCCTGAAGCAATATCGAAGGCAGACCCTTTGGTATCCAGATTGACGAAGGGTGTGTAGCCGTTCTTCCAGATGGTAGTGAGCTGGCCGCGCACGTTGGCGTCCGGACTGGCGTCTTCAATATTGATGAACGTCCCGGCAATGGAAAGCCTCTTTCCTGCCCAGTTATCCAGAGCGTGGAACTCGTTGTCCATGGTGGTTTGCGTGCCTGGCCAGCCCTGTGAATACACGCCCAGCAAGATGGGTTCCTGGCGTGTAAACGCTTGGACGCCCTGCATGGCCATGGGCACATACAGGTTGCGTTTTAGCGCCAGCCCGCTTGCCGCTAACTGGGAGGGGGTCGAGCTATTGTCTGCGGTGGGCTGATCGATTTGCTCCTGGGCGTGTGTCCTAGGAAGAGCAGGGGTGGGGGGGGCTGCAGGTGCGGCTTCTACCGTTTGCCGGCTGGTTTGTAATCCCAGCGCAACGACAGCCAGTACTATTAAAGTAAATACTAGGGACTTAAATATTTTTTTTGATAAAGTTTGTGTGGTAAAGGTACCTTCCATTGACTTGTCCTTAACGGCAAATTTTTTTGCTTATGATCACGATGGTGCAAAACCTGCTTGAGATTTTCAACCACCATATTAAAGTATGATGCTGTTATGGACAAGGGAGCGCGGTACTATTCTTAAGGCACCTTAAGATTTTGTTAGTCTAAAAAATTAAATCAAAAAGGTCCGAATTATCAAAAGTTACAATTTATATTGCATTTTGAGTACTGAAACTATTTGAGTTGCGAATTGGGAGCAATCCCCTGCACGTGTAAGGCCGATTCGAAAAGACGCACATAACCTTCCAGGGTGTTTTGAAGCGTGAAGTGCTCCATGGCGTAGTGGCGAATGGCGGCGCGTTTTTCCAACCAGGCCTCCCGTTCGGAGAGCATAGCTTGCATGGCCCCCGCCAATTCTGCGGTGTTGCGCTGGCGCTTCTCGGCGATTACCTTTTTTGTTTGGGGCCAGGTCAGACTCAGCGGGTCGCTGCCCGGGTTGGAGACGATCCTGCCGCGTTGTCCCTGATCTCCTACCAGTTCAAAAGCGCTGCCGCAGTTGCTGTGGATCAAAGGCAGGCCGGCCATCAGCGCTTCGGTCGCCGCCAGACTCCAGCCCTCGTAGAAGGAGTCCATGACGAAAACGTTGGCCGCTGAGAGTAACAGGTTTGTATCCTGGCGAAACGGATGGAACAGGATCCGGGTTCCAGATTTTAATGCGGCGCGGTAGTCTTGTAAGGCCTGATAATATTGCGGATCGGCGATATTGCCAGCGCACACCAACCGCGCCTCAGGATTGTCCTGAGCAACTTGATCGAAAGCGGTCATCATGCCCAATTGGTTTTTGCGTCCGTCGTAGCTGGCCAAGGAAAGGAAAATAAATTCTTCTTCCGGAATGCCTAGCGCTTGCCGCGCTTTGGGGTAATCGACGGGCGGCAAGCGCTGCGGGTCGGCGCTGTTTGGCACAACGGCGATCCAACCGGGCTGCAGAGCGCGGTTGTGGTAGAGGTAATAATTTTTGACCAATTGGCTAACGGCTGCCGCCCGGGTGAAATACTGGCTGCGCTGCTGCTCCTTTTGCCACCCTTGGGCGTCCAACCATACGTACATGTTTTGGATGGTTTCGACCACAGGGATCCCTAAGCTGGTAGCGACTTGCAGGCCAGGCAGGTCGGCCCACTGAGAGTTCACCAGGTGCGGGTTTTCGCGGGATAAGGCCCTGCGTATGCTCTCAGGATGTCCACCAGCCACGTAGACCTGCACCCCGGCAGATTTCAATTGGTCGGCGATCATGCCTCCGCTTTGGGTGCACAGCACGAAAGTCTCAAAGCCGCGTTCGGGCAAACCCTGCGCCAGACTGGCGACCATGCTTTCAAGACCGCCTTTGTCCAGGGTCTTAACCATCAGCGCACACTTCAGGGCTTCTCCCTTGCCGGGCGCAGCCGGAGTCCAGCGGGAGGGCGCTTGCTCCACCGGCGGTTGGATACCAAAGTCCGGTCGTTCTACCGCCATTTCCTGGGTGACCGCATCGGCGTACTTGAGTAATTGCTCCAACCGGGCGGGCGGCTTCCAGACATCCAGGTAACGGTCTAGTAGGGCCCGGTCTATAGCGTCCGGATCCAGGGCGTGCACGAAATTCAGGTCTTTTTCATGTGGATGATATTGGTATTGGTAAGGCGCGGCGATGGCCTGCGTCCCCTGCGGGAGCAGCAACGGGCGGGCAATAGCGTAGGCCAGGGCCAGATTGCGGCGGTAAAGGGTATCTCCCACCGGCGCCCTCAGGGGTGGGATCCAGAGATAGTTAAAGCCCGCGTAAAGCGAGTACGAGGTCCAAATTTCACGGTTTTCTATGAAAGCCGCGTTCTCGAGGTCCGCGACCAGCCGTTTACCAAGTTGTACATCTCGTTCGCCTGGGATATCGGCGAAGATAAAGTAGGCCCAAGGATTGCCGGCAATCATACGGCGGGTGGCCTGCACGTCGATGGGGGTGCTTGCCAGGCTGAGATGACAGCCGAAGATCGGCCGCTGCCCGGCGTGGGAAAACTCCCACAGATTCTGTTGATAATCTCTGGCTTTATAGGCCAGAGCATGCACATGAACCCCTGGCCACAGGCGCAGTTCGTGCTTTTCCTGGTTCCACGCAGAACGCCACACCAGCCGGTAATCCGTTTCTGTCACCTGAACGTAGATCGGATCGGCGGGTTCGCTCTCCTGGGCTACGAACTGCAAATGCTTGCGCCCCTTCTCCCAACCTGGCGTGTATTCAATTATGTCCGCCGCAATTCGTTCAGCGCTCTCCAGCAGCGCATTACGCTGCTCGGCAGGCAACATTCTATCGATGCCAATCGTCCAACGGGTTTGAGCATAAGCCCGGCGTTGAGTTTCGTATTCAATAAAGCGCCGGCCGCGTGCCAGGTGACTGTCGCGCTGCTCTGAGAGCAGCTCATGACTCATGCTACGTTCGTGAATTCGGTAGTAGTAAAGCGGCTCACGATTGCCGGCGTGCTGAATCTGGCCGATCTTCTGCAGGCGCAGCCAGAAGTCATAGTCTTCCAGCCCGCGCAGGTCGTCGGCGAAACGGCATTCCAAAGCTTGCGCCGCTCGCCGCCGGTACAGAAAACAGGCATTGATGTAGTTGTCCACCTCGAAACCCAGCGGCTCGGCCCGGCGGTGCAGACGCATAATCTCGGGATGCTGCGGATCCTGATTTTGTGGGCGGTAGTCGGAGTTCTTCGCCAGCCTGCCTTGCTCGTCGATCACGGCCACGTCGGCGTAAACCAGCATTGCTTCAGGATGCTCGAGCAGGCGTTTAACCAGGGTCTCCAGGGCGGTGGGCGCCATCAGGTTGTCGGAGGAGGTCCAGGTGATGAACTGGCCGCGCGCAAAGCGGTGGGCATGACTCAAAGCGCGCGGCAGCTTTTGGTTGGGCTGACGGTAGATGCGCACTCTGGGATTGATGGAAAGACGTTGTAGGACGGGCTCGATTTCGTCGTTGGATCCATCGTCCAGGACGATTAACTCCAGGTTGGGATAGGCGCCATACAGTACACTGTGGGCGGCGTTCTCGAGCATGTCGGCATGATTGTAGACCGGCAGGATCACAGAGACCAGCGGCCAGGCAAAGTGGGCCTGTAATGCGGCATCGTCCGCGGCGGCCAACTCGACCGGGTAGGAGGGAACCAGGCTGGATCTTTTCCCCAGCCGGCCCCTGCGGAAAAGCTCAGTCGTCTCACGGAAAAGGGCGCCCAGGTTTTGTCTATTAACCTGCCGCAGGGTTTTTAAGCCAGCCCGGAAGGCGCGCTCGCGTTGGCTGTCTTCCGGAATAAAGGCGCGTCGCAGGCGCAGCAACCTCTGCAAGAAGCGCCAGCCATTGCTCTCGTAAATCTCTTGCAGCTTCATACTGGCGTGCCCGGAATCTGCCAGTAATTCCTGCAACCGCTCAAGATCATTTTTCTGATCCTTAATGACCTGGGTGAAGAAAAGCTGGGCATCGATCATTTGGCGCAGTTTTTCGGGGACAAATTCAGGCCGCTGCCGGTGAGGCATCCACTTGCGGTTCCATTTGGCCTCGAATTTTTGCAGGTTTTTTCTGAACAAATCCCAGTAGGCGGTAAAGTCAATCTTGGAGAAGCTGGCGCTGCCCCAATGGTGGACGAATACGTCTTCAGCGCACAGGATCTTATAGCCATGCTGCTTCAGACGCAAGGCGTAATCGTCGTCTTCAAACATGCCCACACCGAAGCGCTCGTCCAACGGGCCGACTTGCTCGAAGACGGAGCATGGGATAGCCACACACTGGAAAGGCAGCATGCGGATCTCAAAGGCTTGGCCGCGGTGATCGGCCGTGTACTGCGCCGCGAAAGCAGGCATGTCCTCCAGGGTCTCGTAATCGACCGGAATACGGCTTTGGTTGCCTGAGGCGTTGGTCACCGGCCCGACCATGCCCACCTGCGGATCTTCCAGGTGGCGCAGCAGACCGCTGAGCCAGCCTTCCGTAACCACGATGTCGTTGTTTAGAAAGACCAGCACCTGGCCTTGGGCTGCATCGGCGCCCTGATTGTTGCCGCGCGCGAATCCCTGGTTGGTTTGGTTCAAAATCAGGTGTACGTTGGCATGCTGTTGGGCGAATTCACGTAAAAACTCCTGCGTTTCGTCTTGGGAAGCGTTATCCACCAGGATGACTTCAAAATCCGGATGGCGCGTGCGAGCGTAAATGCTGTCCAAACACAGGCGCGTGTAATCCAGATTGTTATAGGTCAGGATAATTAGGCTGGCTTTTAGAGTAGAAGTCATATGGGGAAACGATCAGAAAGCGCCTACAAAAGGCGGCTCTATCCTTTAGGAAGTGCGGTAACGGTGAGGCTGCCACTCCAGGCCCCACTTGTTTTCGAACTTGCGGCGGTTTTCTTCGAATAACTGCTGGTAAGCTGCCTGATCCAGCTTTGAGAAGCTGGCTTTGCCCCAATGGTGGATGAACACGTCTTCGGCGCACAAGATGCGATAGCCTTTGGCTTTCAAGCGCAAGGCGTAATCGTCGTCTTCAAACATGCCGATCCCGAAACGCTCGTCCAGCGGGCCGATTTGCTCGAAAACGGGCTTAAGCAGCATGACGCACAACCAGGGCAACATGCTGATCTCGAAAGCCTGGGCGTGGTGGTCGTTCACGTACTGCCAGGCGAAGGCTGGCATGTCCTCCAGACCGCCATAGCCCACCTCGATGCGAGACTCATTGCCTGAAAAATTGGTCACCGGACCGACCATCCCGACCTGGGGGTCCCTGAGATGGCGAGACAGGCCGGCTAACCAGTCGCGCGTCACCACGGTGTCGTTATTGAGAAAGACCAGCCGCTCTCCCTGAGCGGCGGCGGCAGCGCGGTTGTTGGCCCTGGCGAAGCCTTCGTTCTCCGAGTTGAGGATCACTTTAAGCTTGTCGTGCTGCCCGGCCAGGGTTTGTAAGTAAGCGCGCGTGCCGTCGCTCGAGGCGTTATCCACTACGATGACCTCGTAATTCGGATAGGTGCTTTGCTCGAAGATGCTCTCCAGGCACAAGCGATTGTAGTCCAAGTTATTGTAAGTGACCACGATGACGCTGATCTGTGGATACAGTTCCTGGATGCCGGCTTCGATTTGAGCGAAACGTTGCGCCCAGGTATTTTGGCGGGCAAAGTCCAGGCGCGCCTGGATCAACGCCGGAGTGTCTTCCTGCAGGGCGCCTTCAATCTCAGCCAGCCATTGCTCCGGCGCCGAAGCTAACCTGGCATACTGCGCATAATGGCGCAATTCCTGCAAGTCTGTGGCGACAACCGGCTTTCCGGCGGACAGGTATTCGAATAGTTTGACCGGATTGGTGGCCTGGGTCAACGGCGTGGCCTTGAAAGGAATGATGGCTACGTCGAAGGCGTGCAAGTAAGCGGGCAGGCGCGCGTAGGGCATTTCACCCAGCAAATGCACGTTATGCAGGCCTTGCAGAGGCTCCAGGTCGGCGTACAGCGTGGAACCGATGAGTGTGAAGTTCCAGTCTGGACGGGCGGCGGCCAGGGCCGCCACCAGCCCGGTGTCAAACCAGTCGGCGATGGCGCCGTAATATCCGATCACTGGGCCGTCCAAATCCGCCATCTCTGGGGGCAGGTTGGTAGGTGGGTAGCGAAAGTGGTCGAAATCTGTGCCGTTGGGCACCCGCAGCGTGTTGCTGTTGTGCCTGGACTTTTCTTCCAGCAAGAAATGAGAACTGGCCAGTACCAGATCGCTGTTTTGGGAGAGCAGGTCTTCCTGCTCGAGCATCTGCGGGCTGTTGGATGAGAAGCCGCGGTGGTAATCCATGCAGTCGTATACCATTTTCCAGCCAAAGCGCTGGCGCAGACGCAGCGCCAGGGGCGTCCAGAAAGGCAGGTCGACCAGGCAGACGGCCTGGCTGATGTGGAAGCGGCGCCTCACGGCTGCCAGGGCGTTCTCGAACGCCGCTGCAACTGCGTCCGGCAGCGAGTCTTTGTACAGGTTGACAGGCTGCGGCGCCGGCAGTTTGATTTCAAAGATATTTTCTGCCAGCACCCGTACAATCGGTTGTGCTCCGGCATGGAAGGAGGTGTGCATATAGAACACGCGCTGGCCGGCTTGGGCGAAGCGCAAGGCGATCTGCTGCGGGCGCTGGATGCGCGACTCCCAATCGATGACTGGCAGGACGATCAGGTCTTGAGTGGGTGCACCGCCGCCCAAAATATGCAGCGCCTCGTCTGAGGTCGGTTGGACGAAATCCAAAGACGCCACGCTGCTCGCGGAGGGTGGAGCGAGGGAAGTAGCGGGCTGGCTGGAGGTTGGAGGGTGCATGACCTGGTCTGGCGGCTGCCCGCTAGCGTGCGCCGCCTGGGAGCGGCCCGGTTTCTCGCCCGTGCGCAGGAGAGCCCGCCAACCCTGCTTCCTGATGGCGCGCAGACGCCGCAGGCCGGCTCGCAGCGCCTGTTCCCGGCGGCTGCCGGCTGGAATGAGCGCCAGGCGCACTTTCCATAACCCTTGAATCAGCTTCCATGCCCGGCTGCTGTAAATCTCGGCCAGGCGCTGTTCGGCCTGCCCGGCTGGACTGCGGGCTGCGAGTTGTTGGCGCAGGGACTCTGTTTGCCGGCGCTGTTCTTTGAGCTGGCTGGCCAGGACTTGCTGCTTTTCCTGCAGGTAGGCGCCCTCTTCCATAACCTGTCTGGTGATGCGCAAGATGGAGTCAGGGTCCGGCGCGCTTTCAGCCGGCTCGCCGGAGGTCGTCGACAAGACCTGGTCGTAGACCTGAGGCCAAGCCTGGGCGTGCTGGGAGAGCAGCCAGCCCTGCCTCAGGGTTTCTTGTGCCGCAGCGCCCATCTGGCGCCGCAGGTACGGGTCCTCGATCAGGTGGGATAGATACTCCCGCCATTCATCCAGATCGGAAGCCAGGAACCCATTTTGGCCGTGCTCGACGACGCCGGCATAAGGGTCGAGGCGGCTGTAGACGCCGGGCGCGCCCAGGGCGCTGTATTCCAGAAATTTGATGGCGCTCTTACAGCGGTTGAAGAGATTATCGCGCAGCGGGGCAATAACCAGGTCATAGTCTTGCTGTAGGAAAATGGCGGCAAATTGAGCGTACTCGAAGGTCTGCGCAGGCGTCCAACCCACGTTGGACTTTCCCTGGAGTCCAGCAGGCGGTCGGGCGCCCAGGAAGTTCAAGCGCACACGGTCAGCATAGCGTTCCAGAATTTGCACCAGGACGGGCGCGATTTCTAGAAGATCGGAGGTGTGTGAATCGCCCCCCATATAGCCGATCACGACCGGCTGGCCATTTTCTTCTTTATCCGCCATGGGCCGTAAATTCCACAAACGGTCATCCAGGTAGTTCGGCAGCAGCCAGGTGCGCGGGTTCAAAGGCTGCAGATAGTCGCACAAGGGCGCCGTGCTGGCGGTAACCGCGTCGGCCTCCAGGATGGCGTGCAGCATGGGCAGCAGGGCGGCGCTGTAGTAACGGTTGACCCGGTCGGGATGGTCGGCGGGCAGTTCGAGCAGCAGGTCGTCCAGGTCGAATACCAGCGGCTTGCCCTGGTCGCGAGCGCGGGTAACGATCTCCCGGTACGCCCGGGTGTGGCGCGGGAAATCACGCTGGATTAGCACCAGGTCGGCGGAGTCGACTTTTTCGGGAAAGATTTGCTCGCCCTGGTTGCCTTTCAGCACTTGCAGGCCGGCGTGGGAAGCCGGCCCGAGGATGCGCAATGTCGCCAACGGGCTGACCCAGGTGTTGGTGGTGTAAGCTACCAGGCTGTTAATGGTTCGCATAACTCAATCCGCGCCCAGCCGTTTCTTGGCCGACTGCCACAGGCGTTCGGCTGCGCTGCCTGGTGGGGCCAATTTGAGGCGCAGGGCGTGCAGCCGGTTGAGCAGCCTTTTGGCGGAGCGCTTATTCGCTTGGCGCGTCCGGGTTTGTAAATTTTGGAGATCATGCTCTTTTTCACGGAGCGCGCGCTGGGTGGTTTGCAGGCGGGCGTCCTGTTCCGCCAGTCGCTCCAGCAGCTCCTGGTACCAGCGCTCGGCTAGCTTGAGTGCCTGGAGGGTGGTTGCATGTCCGACCTGCCGGGTGCGGCGGTTGGTTTCCAAATCGGCAGCCAGGCGCTGGTAGGTCTCGGTCCAGGCGCCGGCATGCTGAGAAATTAACCAGTTGCGGCGCAGCGTCTCTTGCGCCCGGCTCCCGATCCGGCGGCGGAGTTGGGATGATTCGATCAGGCGGTTCAGAGCAGCCTGCCAGTCCTGTCTGCCGGAGGCCAAAAGACCGTTAACGCCGTCCTGGACCAGGTGCTCGTAAGGCGTGATGCGGCTGTAAACGCCCGGCACGCCCAGCGCGCTGTACTCCAGGAATTTTACGGCGCTCTTGCTACGGTTGAATAGATTGTCTTTCAGAGGAGCGATGAAAATATCCCAGTGCTGGCTTGAAAAATGGGCTGCGAATTCGGCGTAGTTGTTGCTTTCCACCGGCGTCCAAAGCACCCGGCTGTCACCCTGCAGTGTTTCCGGCGGCTGCAGGCCGTAAAAGTGCAACTTTAGGCGCTCGTGCCCCTCCAGAACAGCTTGCAGAGCCGGCAGGATGGAAGTAAGGTCCGGGCGGTGAGAATTGCCGCCCATGTACCCGATGACCAGCGGGTCTTGTGGTTCCGGCGGCGCTTGTAAAGGCCAGAGGTCTTCGTCCAGGTAATTTGGCAGCAGGAAGACGTTCGGGTTGAAGCGCAGCAGGTAATCTCTCAAGGGAGCGCTGCTGACGGTGACGGCGTCCGCCTGGAGAATGCCGCCTAGTAGCGGCAGCAGTACACCGCTGTCCTGATGCGCGGCTTTATCCGGATGGTTGGGGGGCAGTTCCAACAGCAGGTCGTCCAGATCCAGCACGAGCGGCACGTTCTTTTCCTGGGCGATGGAGCGAATCTCTTCAAATGCTTCCTGGCTGTCCGGAAAGTCTCGTTGCAGCAGGATCAGGTCGGCTTCAGCGGCCTTGGCAGTGTCGATGTGTCCTGCCTCGACCCCCCGCAGCAGCTCCAGTCCGGCATGCTTCAGCGGGCTGACGATGCGCAGCATTGCCAGGGCGTGCTCCCAAGGAGCGAAGGTATAGGCGGCAACGGTTTTTATGCGCACAGGATTCACGTTCGGTTCAACATTCAACTTGAAATCGCCTGGCCGGTCATTCTGCCGGGCTTGCGGGTACGCCGGTTTGGGCGTAGGTGCGGTAGAAGCGTTCGAAGCGTTCCAGGCGGGGAAGCTCTGCGGATGATTTTAAGGCTGGAATGGGTACCGCGTAAGAAAGGTTGGGGTTGAAATATGGGTCTCCGGCCTGAACGTATTCTCGCATATGTAGATAGGCCAGGGTGAGATCAATTGCCGGGATGTGACCCGAACGGGTACTGCCCTCGTAATGGATCAGGCGTGCGTAAGGTGTGTACACGATGCGGTAGCCGGCCTGGCGGATGCGCAAGCACAGCTCGACGTCACTCATCGCCAACTGGTAGCTCTGGTCGAAGCCACCCGTCTCTTCAAAGACCTGGCGGCGCATCATCAGGCAGGCGGCGGTGACGGCGTTGTAGTTGCGGTACCAGTCCACCGATCCGAAGGGACCCGCTGCTCCGGCGGGCGCCTGGAAGAAAACGTGCCCGGCGTAAGCGCCCATGCCCATCACCACCCCGGCGTGCTGGATAGTGCCTTGCGGGTAGAGCAGCTTGGCGCCTACGGCCCCGATCTCGGGCCGTTCCGCCCAGCGGGCCATCTCTTTCAGCCAGCCGGAATCGAGCGCCTGGATGTCGTTGTTCAGGAATAGCAGCAGGTCCCCATTGGCCTGACTGGCGCCCAGGTTGTTAGCCGTATTGTAATTAAATTGCCCGGGATAATCTACGACGCGCAGCCGCTCAGGGGCGTATTCACTTTGCAAGCGACGGTAGTAATCCTGCACGGCCTCATCGCTTCCGTTATCTACCAGAATAACTTCAAAATCCGGGTAATCGGTATCCTCGAGCAAAGGCGGCAGGCATTTTTCGAGCATTTCCAGCCGGTTTTTAGTAGGGATGATCACGGAGACCTTGTTGTCCTTGAGCGGCCAAAGCGGGTGGAATTTCCCCGGCGCGGGCGTTTCGACGCTAACCTCCCGGATGCCGCGGCGCGCCAGGTGATTTGCCAGGCAGCGCTGTGCGGCGGCGGTTTGTTGAACAGGGTCTGCGCCCTTGGCGCTGCGATGATAAAGCACCTGTGGAATATGGAGGATGCGCTCCGTTTTTTCGCTGCAGCGCAGCACCAGGTCCCACAGGTAGGCAGCCTGCATCTCGGGGTCCAAGCCGCCGGCTTCTTGAACCAGACTGCGCCGTACCAGCGGGCTGCCGATGTAATTCAGGGACAGCATCAGCTCTGGCGACCAATCGGGTTTGAAGAGCGGATCGCAGCGCTCGATGCCATCCGGCGCCAACCGGTCTTCATCGAAGTAGATCAAATCTGTGAGCGGGTCGTCGTTGAAGCGGTAAACGGTCTGGTAAAACGCCTGGGGAGACAAGCGGTCGCCCGGCTGCATGAAAAGCACCAGCTCTGCTTGCAAATTATCAAAAGCCTGCTGCAAACGTGCTACAGACTCGGTTTCGGGCGCGGTTGCCAAGAAATGCAGGCGCGCCTCTCCCTGGAGGTGCGCCGGTAACTGCGCTTGAATATCGGCTCCGGCCGGTCCGGCGATATACGCCTGCCAATGGGGGTAACTTTGTTCCTGGAGAGAAGCCAGCGTGCTGCCTAACGTCTGGGTGTCCCCTTCGGAAGCCGACAGCAGCACATCGATCGCCGGCTTTTCCGGAAACACGCCTGCGATCTGGCGCTGCGCTTGCAGGGTTTCGAAGTCGGGAGCCTGCTGTGCAACCCAGGCGCGATAGGCGTCGTGCGCACCGCGATCCTGTACGGGTTGGGCAGGCGCTTCAGCCTCATGGGGATTATTTTGAGCCGCTGCAATTGAAGGAGAAGGTTCTTTGCCTGGAGAGACCCGCTGCAAAACCGCCCGACCCAGCGCCCGGGTGCCTTGCGAGCGCCACAGCCGCAGGGCGCGCAGCGGTAGGCGCAGGACTCGCTCGCGCCGGCTGCCGTTGGGCGCCAGCTTCAGGCGCAGCGTACGCGCCCTTTTCAGCAGTTTCCAACCGGCGCCGCTTTCCAGGTCGGCCCAGCGCTGCTCCCAATCCCGGATCTGGGCTTGCAGCGCTTCCTGGGCGCCTTCTTCAAGCAGCAATGGATCGGATTGCGGTCGCTCGGCGCTGGGATGAGCGCCAAACACCGGCTCGACCAGCGGCCAGGCGCGCAGCTCGGAACGGTCCCAGGGCGCCCCCTCGCCGCGCTTGTTGAAGGCCTTCAGCCCCCGCAAATAGGCCTCGATCTGCGCATACTCGCTGCGCCCCTGCTCGCGCGCCCACACCAGGATGTTATCGGTGGTGGTCAGGTCGTTGAGGACCGGGAAGCGCTCCTGCAGCGCCGGGTCCTGCTCCCACACGTGCCGGATTGGCTCCGGAATCAGGGAAGCCCCGGCTGCCTCCTGCTTGAACCCGCTCAAATACGTCCCGGCGGCCACGTTCAGCGCGCCCTGCTCCGTGAAATACCCGTCGTACCACATAGCGTTGCTGCGGATGACGTGCTCCAAGAGCGCCTTCCAGCGCCGCCCGTCCTGGTAATCGCCGGCCCGGGTGTGGCGCAGGTAGGTGTCCAGCAGCATCAAAATCGCAAAGGACGGCATCTGGTACGGCGCCACCCCCTTGCGCAGGTGCTCGAACTGGGAGAAAACCTGCTCCATGCCCTGCAGGCTGGCGTTGAAATAGTGGTGCGGGTAGCCGTGGTAAGCGAACACGAAATTGCACTCGTGGTAGATGTAGCCGCCGTCCTTCAGCGCCTGATACATCGAGCGGGCGGCCTCGAACGGCTGGCGCAGGTGCTCCACCACCGCCAGGGAGAAGATGTAATCCAGGCTGCCCGGCAGGAAGGGCAGCGCGTGCACGTCAGCTACCACGTCCGCATAAGGGTGCAGGCTCACGTCCAGGCGGATGATGGCCGGATCGTCCAGGCCCATGTTCCCACAGCCCACGTCCACCGCGATCTGGTCGTCCAGTAGCGACTGCAGGATCACCCGCTGCACCCAGGGATAGTAATCGCTCTGGACCACCAACTCGTCCTCGTGCTCCACCTGCGGCACGCGCCCGCCGGGAAACAGCACCGGTACGCCGTCGATGATCGGGTAAACCTGCCTGCAGCGCGGGCAGCGCAAACCG
>Ga0207752_1000857_pt1 | contig 14284 bp, 6 predicted proteins | sample Pon2CUnioCityCA_6_FD_187272 | JGI IMG/M metagenome (GOLD analysis project Ga0207752, IMG submission 187272) | Marine sediment microbial community from Union City, CA, USA - Pond 2C Sediment 2 (SPAdes) | ecosystem: Environmental > Aquatic > Marine > Intertidal zone > Salt pond sediment ...
ATTTGGCGTGTAAACCAGATTAGGTTCGGTTCCACCGAGAGTTCCGTTTAACGGATCCGTCATAACGTCGAAGGTTAATGCATCATTCTCGCTGTCTTTACCTTTGAGAGTTATAGATACCGGAATATCTTCGTTGGTTGTAAACGACTCGTTGTTAGCTACCGGCGGATCGTTTACAGGTGTCACTGTTATAGAAACCGTCGCAAGTATACTGTCCGACACGCCGTCATTGGCCTTGAAGGTAAAGCTGTCCAGGCCGTTGAAATTCGTATTGGGAATATAGGTCATGTTCGGCTCGGTCCCGCTGAGAGTTCCTTTGGAAGGTTTAGTCACGACGCTATAGGTCAGCGGATCTCCGTCCGGGTCCATGCCCGCCAGTAAAACAGGCGTCGGCATATCTTCCATCGCCGTAATCTCAATGTTCCTGGCTACAGGAGGATCATTAATCGTAGTAACGTTAATCGCCACGGTTGAAATGGCGCTGTCCAGCTCGCCGTCATTAACCTTAAAGGTGAAACTGTCCGGCCCGCTGAAATTTTTATTGGGAGTATAAATCATATTCGGCGCTGTGCCGCTTAAGCTGCCGTGAGAAGGCATCGTCACAACGCTGTAGACTACGGTATCGCCATCCGGATCGCTGCCGGACAAATTAATCGCCGCCACAGTGTCTTCTTCCACTGTCACCGACTGAAGGTCCGCCATAGGTGCATGATTCGGAGTCAGATTAAGCGAAACCATTGCCGGGGCGCTTTGAAATTCACCGTCGTTCAGCTTGAAACTAAAACCGTCCGTGCCGGTGAAGCTCGCATCGGGAGTATAGGTAAGTTTTCCGCTCGTATCGAAGTCGGCGCCGAAGCTCAGCGACCCGTGTTCGGGCTGTTCGGTAATGGAGTACTTTAATTTATCACCGTCCACGTCGCTGCCCGTCAGCGCAATAGAGACAGACCTGTTCATTCTTGTCATCACCGACTGGTGATTTGCCACCGGGGGATCGTTAACCGCCTCCACTGAAAGTGTAATACTTACTATATTGCTGTCAACAGTTCCGTCGTTTACCATGAAACTAAAGCTGTCCGGGCCGCTGTAATCCGATTCCGGTGTATACGTTATCTCAGAACCTGTACTGCTGCTTAATTTGCCGTGAGAAGGGCCTTTTACTATATGATAGGTCAGGCGGTCTTTGTCTAAATCACTGGCCATCAGAGTAATCGACGCCGGAGTATCCTCCTGCACCGTTATATACTCGGGCTTAGCCGTCGGCGGAACGTTGGTCATATCCAGAATAATCATTAAAGAAACAACTATAATGACCAGAATTATCGCCGCGATTGAAAAGTAGCTGAATTTTCTTTTGAGACCTGTTAGTATAAGTGCCGGCTCCGGACGCGGTTTGCGAGGCTCTTTTGCGATTGAAATCCTGAAATCTTCCGTCTTTTCGGCGCTCTCGATTTCATCGACAATCGCTGAGACCTCCTTCGGATGCCTTCTCTTGCTCTTATACTCCGGATCAGTTACTTCCCTGGCAAGGGCCTTATAATCAGCAGCCCCTTTACTTTCCGGAGCGTAAGTTATAATAGGCTCACCGGCGCTCGGCGCTTCTGCCAGGCTTATGGAGCTGTGAATCACCGTATCGAATACCAGGTTGCCGAAAAATTGTCTCATCTGTTCTTCAACCTGCTGACTCAGCGCGGCCTTGCCCTCTACGAACGTCAGCAATATACCCAGAATTTTCACCGAACACGGATAGAATCTTTTCCGGGCTATTTTCACCGTCTCAAGCAACTGTTTTAAGCCCTCTAATGCGTAGTAATGCACCTGAACCGGCACGATAACGTCGGTGCTGGCTACGAGAGCGTTATAAGTTAAAAGGCCCAGCGACGGCGGGCAATCGATAACACAGAAATCGTACTTGGTGCTGACCGTTTTTAGCCGGTCGGCTAAAATGTATTCCTTTCTCGATACGGCTGTCAGCTCATCAGGCGCTTTCGACAACAGAATATTACTCGGCGCCAGATCAAGCCCTTCGATTTTCGTGCTGGTGATAACTTTGGAAAGCGAAAGCTGTTTACTAACGAAAGAATGATAAATGGTTCTTTTTAAGCTGTCAGGCTCATAACCCAGGCCGAGAGTTGCGTGTGCCTGTGGATCGAGATCGACCATCAACACTTTATGGCCCGTCTGAGCAAGAGCTGCAGCAAGATTCACCGCAGTAGTTGTTTTGCCGCAACCACCCTTTTGATTTGTTATTACTATTGTTCTCATCTTTTTCCCGTTAACTCGCTTGGCGCATCGACTTAACAGACCCTCCGTATATCTCGATTTCAGAGTAGCCCACCAAGGGACAAATCAAATCGCCGGACAATGCAATATCGCCGCACTACGGAATACATAAGTATCGACTTTTTAGACTTGCTTCTCCTTGAAAAATACGTTCTCATCGCATTGGCTACGACAGTTCGCCCCTTTTTTATAAAAACTCCCATTTACGATCGGTAATGATTTATCTGTAAAAATCAATAAAACCATTGCTACACTCGTTTTAGAACGCTCTAAGCCTTATTAAATGCGGCTTAACTCAAAAATTATAACCAGCGTTCCCAGCCACATCACTTGATGTGTTATCGGAGAAGACCTCGAAATGCCGCTTTTACGGCTTCTCATCACACCTGCGACCTATAATACAATACCATATCAGTGGATAAAAGTCAAGACTTTTATGCCGACCTAATTCAGTATTTTCGGTTTACAGAAAATTTCATTGTTTATTCATCATGTTGGGCCATAAATAGGACAGTTTTAGGACTTAAACAGAGGACCTGATGTAGCCTGATGAGATTTTTTGTATTATAAGTTCTTTGTAAAATGTATCCTTAAATTCGTTCAGGATGATAAAAAACTGTGCCGTACAGAGTCGTCATTATGTGTCATTCTGAAAGGAGTGAAGAATCTCGACTATGGCGTTTGAAAACATCGTATCATTTGAGATTCTTCGGCTGCTCCTCAGAATGATAAATCGTATGTTCCATTAGAATGATGCAGAATGAAAAGTTGGGATTCTCTACGCAAAATGTAAATCGTCAATTATCATTTTACAGAGTTCAAGGAGAGCCGCCCCAAAAGGCTGGCCAGTCAAGATATATTTGTCGGAGTTGACAAAGGAGCTTGACTGATTTTATTTACCGGTTAATAATGACTCAGATCCAACAATTATTAATGATTCGATAAAAAGGAGTTTAGTATGAGCTGTAACTGTCTAAAGCAAAAGTTATCTGCGTTTATGTTGATTCTAACAGGACTCGCAATGGCCGGCTGTGTAACTGTGCACACAACGGAAACACATAATAGCCCGCCGGAAAACAGCCGGCACAAAAAGATGCACAATGCTAATAGAATTCGTCTCGAGCACGTTGCGATTAACGTCGAGAACCCTGTCGAGATGGCAAAATGGTATTGCGAAAATCTTGGAATGAAGATTGTCAGAAAAGGCCCTGCCCCGGTCAACATGCGTTTTATTTCCGATGCACAGGCCAATATGATGCTGGAAATATATCATAATCCGCCGGAAGCCGTGCCGGACTACGCTTCTATGGATCCACTGATGCTGCATATCGCCTTTATGGTCGACGATGTCGAGGGCACATGCAGAAAGCTCGTTGCCGCCGGCGCTGACGTCGCCGCCGAGATAACCATTACCGACAGCGGCGACAAGCTCGCCATGCTGCGAGACCCGTGGGGTGTTCCTATTCAAATTTTGAAGCGAGCGAATCCCATGCTCCAACATTAGGAGCGGCAAAATGCAACAGACAATAAGAAACAAAAAGGTAAATAATCAATATTACACTCGCCGGGATTTAATAAAGGCCATAGGTATCGGCACGGCGGGTTTTGCTCTCGGTTCGACCAAAAGCCTGGCTAAAGGCGCGGTTGACGATAAAGCCCGCCGGCCTAATATTTTATTCGTATTTGCCGACCAGTTGGGCTATCAGCGCTGTGGATACTCCGGCGACAAAAAAGCACACACGCCTAATATCGACAGGCTGGCCGCCCAATCGGCCAATTTTCAAAACGCCGTTTCCAATATGCCGGTTTGCTCTGCATACAGGGCGTCACTTTTCACCGGCAAATACACCACATCCACGGGCATGGTAATAAATGAGCTTCGAATTCAGACCGGCCACGAAACTTTCGGCAAGGTACTGACCCGGAGCGGTTATCAGACCGCTTACATCGGAAAATGGCATTTATACGCGAACAAGCTGGGGCACCATTACGAGACTAAAAACAGCTTCGTGCCGCCGGGGCCGAACAGGCTCGGCTTTGACGGCTACTGGGCGGCATACAACTTCCACCACAAATATTACGGCGCATATTATCATACCGATACTCCTGAGAAGATATTCTACGGCGAGAACGTTTACGAGCCGGACGCTCAAACTGACATGATGATCGAATTTATCAACAAAGCATCGAAATCGAGCAAGGCGTTCAGCGCGTTTTTATCTTACGGCACGCCGCACGACCCGTGGGAGCGGAGCAACGTGCCCGGCGAATATGCCGAGATGTTCAAGAATGTATCGCTGCCCAATCCGCCGAACTACAAAGACACTAACGATAAATATGCCGACAACTGGGGCCGGCTGAATCCTCAGCAGCGCAAGATGCTCCAAACCTGGCGCCGGCACTACTATGCAATGACGGCCAATCTGGACTGGAATATCGGCCGGCTGCTCAACGCCCTCGAACAGGCCGGGCTAAGCGATAATACTATCGTAGTATTCACTTCTGACCACGGCGAAATGTTCGGCGCTCACGGACGGCGAGCAAAGAACATATTTTATGAGGAAGCAGCGCGCATCCCGCTTCTTATTCGCTGGCCGAAAAAGATTCGTGCCGGAACAATCTCGGACGCGTGTATTTCTACAGTGGATATTATGCCGACTATCCTGTCGCTGATGGATTTGCAAATACCGGAAGAGGTCGAAGGAATGGATTTAAGCCATTGCGCGCTCGGCGGCGGGGCCGAGCCTCAGGCAGCGTTCCTGCAAAATACCGGCGCTTGTGCCGCATGGGAGAACGGACATGAGTGGCGGGCATTGAGAGACAAACAATATACGTATGCCGTCTATCGCGTAGATAGATCCGAGCTTCTTTTCGACAACAAAAACGACCCGTATCAGATGAATAACCTGGCAGGTAATGAGAAATACAAAGAGACACTTGAACGCTTCCGCAAAATGCTTGCCGGCAAAATGGATTCGCTTAACGATACCTTCGAAAAATGCACCTGGTACAGGGACAACTGGACCGACGGCAACCGTAATATTATCCGGACCGCCAGAGACTAAAAAAGATACCGATGTCTAACAACAACTGCTCAAGACGGAAATTTATCAGTAATATTGGATTGGGGGCATTTACTTTGAGCCTGCCGCATTTATCTCTTTCAGCATCTGAAAATACTCGCAAGCCTAACATTATTTTTATCTTAGCGGATGACCTTGGCTGGGCCGAGCTGGGCTGCTACGGCAACACTTTCAATGAAACGCCAAACCTTGATAAGCTTGCAAAGCGTGGAATGCGGTTTACCGATGCGTACGCCGCTGCTCCGGTCTGCTCCCCTTATCGAGCCGCTTTGATGACGGGTCAATATCCGGCAAGAGCCGGTATCACCGATTATCTTCGCCCGAATGACAAAAACCATCTTTCGACAAAGTACGTCACAGTCGCCGAAGCTCTAAAGAAAGCCGGCTATACAACCGGCATAATCGGCAAGTGGCATCTGACCGGATATGCAAATCACGGAGCACAAGAGTACCCACCGGCTATGCACGGCTTCGATGAGACCATCGTCTCGGAGAATCGCGGCATCGGGGGAGGCAGCTATTTCCATCCGTATCACTTCAACCGCGAAATCCAGAAGCGTCTGCCGGGCAAAGAATTCCTGGTCGACCGGTGCAATCTGGAGGCCGTCGAGTTTATCGAGCGGCACAAAGAAGGGCCTTTCTTCCTCTATCTAAGTCATTATGCCGTTCATACGAGGCTTAACGGCAAGCCGGAATTTGTGGCTGAATTCGAAAAAAAGCCCGGTGCGGGCAAAGGGCACAAAGCAAGCCGCAACAATCCTCATCTGGCTGCACAGCTTAAAAGTATCGATGAAGGTGTTGGTATGATCGTTAAGAAGCTCAATGAGCTTGGCTTGAGCGACCAGACGGTTCTGATATTCACAGGCGATAACGGCGGAGAAAGCCGGGTGACAAGCAACGCTCCGCTGCGAGCCGGCAAATCGACGCTTTACGAGGGCGGCATCAGGGTTCCGTTAATCGTCTGTTTCCCTGAAATCGTGCCGGCCGGAACTGTTTGCAAGACGCCGACAAGCAATATTGATTATTATCCCACGTTATGTCAATTGGCAGAAATTGAACCGGATACTAAACATCATATTGACGGGATTTCTCTTGCTGCCATACTGAAAAATCCTAAAACTCTGCTCCAGCGTGATAATTTATATTGGCATTATCCGCTGGACAAACCCCACTTTTTAGGAGGGCGCAGCTCCGGGGCGGTCCGCAAGGGCGACTGGAAGCTCATCGAGTATTTCGACACCGGCCAAAAGGAGCTCTATAACCTCGCTGATGATATAAGCGAGAAAAACAATCTGGCCGGCACGAATCCCGAAAAGGCCGCCGAGCTTAAAGGGCTTTTAAAAGACTGGCGAAAAGAAGTCGGCGCAATGATTCCAAGAGACCGAAAGGGCTGATTTTCAACTCAGCATTTCTGCCCGGTTACTTCCAGCACGGTTTGCCACAAATGACCGTTGGGATCGACTTTTTTTCTCCTCAGAGCCGTCAGTGACGTGGGGACGTGGATGAAGTACTGGTTCCAGTATCCAACGACCATATTTGTCCGTCCCGACATGGCCGCGTGTACGGCGTTTTGGCCGAGCATAACGCAGAACGCCGAATCATTAGCGTCGGCGGGCAGGCTGCGAATAATATAGCTCGGATCTATGTATTTCAACGAAAGAGGTTTGTTCTTCTGCTTGAAATATTCGATGATTTTCGCCTTCAATAACAGACCGATATCCTGGTACAGAATATTGCCGGAAGCATCGGTTATCAGAGCGCCGTTTGCAGAGGTCATTTGGCTGCCGGCGCCCTCGGCTACTACTACAACTGCGTGGTGTCTGTTATCCAGCCTTTTTTCCAGCTCATTCAGGAACCCGTTCGGCCCTTCCAGTACGAATGGGACTTCCGGAATGAAACAGAAATTCACGTCGCTGTTGGCCAGAGTAGCATAGGCGGCTATAAAGCCGGAATCCCGGCCCATCAGCTTTACCAGTCCCACGCCGTTCCAGGCGCCTCTTGCCTCTTCATGGGCGCAACTGATTGCATCTCTCGCGGATTCGACGGCGGTCGAGAAGCCAAAAGAGTGCTCTATGCCGGAGATATCGTTATCGATTGTTTTGGGAACTCCGATTACCGAAATCTTCAAACCCCTTTTCTTTATCGTTCCGGCAATAGCCCGTGCTCCTCGCATTGTGCCGTCTCCGCCGATAGTGAATAACACACCGATATCCATCCGCTGAAGAGTATCCACGATTTCATCCACATCCTGCGGGCCGCGGGACAGTGAGAGAATATCTCCGCCTTTAAGATGAATATCATTCACGAGTTCCGGCGTCAAAGTCAACGGTGGTTGTGGAGGTCTGGAAGACAAGCCGGCATATCCGTATCGAAAGCCGTAAACGTTTTTTACGCCGTACTGCCAAAAAAGACTCAGGGTGATCATCCGCACAACGTCGTTGAGGCCGGGGCATAATCCGCCGCAGGTCACGATGCCGCAGTTTAATTCCGACGGATCGAAGAAAATCTTACTGCGCGGCCCGGCTTTCTCGAACATCGGAAGCTCTTTTTTCGATTCCTGAATTTCGTTCAGAGTATAAGAATGTGAGTAAACAAGAATATTCTCCGTATCGTCGATAAAATGTCGCCTGCTTTGAATCAGGGGAGAATCAATCGTCGGCTGTCCAATTCTTTCAATAGTCAAATCCGGCAGCTCGTCAGGTTTCAAGCACGAAGCATCCATATTATATCCTCAATTATTTTCCGGATTATCTACGAAACCCCGCCGGCTTGTCAAAGACTTTCTATGAACTTGTTTTTAATAGGGAGCGTGTCACAAACGTAAGTACAACCATCCCCAAAGCCTGTGGCTTTGAGGCTGCCACCCGTCTTCGCCAATCTGGATTAGGTGTAGGTGGCAGGTGAACCCCAAATGCAGTATGTTACGGTACGTGTTTAGTCTCATGTGCGACCATCCCAAGCTTCGGCTTTCCCTGAGGGACGCCCGACGGCGGAGGCTGCCACCCATCTTTCATTGTATTCTATGTGTGGCAGCCTCATCCCGATTGCCGTTATCGGGATGGGGATGGCTCTTTCTGTGCTTCACCTACAAAGATGACATGCACCATTTTTTAATAGGTTACGTAAAGAAGAAATATCTGGACTGGTTATCCTGGCTGGCTATAATCAATTTATATATGGATATTATTCTGCGAACACTTTCGGTTTGGTTTATCCTGCTTACATTAGACGGGCGGGCGATGCCTTCGGCTAACCCGGAAGCATTCATTGAAGAGGTCCGGCCCGCTGTAGTCACTATCGTTACTTACGACGGCGACGGGAACAGCTTAAATAAAGGTTCGGGTTTTTTTATTAACGAGCAGGGCAATCTGGTCACGAATTACGATATCTTCAAAGAAGCACAGAGCGCCGGGGTAATAACTTATGACGGCAATGAATATCCGATAAAGCTCGTGCCGGCCGAATGTGCGGAAAGCGGTCTGGTTAAATTGTCGGTTGATATCCCGAAAGACGCCGTTAAATTCTTACAGCTTTCCGGCTCGGCGCCGAAAGTAACCGAACCGGTAATCACAATCGACAATTCCGCAAAATCCGAACAAGCGCTCAGCGGCGGCATTGTCATCGCCGTTCGAGATGTACCTTCAACGGGAAAGATTTATCAAATATCAGCACCGGTTTTGAAAAGTTCGATCGGAGGTCCTGTGTTCAATATAAGAGCTCAAGTTATTGGCGCTGCGGCCGTTCGAACGGTAGAAGGCCGGACAGTAAACTTTGCCGTGCCTTTAGAATCTTTTCTGTCTACCGAGCCGGAAACAGCCGGCAGGACTTTTAGCCGGTGGTCTTCCGAAGTTTCCAAAGAACAAACGACAGCAAGCTGGAGTTTTTATCAGGAAGGTATTGCCCTGGTATGGACCGGCGATATCAAAAAGGCGCTCGATCACTTTAAAAAAGCCGTCGAAGCCGATGAGAAGTTCGCCCGGGCATGGTTTTATATCGGCTATTGTCATGCCGAGCTTGGTAACCATCTTGAAGGCCTGGAGGCTTACGAACGCTCTATCGGCATCAGGCCGGATGATGCACAGACTCACTATTATCTCGGCGCAGCTCTTAACCATCTTGGTCGCCATACAGAGGCCATCGAAGCCTGCAAAAAAGCCGTAAGTATCAATCCAAAGCTGGCCGAAGCTTATTCCGTATTGGGGCTGTCATACATAAAACTTCGCCGTCATAATCAAGCCATAGACGCCTTCAACCAGGCCATAAAAGTCAATCCCGATTACGCGGCGGCTCATTACGATTTAGGAGTACTCTACGGCGAGCTTGGCCGGCACCAGCAAGCCGCCGAAGCCTTTATAAAAGCCATACGGATTAATCCGGACTACATGGACGCCCATTACAATCTCGGTGTCGCTTACAGCGAGCTGGGACGCCGGGAACAAGCGATAGAATCGTTTAATCAGGTTTTGCGAATTAATCCCGACCTGATGGAAGCTTACTACCGGTTACAGACAGAATATTCAGCGCTTGGCTTATATGCAGAAGCAATGGAAGTCTGTAGACAGGCCGTCCGTATCAAACCCGACGACCCAACGGCACATTTTGACCTGGGCGTCGCCTGCGATAATCTTGGCCGTTATGAACAAGCGGCGGCCGCTTACGAGCAGGCAGTCCGTCTCAAGCCCGATTATCTCGAAGCTCATTATAACCTCGGTCTGGCCTACAGTGAGCTTGGACGGCACGAGGATGCAATCGAAGCCTTCAAAGAAGCCATACTCATCGATCCCGAATATCCGAATGCCTACTCCGGCCTGGGACTGGCCTATTGTCGACTCGGCCGCTACACAGAGGCAATCGAAGTCTGTGAGCTGGCGCTGCAAATACAACCAGACCACGCTATGGCCTATCTGGGTTTGGGGATTGCTTATGAGGGGCTTGGCAGCTATGAACAGTCCATTGAAGCCTTCCAACAAGCAATACAGGTAGAACCAGATTTTGCCGAAGCATATCTGAATCTGGGAACGACATACGGCCGGCTCGGCCGCTATCAGGATGCAATTGAGGCTTGCCGGCAGGCTATTAAAATAGAGCCGGACTATGCGATGGCTTACTATGGCTTAGGAATAGCCAGCAACGAACTGGCTCTTCACGACCAGGCGATAGAAGCCTTCAAAAAAGTCTCAAGTCTGAGGCCGGATTATCCGGACGCTTATATTAACCTGGGACTAACCTACGGCACGGTTGGCCGCTACCGGCAAGCGATCGAATCTTTCAAGCAGGCGATTTCTCTAACACCAAATGACCCTGACGCTCACTTCGGATTGGGGTTGTCTTATCTATCAGCAGGAAACAGAGACCTGGCTCTTGACCAATACAAGATATTAAAAACTCTCGATGAAGAGATGGCCGGCAAGCTTTTCGACCGCATTTACAAATAAAAATACCAGACATCCGGTGGAAGGGCGGTATGAGTCCAGTGATACCAATTGTACATAATTAATGCGCTTGATTGAGTCATTTCCATCGTAAGATGTCCCTAAGGGACAGCGCAGCGAAGCGGAGTCGAGACACGAAACGAATTACAAAGACCCGAAGGGAAATATGTTTTTAATAGATTTCTCCACTTCGGGCTACTTCGTAGCCCTCCGGTCGAAATGACAAAGGCGCAAATCTTAATCACAATTGGTATGAAAGGAGCATTGAGCCTTCTGCCTGCACATCGGGCAATTTTCGTATCACCTTTTTATATTAATTGTCGTTGATTGCCGATTGCCTGTGATTCGGTTTTAGAAAGTATTCGAAAAAAGCATAAATCTGCTCGTTCGACTCCGGCGTCGGACTGTGGCCTTTGCGATTGGTCATAGCTACTCGATTGGTATATCCAAGAAGCGTATTGACAGCAATGGTATGATTGAGAGCCTTCCAGCGTTTTGGCGGGTCTTCGGCGCCGCCTGAGACGAGAAACGGCCTTGGCGCCATAAGGGCATGCAATTCATGCAGGTTATGACCTTTACGAATGAGCTGTTTGTAAGCCCCTGTTCGAGGATTCGTATCGCTCGGGATGCCTTTTTCGCGCTGACGGCCTGTCTCATAGCCGAGGTACCAGGGTTCCCAATAATTAATATTGGCCCGGCTCTCATCGAAAACAATGCCGGGATCGGACCATACGGCACAGGCGAACTTATCATAGAGGCAGGATGCGAACATGACCCATTTGCCGCCGTAGGAGTGGCCGACGATGCCTATCCGTTCGGCGTCAACATTAGGCACATTCGCCAGAGCGCTGTGGCAATTGGCGGCGACGTAAGCCAGAGCGGAAAGCGGCTGAAGCGAAGGCTCTTGTTCGCTCTGTTTGCAGAGCGGCTTGTAAGGAGACTTTAAGCTGCAAAACTCCGGCGTTCCAATCGACAGGGCGACAAATCCGCGTTTGGCCAATTGATAGCCGAAATCCCGCAGCTCTCTGCCCAGGCCCGCCCCGGTTTCGGCGTCGTAATAAACAACAAGCACAGCGGGAAACGTGCCGGAACCGTCTGGAACAAGCAGATAACCGGCCACTGCTTGACCACCCGGCGCTATTTCAACAGATACACGATGCTGAGTGATATTATCCCGGCGTGTTTTTTCAAAGTATTGAACTTTTGGCGTCTCAACAAGTTCGGGCCAGGAGCCTGTCATGCTCCGCCAGAAAGCGAGTATTTCCTTCCTTCGTCTTTGCCAGTCCGTCGTCGTCTTGACAGGTGTGCCGTCCTGGAAAATAAGCGAGGACCTGTATGTCCCGAAGTCGTTCTCAAATTCCGTTGGCGGAGCAAAAGACGATTCGATTACCTTCGGGATCTGTTTAACAGAGCTCGATAATTTAGCACTCGGCTCCCTGCCGGAGGCGGATGCCGACTCTCCGGCAGAAGTTCCCTGGGCTGCTGCTATAAAGACCAAGCCTAAGGCCGTGAGTACGACAATCACTATTCTCAAAGGCAATCTTAGCATCCTGCCGTCTCTAACAGCATATTATTTATTCAAACGGTTTACGGACTTCTCGAGCTGGCCGGTAATATCTTTGAGTTTTCTCTTGGGGGCATCTATTTGCTCTTGTATTTCCGGTGAAATATTTTGAAAATCGTCGTCTACCACATACGGGGTAATAAAAACGAGCATTTCATTGTTGGCTACTATGCTCTCATTGTGGCTGAATAGCATCCCGAGTAAAGGTATATCTCCGAGCAGGGGAACCTTTCGATCAACAACCCTGTCTTCCTGGAAGAGAATACCGCCGAGCATGATTGTCTGGCCGTCACCTACTATCATATTGGTCTTGGTTTCCATTTCCGTTCTCACCGGCTGGCCGTTCAGCTCGTCGCCGGGTGTAATCTGAGAGATAATGATGTTAACAATCATATCCACGTCCTTGTTGGGAGTAATACTCGGTCTTACCGCCAGAGTCATGCCGACTCTCGAAAATTCGATATTCTGCGTGACACCGACAGTAGTTGTAGTGGTAGTAGCGGTGAAAAACGCCACTTTGTCGCCCTTGAAGAAACTCGCCTCTTCGTTATTTTCAGTCCATAGTGTCTGCTGATTGAGAATCTTGGCATTCGTATACTTTGTCAGAAAATCAATCATGGCAGTCACGTCGGCCGCAGCCTGAAACGTAAATGTGCCGTGAGTCTCCATATAAGAGAGGTTATTAAGAATGGCAGCCGTATTCTCGTCATAACTGCCGAAGGCAATTCCTTCCGAGCCGGTCGGTGCAAGCTGTACACCGAGAGAGGTCATGTTTTTATGGTCAACTTCCACGATAATCGCCTTTACCATGACCTGTTTGCCGGGTATGTCAAGCTGCTCGACCAGCTTTTTTATCTGCGGCATAAACTCCGGCGGCGCCAGAACGAGCATCGATTTGGTTCGAGGCTCGGGCACGAAGCGTATCCTGCCGATGACGTTACTGATCGGCATTTCCTCATCGACGGTACGTCTGGCTCCGGCACTGGCCCACGGCGGGGTGTATTGGCTCTGGCTGGTGTTTTGAGCAGAAGCGGTCTGCGCTTCTTCGTCCATCGAATATACCCCAAGTCCGACATCGCTGCGCCGCAGATTGGCAGCCGTGCCGGCCTCTGCGAACATTGCATTAAGGATTTCGCAGAGCTCCTCGGGATCCGAATACTTCAGCGTAATAACTTCCGGTATCTCGGCCATTTCTTCCTTATCGAGCTCCATGACCAGCTCTTCAATCACGGCGTAAGCCTCGGGAATCTTGCTGATTACAATAATCTTTTTCGTGCCGGGCACTTCTTCGAAAGTCAACTGTCCGTAGAGCGGCCCGATAATCTTTTGCTGGTCCACCAACTGGCTGGCGAACATGCCTCTCATCATGCTGACGCCCCGGCTGCCGCTGGTGCTGCCGCCCTCGCTGAACAGCGTGGTGAGAAGATTGGCCATCTCAACGGGATCACAGTTTCGCAGCTCTATTATCCTGGGCTTAACCGAATCGATGTCCAGCGGAACGTCCCATTCGGCGATCCTCTTTCTTATTTCAATCATATTCTCCGGCGAAGCAATTACCGTAATCTCCTTAAGCGTAGTGTACGCAACCACCTTCACCATATCGGACGATTGCGTCGAGCTTCCCCGCCTGCGGGAATAAGGATTGTATCCGCCGAAGAAGGCTCCTCTGCCGCCGGTAATACCGGTCATTCCATCCTGATACAACTCGTCCAGCTTCTCCTTGACCATGTCCGGATCGGCATGTTTGAGCTTTATATGGGCGGTCTCGAACTGGCCGGGAGGAACGTCCACCTCGGCAATCATCTTTTTGACAATCTCGCGCAAATCCTTGCGGCCGAATACGATTACCTGCTGTGTTTGTCGCAGCGGCTGGACAAGTATGCTCGGCAGAAATTCCGTGCCGGGCAAATCCCGGAATCCGTCTC
>Ga0207752_1000858_pt1 | contig 14282 bp, 8 predicted proteins | sample Pon2CUnioCityCA_6_FD_187272 | JGI IMG/M metagenome (GOLD analysis project Ga0207752, IMG submission 187272) | Marine sediment microbial community from Union City, CA, USA - Pond 2C Sediment 2 (SPAdes) | ecosystem: Environmental > Aquatic > Marine > Intertidal zone > Salt pond sediment ...
TGATCGGATCTTCGCTTTCACACGACCAACCTCCTCAATGATTGCCTGCAGGTCTGACCGACGACTATCAGGGCAACCACCGCCACTGCACGCATCGATTCTATGAGAAGAATACTGGGACGAGGAGAAACAATGAAGAAGCTGATGCTAGCCTTGATCACTGTCCTGGTTGCGCTGGGTCTCGCGCTCTCAGCATGTACACCGCCAGCGGACCGGGATGTGGAGGCTACGACGACGGTCATTGGGACGACAGCGACAAAAGAGGCGACCACTGAAACAGATAACCAAGTTACCGAAGAAGCTACCGAGGTCCCTGAAGAACCTACGATAGAAGCCACGGAACAAGTTATTGGACAGTCCACCAAGCAGACAGACGGCGAAACAGTGACGATCACCCTGTGGACCACAGAGAGCGAGACGAACGGGGGACTACAGTTCATCCAATCCCTGACCGACAACTACACCACCCTCAATCCCAACGTTATTTTCGATGTGATCAGCAAGAACGTCGAGACCCTCCGTGAGGATTTCCTCACCCCAGGACCAGCTGGTAGCATGCCCGACTTATTGTGGACCGTCAACGCCCACGTCCACCCGTTTGTCGACGCCGAGCTGCTTATGCCGATTGACAATAGGTTCGACTTAGAGAAGTACGTAGAGCCGGCGTCGACGGGCGTTCAACTCGGTGGACAGACCTGGGGGCTGCCGATCACCAGCGGCGGACACCTGATGCTGATCTACAACAAGGACTTGATCGAGAAACCGCCACGAACCACCGACGAGCTGATCGAGATGGGGACGGCGCTGACGACCGGCGATCAGTACGGTCTGGTCTACAATCAGACCGATCCCCAGTGGTTGGTGCCCTGGCTCGGGGGCTTCACCGGCAGTGTTTTCGCCGAAGACGGTACGACGCCTACGCTGAATACGGAGGAGATGGTGAGCGCGCTTCAGTTCCTCTATGACATCAAGACCGCGACGCCCATCATCCCGGAAGACAGTGACTACGAGGGAGCCCATATCCTGTTCACCCGCGGCAGGGCCGCGATGATCATCAACGGTGACTGGTCGCTCAGCAGCTATGAGCGGGCGTTCGGCGACAAGCTCGGCGTGGCCCGGATACCTCAAGTCAGCGCCACCGGCGAATGGCCTCACCCCTACACCAGCGGCACCTATCTGATGTTCCCAGTCAATACTGCGGCGGATCAAGCCCTATCAGACGCAGCCATGGATTTCGCCGAGTTCGTCACCAATGCCGAGAATCAAGGACTGTTGGTCACCGAGCTCAACCGCTTGCCCACCCTCAAGGAAGCCTTAGAAGCTCCCCCGATCGAGGATGACCCCGTCTTGAAAGGCTCAGCAGATCAGATGATAGTGGGCAGGCCGGAACCAACCGGAAGCGAGCTGCGGTGCATCTGGGACGCGATGAGGCCCGCGATGCAGGCCGTCCTTGCCGGCAACAAGCCCCCGGAGGAGGCAGCAGCCGACATGCAGGAGGCGGCTGAGATCTGCATTGAGGGGCTTGAAGAGTAACTCTTTCCCTGTCTGTGGCTCAGTTGGGTGTACCGCCCTTCCTGGTCCCTTGGAGAACAGCGAGCCGGTCTCGACTCGATGTCACGCTAAACGTCTCATTGGATCTCTTGAAAGCAGTGAGTGATGATTTATTGACACAGACGCTTGCCTCTTTACCCGCTTCGTGGTAAAATCTTACACGCAAGGTGGGTGTGGCCTAATTGGTGAAGGCACCTGGTTGTGGCCCAGGCGATTGCGGGTTCGAGTCCCGTCACTCACCCCTTATTGAAGCCGGATCTTGGTCCGGCTTTCTTTCTATCTTGCCCCCGTAGCTCAATTGGAAAGAGCGTCGGACTTCGAATCCGCAGGCTGTGCGTTCGAGTCGCACCGGGGGCGCCTAAGAACCCGCTGGCGCATCCCCACCCGCCAGGTGAGGCCGTCCTCGACCCCGCAGTCGAGGGCGGCCTCATTCGTGTACGCTACGAACCGCTGGATTCCCCTTCCGGGGTAGGCGGCGTCTTGAGGAAGGCGTCGCGCCCATTCTCCACCAATGGGCTCACGCTGGTGTCAGCGACGACCACATAGTAGTCCGACTCAGAGGATTTGACGATGTAGCCAGCGTCGTCCGAATCCTTAGCCCCCACACGGAGAGTCACCGTCTTCTCTTCCGTTTCGAGTGTCACCACAGCGTTGGGGTCTTCCATCCCGTAGGAGGGACTCTCTTCTGTGCCGAGAGGCTCTCTCATCCTGACGGAGCTTGCCCGTCGCACGAGAGCTGTGACCTGCGCCGTGTCGAGCGTCTCATCCTCGCTCAGGTCGGCGAAGGTCCAGGTATCCTCCCCCTCCCTCTCGAACACGAACGCCCCGTTGGCATTCTCCAGCGTCATCCGGTTGACCTCCTCCTGCGCCGCCGTCGGATAGGTCGGGTCAATCCAGGTGGACACAGTAGCGTTCACGTCGAGCGTCGACAGATCGCTGGTCAGGTACGTCTCACTCTGTCCATCCAGCCGGAAGTGAGCCGAGCCATACTGGGGCGAGGACCCAAGGTACACCGTATGTTCCGTCCCATCGCTCGCTTCAAACGAGATACGACGCGCGAACTCATCAGGTGAGACCTGGAGCCGCCTGTGACTCGTATCGCTGCTCGTCACCAGCCGACCCGTGGTCAACGCCACGAGCTTTTCCAGGAACGAGTTGACGTCCTCTGCCCTGACCGGGTAGTCGCCGGCCTCCGGCAGTACCCATTCGCCTGTCGCCTTTTTTAGCTTGACGACGTTCCCCTGAGCATCTTCGATCGTAAGGGCACTAATGTCTCCCGCTTTTAAGTCCGGGAAAAGCGGCTCCCTCTGGCCGGCCGTCGACGGCCTGGGCAAGAAGACGAGGACGCTCAAGACAACCTGAACGATCAGAATACCAGCTAGGATCTGATGATGTCTCTTGATCATTGCGTCACCTCCTGAGTTGAACCTGGAACAGCATCCCGCGGCAGCAACTCCATCGGCTCCTCATTCTGACGTCGGGAGTTCCACACGATGCCGACGACAACGAGCCCGAGCAGTGCGACCAGGTAGTTGGCTCCCTCCCAGAAGGATTGCTCTCGCTCACTGAGCGGAGCCAGCACTCGTGTCTGGGTCCCGCGTGAGCGGATATTCAGGAGGACCAGGTCCTCTGTAGACCAGGCTACGCAGTTCTGCATGAGCTGCAGGCTGTTGAGATAACGATCCTGCGTAAGACTGGAAGAGATGTCGAAGACGATGTCGTCTACGAACTCGGTGCTGCCGATGACGATCAGGCGGGATGACTCCGGCGACGAATCGACCTTCGCCAGCGAGGAGGGTGGCGGCGTCGGCGTGGCCTCCTGATTAGCTGGTGTGCTCTCCTCCTCTGACTGGCCCTCCGCGAAAGGAGACGGCTTATCCTTGAAAGCACTCTCGAAGGAACCCTGGACGGAGACAGCCAGCGCGTGCCGTTCCTGCTCGCTTCCGACCGGGAAACCGAGTTGGGGATGAGCTTCGAAGTCAGGCTGGATGTTGATGTCAGTCCGCGTCCAAGACGGGGGACTCGACTGGAGCAGCTTCGTCACCTCACGGTCGGCGTTCTTCTCCTCATCGATCGTAATCGGCGATGCCCAGTTCAACGTCACCGCCGGTAGGTTGGAAACGATGGGGCTATCAGAAGCCATCCCGTCCTGTCGGACATCCACAAAGAAGGGGTAGTCGATGGCTTGAATTTCCCGCACCTGGCTCCCTCCCACATTCCGCGTGGTCTGAACGGGGAAGGGCTCGTTCTGCGGATCCATCACGAGCGACTCTTCGACGGTGATGCCGTAGTGAGACAGCATCTCCCGCAGATTGCCCTCCAGCGGCTTGAGCCCCAGCCCACCCTGCATTGGATCGACCTGGATACCGTAATTACCCGCGGCCACCACCACGGATCCCCCCCGCATCAGGTACTGATCAATGGCAAACCGTTCTTTGTCAGTCATGCTCTGAGGACCGACGACGACGAGTACGTCCACATTGGTCGGCACCTGTCCGGTACTCAGATCGACGCTACGGACCTCGTACTCCTGGCCCAACGACTCTCTGAGCTGCTGCCAGCTGGAGATGGGCTGTTGCGTCTGCCCCATCATATTCTGCTGAGGTTGCGTCGGCGGGGTCCACAGGCCGACCACTTGCAGGAAACCGGGCGACGACCGTTTGAGCGTCGCCTCGATCGAGGAGCGTATGTCCCCCTCGGTCATCTCTCCCGACGGATAAATCACCTGCTCCTGATCGCCAACTCGCAGGACCATGTGCAAGTAGTAGGATTCGCCAGAGAAGAGCGAGGTGGCAAACGGCTGTATCTCATACTGATCATACAACTGTTGTCGTGCAACGGGGCTATCAGGTGCATCTGGATTCGCGACGGAGTAGGTGAATTTCCCGTTCGACTGGTTGGCGATGTCCTCCGCCACGTCCCTGATAGTGGCGGGCGTGTCTGACAGCCGCTCGGGCAGCGTATCCGGGGTGAGATAGACTGTCAGTTCAGCCGGATCTTCCAGCGCTGCCAGCACAGCCTCCACGCTCTGGAAGCCATAGACCACCTTCCTGATCGCGCTGGTCAGATCGTACTCAAGGTTCCGCAGACGGACATCGACGCCGCCGCCACCTGACCGCACTTCGATGAGATCACGGAAGCTCAACACGACGTGCTGATCGCCGTACCGAATCAAGATGTCGAAATACGAGTTGATCACCGATTGCTCGTATCGCCCGGAAATCTGGAATGGACTCGGGCGGATGCCGTACGTCTGATTGGCCTCGGCCTCTAGCTCCGGATGCTCTGCCGGATCGATAATTTCCAGCTTCATCCGGTCCCCGGCCGCAACCTCGTACTCGCGCAGCATGTCGCGGATGCGCGGAACGAGAGGAGCCAACAACGGATGCGTCTTCTCACTGAAGTAGCCGCGCACCAGCAGCGGTTCCTGCAGGTTGCTCAGCAGATCCCGGGTTGTCTGCGACAGTGTGTACTGGTTGCTCTCGGTCAGATCTAGCCGCAGCCCCTGAGCGTGCAGAGGAAAGACCCATACGTTGACCAATACGAGATTCACCACTACCAGAACCGATGTAAAGGTGATGGCTCGACGATAGGGTCGCGTCCGCTTCCCAGAGCTCCAGCCCTTGCTGTGCAGCGAAGCGACGTTGAGCGTCAGAAAGACGCCAGTCAGGGACAGGTAGTAAAGCAGATCGCGTAGATCGATCACCCCTCGCTCAATGCTTTGGAACCGACTTCCAGAACCGATCGCGCGCAGAATCTCGCCCACCTGATCACCAAAGAAATCCGTCACCCCACGGGATCCAACCAAATAGAAGAGCCCGCAGAGCAGCACGGCCAGGATCAGCGCCACGATCTGGTTCTCGGTCCGGGAAGAGACAAAGAGTCCGATGGCAGTATAGGCTGCCGCCAGCAAAAGCGCAGCCAGATAGCCACCGATAACCGGCCCCCAGTCCAGGTTCCCCAGCATCTCCACGGTGATCGGCAGGAAGAGGGTCAGTCCGAGAGCGACCCCAATCAGCGCCATCACCGCCAGGAACTTCCCAATGACCAACTGGATGGGCGAGACCGGCAACGATAGCAGCACCTCCAACGTCCCGGACCGTTCCTCCTCGCTCCATTGACGCATCGTCAGCGCTGCAACCAAGAAGATCATCAGCACCGGTATCCAGCGAAAGAGAGGCCGGACGTCAGCTATGCCGCGTGCAAAGAATGTGTCCACCCAGAAGAATGAAAACAGTGTGACCGCCAGGAAGACGCCCACGAAAATGAGGGCCATGGGCGAACCGAAGTAGCCCTCCAACTCCTTGCGCGTAATTGATAGTGCCTGTTTCACGACAACATACCTCCGAGTCGTAACTTGAAGTTATGAACTGGTGGCTAGCTCGTTGAAGACGGATTCCAGCGTGCGCACGTCCTGTCGAAGTTCGCGCACCGGCCAACCCTTCTCCCGGGCCCGATTGTAGATCTTCGGGCAGAGGTCAGCGTTGCTGTTCTCACCGAGGATGCGATAGGTCGGGAAGCGGGATTCGTCCCCCAACCTGTCCACCGACTCAACCAATGTAACCCCGCTGACCTCATCCAGATTGAGGAGTGCGTCTTCCACGCCAGGTGTATCCCTGTCAAGCACGAGAATCGCGTCTGAGGTGGAAGCCAGCTCCGACAATTCGGCATCGGCCCTGATACGCCCGTTGATGAGGATAATCACCCGATCACAGAGCGCTTCGACCTCGGACAAGATGTGCGTGGAGAGAAGGACAGTGCTCCGCTCAGCCAGGCGGCGGATCAGCCGGCGAACCTCAACGATCTGTGTAGGGTCCAAACCGATGGTCGGCTCATCCAGGATCAGGAGCCGCGGCTTGTGGACAATGGCCTGAGCCAAACCCACGCGCTGACGGAAACCCTTGCTCAACTCGCCGATTGGACGCGTCAGATGGTCGGCCAGCCCTGTCGCATAGACGGCTTCCGAGATCCGAGCGCGTTGCTCCGCCTCAGGGATGTCCCGCAACTCCGCCATCATCTTGAGATACCCCTGCACCGTCAACTCCCGATAGAGAGGCGCTGTTTCGGGCAGGTAGCCAATCTGTGCTTGCACCTCTTCAGTATGTTCAAGGACGTCGAGATCGTTCACCTTAACAATGCCATCGTCCGGCTGCAAGCTGCCGGTCAGAATTTTGATCGTGGTCGTCTTCCCGGCACCGTTGGGGCCAAGCAATCCCACGATCTCACCGGATGCGATATCGAAACTGATGCCGCGCAGAGCCTCGATAGGACCGTACGACTTCGTGATACCCTTAACGTCGATCATAGACTTACTTCTCCTCTAGGAGTCAAAAGCGTGCCAAGGACAAATTTTAACACGCAGACGCCAAGTTTCAACCTCAACCGTGGTTGGGTGTGAGAGTAGATTCTAATTGATGTTCTCGTCTTCACGTTGTTGACTTGTCGATGGTACGAGCAGAACCGCACAGAGGGTCAACAGACAAACCCGGCTGTTCCGCTCGGAACCATAGCGAAGAGACGCCATAGTCGATCCGAGCGAGAACAACCGGGTTTTGTGACGTAAAGTGTCAGTCTGACACCATATACTTGCTCATCCAGTCTGACCTTAAGTCGAAGGCTGCCCTGTCCAAAACAGGTTCATCTTCTGCTATCTTCAATCGAAGCCTTAACTGAGATACGCACGCAGCCTGCGACGATAGCGGGGGTGGCGCAGCTTCTTCAGCGCCTTCCCCTCGATCTGCCGGATGCGCTCTCTGGTAACGCCGAGCTTCTCCCCGACCTCCCTCAGCGTATACGTATCCGCGCCCCCCAGGCCAAAGCGCATACGCAGCACCCGCACCTCGCGTGGCGTCAGCGTGCTCAGCGCGTCTTGCAGATCCTCGTGCAACAGATGCATTTCCGCTCTCTGCGCCGGAGAGGGAACATCCTCGTCCTCGAGGAAGTCACCAAACTCGCTTTCGCCCTCCTCATCCACCGGCTTCTCCAGTGAAAGGGGCCGCTGCGAGACGCCGAGCAGCCAACGGACCCGCTCAGGCTCGAGGTCGACCTCTTCAGCGATCTCTTCCGGGGTCGGACGGTGCCCTAAGTCCTGTTCCAGGCGTGCCGCTGTCTTGTAGAGCTCGCGAATGCGGTCGTTCGTATGCACCGGGATACGGATGTTCCGTCCCTGCTGCTTCAGCGTCCTCGCAACCGACTGGCGAATCCACCACGTGGCATACGTGCCGAACTTCGTCCCGCGCGTATAATCGAACTTATCGGCTGCCTTGATCAAGCCCACATTACCGGCCTGAATCAGGTCAAGGAAGGAGAGCCCCTGTCCCCGGTATCTCTTGGCGATGCTGACCACGAGTCGCGTGTTCGCTTTGATCAGGTGCTCCCGAGCTTCCTTCCCCTCGGTTACCAGGCGCTCAAGGCGCTCTTGTTCCTCGGGGTTGTGGCCGTCCTGGTCTAACTTCCGATTGGCCTCTTGCCCACGTTCCATTTTCTTAGCCAGCTCGACCTCTTGCTCCCGCGTCAGCAGGGGCTCACGTCCCATCTCCCGGAAGTAGAGGCTAACGGAGTTATCGATGGAGATGTTGCTAAGGTCAGAGGGCTCCACCTCTTGGGAGTCTTCCCCTAAATCGCCTTCTTCAAGATCGACCTCAACCATCTCGTCCTCACTCTCAACAACCTCAATCTCCTGTTCTTGGAGATAAGCGAAAAGGTCCTCTAGCTCGGACAAGTCTTCTTCTGCCTCGGGGAAAGCCTCGATGATCTGTCCTATAGTAAGGTATCCTTGCTCGTCCGCCTCATCTAGAAGCCATTCAACGTCTTCGAGCTCTTCAATCTCATATCTGTCTGCCATCACAGTAACCCCCCTTAACGCATCAGCATTCCCCCGATTGACCGTTAGTGGCAAATCCAGTCAATGCCGCTACGAGCATGATGCTCCACGGTGCCTGACGAGACATGCTGATCAACTCACCGAGTTCTGCTCGTTATAACAGGCAACACGTTCAATGAGTGTCCGCATGTTCAACCTTCAAAGGGACAAAAACCCCGACTTCCTCGGAAGCCGGGGTTCACAAGTCGGACAGCACAATCCGGCTGATTCGTCCTAAGCTTGACCCTCCGGCCAAGCAAAAACCTTAGCCTCCGCGTGTCCCCCCACAGTTCTTAATCCCAACCAAATGAACCCTTTTCTAACTATTACTGCTGGTATGGTCTCACAGGTTCATTAGATTCCTATAAGAATCGTATTTGAATTACATCAGAAAAGCCCTACCTTGGTGGCAGAGCTCTTCCCAGGATTAGATAGCTTGTACCTAGTATAAGTGTTTTTGCTGGAAATGTCAACTCACCCGACCCGGGTGATTCGACCAGCTATCGACGGCCTCTCGTTTGGCAAACGTCGTTATTCGTGAGGACGCTCGCCTAAAGTTACCTCCACCGTCTCTTCTTCCCCAGCTCGCAGTACCGTCAGCGTGACTTGCTGACCTGGACGGGTCTCTTCAACCAGGTAGACAATAAGGTCGTCCATCGTATCGACGAGCTGCTCATCGATAGCGGTGATGACGTCACCGCCGACCTGGAGCGTCGCGCCATCCCCGGTGATCGTTTCATCCGATCCCTGGAGCCCAGCGTCTTCGGCCGGACCATCCTGGGCTACTTCGATAACCAACGCACCACGCTGATCGGCAGACAAGTCCATAGCCAGCGCCGTCTCCCGATCCAGGTCGCGCCCAACGATGCCCAGCCAAGCGTACGCGTACTGCCCTTCGTCTATCAGCACGGGTACGACTTGGTCGACGATATTGACTGGGATCGCGAATCCAACGCCAGCCGACGCGCGATCTTCGGACAGGATCAACGTATTGACGCCGATGACCTTCCCTTCCCGATCAAGCAGCGGCCCGCCCGAATTACCCGGGTTGATGGCGGCATCCGTCTGGATCATCTCCGGGATGCTGAACTGGCTCGTGCCCGACGGTTGGGTTCGGCCAAGAGCACTGACCACGCCTGTCGTCAGCGTCCATTCCTGACCGAAGGGATTTCCGATGGCGATAGCGCGCTGACCAACGAAGACTTTGTCCGAGTCTCCCATGGCCGCGGGGGTGAGTCGATCGCCAGCCCGCTCGACCTTCAGGACGGCCAGGTCTGAGTCCGGGTCTGTACCCACAACCTCAGCCGGAACTGTGACACCATCAAGGAAAGTGACTTCGACTTCCTCCGCATCCTCTACAACGTGGTAGTTTGTGACAACGTGACCATTCCTGTCCCAGACGAACCCGGAGCCTTCACCACGGCGGAAGAAATCGTCAGGCAGCTCCGGATGATCAGGCCATCCCGGTATCTCGAATACGGGCCCCTCGCCCGACACCTGCTGCACGACCCGAATATGAACGACTGAGGGGGCGACACGCTCGTACACCCTGGCTACCAGGCGTTCCTCGGCGCTGGCGTCCTCCAGGATGTCCGCCGGAATCGGCGTCGTGGTAGCAGCCGGAGCAGGCTCACGCACCGTGCCGCTAGCCTCCTCCGATCGAGGCATTGTCTTCCTTGTGACTACCGGCGGTGCGGTTGTTTCCTCTACCCTCCCTCGCTCCATACGCGGCAACGCCCCTGCGAACTCGGGTGCCAAAACCGCGCCGACGAAACAGCTCCCAACCATCAGCAGGAGCACGGCAATTGCTGCCCCAATTCCAACAACTAATCTTCTTTCCACGGTCCTACACGCCACCTTTCCAGACTGTCCCAATTCCGAGATCCGGACAAATAATAGACGACTGTCAACAAAAAGTCAAAGAGGCCGAGGAAAACTGGGTCGGCTGAGACTCCACCTTATCTCTCTTTACCTACACGCGCAAGAATGCACGCAGCCCGACTCCTAGCGGAGTCGGGCTGCGTGCGACCGTTCCCTTCCTCGCTACTTGTTTTTGACCTTGATCGTCTTGGGCTTCACTTCCTCAGCCTTGGGCAAGCGTAACGTCAAGACGCCGTCTTCGAACTCTGCGTCCGCTTCGTCGGCCTTAACTGAGGTCGGGATGGTCATCGACCGGGAGAACACGCCGTGCCGGCGTTCACGATAGAAGTAGTTCTCCTCTTCAACCTCTTCCTCGGCTCTGGTCTCGCCCTTTATGGTCAGCGTGTCGCCCGTAATGCTGATGTGCAGATCTTCCGGATCGACACCGGGCACAGAGGCCTTCACTACGACATCCTCATCCCTCTCGTACACATCCACAGCCAACGTGCCTGTCACCCGCGGGGCTAGAGCAGCGCCTCCTGGCCGTACGACGCTCTCCTCGAAGAGCCGATCCATTGCCTCCCGAAGACTCGCCAGGTCCCGGAAGGGTTCCCAACGTGTCAACTGTGTCATTTTGGCACCTCCTGTCTTTGTCCTAGTGTAAGCCTATGATCTAATTCTCACATGATTATCTGTATCACAGGGGGATAAGATTGGCATTAGAACCGGATTAGACATCCATTAGAGGCGACCCTATCATAGACTGGAAGACTTCACCAGGGGCTTCCAGTGTTCAAGCCGTAGAGCATGCCATCAAGCGTGCGCCGTACTGAATATGCTCTATCTGATGCAACCACTCCATTCGCTGACCGCTGCAACGGAGAGGGCCGGGTTATCATCGCATCGAAGACGTCGCTCTCAGAGAAAGGCTTTTTGCCCCACGCAATGTTCAGGCGTATAATTAGGTACGTTCCCTTGTATGGTCGGTCTTTGACCGAGCCTGTATACTGACCTGACTGGCTGTCCTGGCCGTGATCTCAACCATGCCAAGTGACAGCAGCAGAAAAACCGTGATAGGAGGCGTCCACATGGCGGAGTACCGCATTCGTGAACATCCCATTCTTCCATTGGAGGATCAGCCAACCTTTGAGTTTACTTGGAACGGTCGCGCGATGACGGCCCGTAAGGGCGAGACCATCGCCTCGGCCCTCTTTGCCAATGGAGTGCGCATCTTCGGCCACCATCACAAGGATGAGGCCCCACAGGGAATCTTCTGCGCCAATGGACAATGTGCCCAGTGTCTCGTGATGGCTGATGGCTTGCCGGTGAAGTCTTGTATGACTCCGGTGACGGCCGGCATGGCAGTCGAGCCAATGGAAGGAAGGGCTGCGCTGCCGGATGTAGCACCCGCGCCGGACACGCATCCCATTAAGACCGTTGACATCGAGTGCCTGATCATCGGGGGCGGGCCGGCAGGGCTCTCGGCCGCGATCGAACTCGGCAAGGCCGGCGTCCGCACCCTAATTGTGGACGACAAGGATCGCCTGGGGGGCAAGCTGGTACTCCAGACCCATAAATTCTTCGGCTCCATCGATGCCTGCTACGCTGGCACACGGGGTATCGACATTGCCGAGAAGCTAGAGCAAGAGGTGCGCGACTTTGAGAACATCCAAGTCTGGCTCGACACGACAGCCCTGGCGGCTTTCTCCGATCGAAAGGTTGGGCTGCTCCGCGAGGGCCACTACGTCCTCGTGCGCCCCCAGATTCTCCTGGTCGCGACCGGCGCAAGAGAGAAATCCCTGGCTTTCCGCGGGAACACCTTACCGGGGGTCTATGGAGCCGGCGCCTTCCAGACGTTGGTCAACCGCGATATGGTCAAGTCTGCCGACCGACTCTTCATCATCGGTGGGGGAAACGTAGGTCTAATCGCTGGCTACCATGCCCTGCAGGCCGGCATCAACGTCGTCGGCCTTTGCGAGGCACTTCCTGAATGTTCTGGCTACAAGGTTCACAAGGATAAGATCGCCCGGCTGGGCGTGCCCATCTATACATCTCACACGGTACTCAGCGCCAACGGGGAGGATCAGGTCGACTCGGTCACTATCGCGCAGATTGATAACAACTGGGACCCAGTTCCAGGCACGGAGCGGACCTTCGATTGCGACACCATCTTGGTCGCCGTAGGGCTGGATCCCGTCGACGAGTTTGTGGGCAAGGCCAAAGAGTTCGGGCTCCCGGTTTACGCAGCGGGGGATGCGGAGGAGATCGCGGAGGCTTCAGCCGCAATGTTCACCGGGCGGATCCGCGGCCTGGAGATTGCCAAATCGCTGGGACGGGACGTCGGTGAAGTACCACCCGAGTGGCACCGCACCGCCGAGATTCTCAAATCGCGTCCCGGTGCTGTCGTCACCGAGGATATCCCCGACAGGGAGGAAGGGGTCTTCCCGGTGCTCCATTGCGCGCAGGAGATCCCCTGTAACCCCTGCACGTCGGTGTGTCCTCAGGATTGCATTACGATTGAGGCGGATGACATCCGTGGACTCCCCGAGTACGCCGGGGATAAGTGCATTGGCTGCGAGCAATGCGTCGCGATATGCCCGGGGTTGGCCATCACCCTCGTCGACTACAGCAATGGCTCCGAATATGCAACGGTCACTGTCCCATACGAGTTCTCTATCGAAACAATCGGCAGAGGGGACACCGTCACAGTGCTCGACACTGAAGGCAAGGTGCTGGGCAACGTGGAGGTCGTGCGGGTACGGAACCCTCGGTTTTCGGACCGGGCGCTTCTGGTCCGCGTGAAAGCCCCGCGTGCCATCGCCAAACGCATCGCTGGTATCCGTGTGCAAGACCCCTGGGTCTCCGAGCCTCTCGAAGAGGTCGTCGAGCGCATCCCGGACGACGAGGTTATCTGCCGCTGCGAGCGAGTGACGGCGCGCGAGATCCGTGAACTGATCCGTTCTGGGGTGCGGGATATCAACCACATCAAGGCCGTGACCCGGGCCGGCATGGGTGCTTGCGGAGGAAAGACCTGCACTAATCTGATTAAGCGTCTCTTCCGTGGGGAAGGTGTAGCGCTAGATGCCGTGACAGAGAACACCCAGCGACCGTTGTTCATTGAGGTGCCGCTCGGCGTCTTTGCTGGCGTTTCTGCTGAAGAGAGACCGCTTGAGGAAGTCCCGGCAACCCATGCCACCGACGTGCACGAGGGAGGTATGTAGGTAGCAACTGAAGATTAGGGCTGGCGCACAATTAGGGGTTGTCCTACACTATTGGGGTGCATCATGGGTCGAAGATACTTGGTCTATCCAGTCTTTGTTACGCTCACTCTGCTGGCGCTGAGCGGGTGCCGGGTTATCGGGCTATTCCACCAAGAGGTCCCGGCCACGCCAGCGCCCACAGCGATTCCCCTGCCAACTGCCCCACCGACGCCTGAGAGCCTCCCCACGACAACTCCCGAGCCAACACAGACGTCCACATTGGAGGCAACCGCTACCGCAACTTCGGAGGTGACCGCGCCCACACGCGGGGTCCCTCCGGAGGATGTGGTCAATCTCCCGCCGGGATTTGGGATTTCGGTCTTCGTCGAAGGCCTGAAGAGCCCGCGTATGATGACTCTGGGTCCCGACGGGCAGATCTACGTGGCCGAGCGGGGCGCCGGGCGGATTGTCCGTCTCCCGGATCAGGATCGCGATGGCGTGGCAGACGGCGTGGAGACGGTGGCCGAAGGGCTCAATGCGCCGAGCAGTATCGACTTCTATAGGGACGGATCACTCTACGTGGGGGAGACGACGCGAGTCCTGCGCCTCAGCGATCCCGATGGAGATGGCGTCTTTCAGGAGCAGGAGGTAGTCATCGACGGACTGCCCAGCGGAGGACATAGCACCCGAACGGTTCTGTTCAGTCCCGACTGGGAGTACCTCTTCATCTCCATCGGCTCGTCCTGCAACGTCTGCATCGAGGAGGATCCCCGACGCGCGACGATTATGCGCTACCGACCGGACGGGAG
>Ga0207752_1000859_pt1 | contig 14276 bp, 10 predicted proteins | sample Pon2CUnioCityCA_6_FD_187272 | JGI IMG/M metagenome (GOLD analysis project Ga0207752, IMG submission 187272) | Marine sediment microbial community from Union City, CA, USA - Pond 2C Sediment 2 (SPAdes) | ecosystem: Environmental > Aquatic > Marine > Intertidal zone > Salt pond sediment ...
GCGCCATAGCGCCACACGTTTACAGCGGTGCGGTTCAAGCGTGGCGGCCTGAGTAGTAACCTATGAGTGTTCTTTCCTCTCACACTGCCTGTACCTTATAGGATGTATTTTGGCAGGCATAGCGGCGCACGCTGTTTTTTTCAACTAGTCGTAATTCTCACAAATATTACTGTAGAAAGGCATTGAATATGAAAATCACCTGGTATGGACAAACCTGTTTCCGGTTGAGCAAACGAGGGATGGCGAACGTGGTGACCGATCCCTATCCGCCTGACATAGGCCTCGAATTTACTCGGCCTCGTGGCAACGTTATCACCGTCAGCTACGACGATCCTGAGTGTCGCTACACTAAGGGCGTGCGAGGCCCTTCTCAACTGCTGGATGGTCCCGGCGAGTATGAAATTGGTGATGTGTTTATCACGGCCATCACCACTTTCGCCGATGATAAACAGGGTGCATTGCGCGGCCTCAACACCGTTTTTGCTTTTGCTTTTGATGGCTTGAATGTGTGCCACCTGGGAAGACTAGGTCACGTGCCTACTCAATCTCAAGTGGAGCGCTTGGGCAACATAGATATCCTGATGGCGCCTGTAGGAGGCGGTGGAAGCCTGACTCCCGCTCAGGCTTCTGAAGCCATCAGCCTCTTCGAACCTAGCATGGTTATTCCCATGTACTACGAGATTGAGGGATTGAAAGCCAAATTAGGCTCCTTGGATCGTTTTTTGAAGGAAATGGGCGTGGAGAAGGGGAATAGCGAGGAGATACTCCAAGTCACTCAAAGTAGCCTATTGGAAGAGACTCAAGTTGTTGTTTTGAAACCTAAACTGAAATCGTGAAGTGGAGGATAAGATGCAAAAATCTCATCTACTTATCACTGGATTGCTTGTTGTCGTGTTAGTCGCACTGGCCTGGGGCGCTCGTCAGATGATTGCCCCTGAGAGTGATGTGGAATCGAGTGAACTGATTGAGACGGGCCGCGCTCATCTTGAGGCCGGCGAATACGCAGAAGCCATCGCTGACCTGAATGCCGCGATTGAGGCAAACCCGGATAGCGCTGAAGCTCATTTGTTGTTGGGCCAGGCTTACAATCGAACTAATGACTTACTTGAAGCCAAGGATGAGTTTAGCACAGTGTTGGAGCTTGATCCAGAAAGCTCTGCCGCTCACCATAACCTGGGTGTGACCTATTTTCAATTGGGTTCCTTGGACGCCGCCCTGGCTGAATTTCAGGTTGCTTTGGAATTGGACCCCGACGCCGCAGACACGCACTATCAATTGGGTGTGGTTTATCTCAATCTTTCCTTTCCTTCTGGTGATGCTATGGCCCCGCCTGATCCGCAACTTTTGGAACAAGCGGCTGGGGAGTTTGAATCTGCCCTGGCGTTGAAAGAAGGGATGCTGGAGGCGCGCATTGGCATGGCCAACATCTACATTCTGCAAGCGAATTACTCGGAGGCTATTGAGATACTGCAACAGGTTATTGAGCAGAAACCAGATTCGCTGGAAGCCCATTATGCATTGGGAAGGGCATACACTCAAGGCGGCGATACGGAGAAAGCCTGCCAGACATATAATCATTTCCTCACCCTGAATCCGCCGCAGAGATGGCAAGACCAGGTTGAAAAAACGATAGCTACGTTAGGGTGTCCCTAGTCTAACTTTTTGCATCTTGTGAGAGGGAAAGGTTCGTAGTCAGACATGGAACAAAGTGGAGTGCTGTTTTCACAATTAAATGCTACTCCACTCTCGCGCATTTCAAAACCACCAGAGTTAGGAGAGCGAAATGACTCGAATTGCAGAAAACATCGAGATAGCAGCCTCATCGACCGTTGTCTTTCGTTTTTGTCACGACGTGGCTCGCAGGTCGGAGTGGGACGAGCGAGTGGTGAGTGTAGAGTTGCTCACTTCCATGCCGATTCGACGAGGGGCACTGCTGCGCATTGACGCCCGTCATGCGGCTCGGCCTGTCTTTACTTGGGATGCTGAGTACGTTGAGTTTCAATTCCCCAGCAGCTCCAGGGTGCGAGTGGTAGACGCCGCTCCCAGCAGCTTGTTCGAGACCGGCAGTGAAAAATGGCAGTTCGACTCTGTAGGCAGCGCTACCCGGTTCACTTTGGTCTGGGAATACAAGCCGCGCGGTTTTTTGGGAGGGTTTCTCGACAAGTTGAGGCGGCGCTCTGTTGTTCGTCAGGCCATTAAACACAGCCTGGTTAACCTCAAAGAGATGGTTGAAGCTGTTTGACAATTGAAGAAAGGAAACTTTCGGCGGATGAAAATTTATTTTGCCGGTTCTATTCGAGGTGGAAGGGATGACGCGGCGTTGTATCATTGCATTATTTCACTGCTGGCAGAATACGGAGAGGTGCTCACTGAACACGTCGGCGACACGGGATTGACTGCCGCTGGGGAAGATGAGCTGACTGACCAGGCTATCTATGAGCAGGATGTGGCATGGTTAGCCGAAGCTGACGTTGTGATCGCTGAGGTCACCGTCCCCAGCCACGGTGTGGGGTACGAGATTGGCCAGGCCGAGGCGATGGGCAAGCCGATATTGTGCCTCCACCGCGCGTCTGCAGAGCGGCCGCTTTCGGCGATGTTGGCTGGCAACTCCGCACTGCGGTGTGAGACCTACGTCCTAGTGGATGACCTCAAACCTGTCTTGGACCGGTTCTTGCAAGATATTCCTTCAGGATAGGCGGGCGGCTCCTGCATAGTAAGGCAGTGGCCATCGGTTGGCCCCGGCGCTCTCAGCCGCTGGCCAGTTCCACCAGACCTAGCCGCTCGGCGAAGCGGAAGTACTCGACCAGCAGGGGGGTGATCTCCATCCCTGTTTCCAACGCGATTAGCTGACCTATCTCCTCCACCGTGCGCTGGCCGTCGACCCAGTATTGGGCCAGCGCTGGCGCTGTTCGCGATGCCTCCTTCCTGATCCGCCGACTGAGTTCCCACCAGGCATCCCGCTCAGCTTCCTTCAAGCGATGTGCGTAGGTCCCGACCCGCACTGGGCCGCGGAACAGACGGTGAGGGATCAACTGTGTGGCCTCTGCGTTCACCTCGCTGGGTTTCTCCTCTTTCGTCGTTTGAGGTAGCCTGTCGGCGGTGCGGGCCATCTCGGCTTCGACGAAAGCGGTGTCCTTGGCTTGCCAGCCATGCACATCAATTGAAACCGATGAGGCCAGCCGCGTCAGGCTCGCTAGCGCCTCTCTGTGCCGTTCTATGTGGTACTCGACCTGGCGACGCAGGGTCTCTTGATTCGGCTTGTCCTTCTCACCGTCCTCCTCATCATCTTTCTCCCCGGCTTCTGTAACTGCGTTCTGCGCCATCCTGATAATCCGCTGTCGGAAACGGGCTGACATCTCCGAAGCCAGCCATCGGGCCTCCCGTTCTCCTGCTTCGGCCAGCCAATAAGCGTATACAGCCGCCAGCAGACATACTTTGCCCAGCATAGCCGGGTCTACTTTGTCCAGTGTGTCGGCTGTTGTGTGGTAGAACTTGTCCGGCCATTGGATGATCATAGGCATCGGCACGCCCACGCTGGGATCGGAGAAGATGTAATGGTCGGAGCCGCCGCTGAAAGGAGTGGCGGCATAGCGGAAGAGAGGATAGCCGCCCAGTTTGGCGTGTGATTTGACCTCGGGCAGGAGTATCTCGCGCAGGCGTGTCAATAGGACTGGGGCAAAGTTTGGCAGCGCGCCAGGGGCGCGTTCGATAAGGAAAGAACCGCCGCATTTTGTTTGGTCTTGCCCCACCATATCCAGATTGAGTCCGGCGACCATACGAGGAATATGCTTTTCGTGAGTGGAAGCCGACAGGAATGCGTATGTGCCGGTCATCTCGGGCGCCCACAGGAAGCGCAGCGTGCGGCGAGGACGCGGCAAGTTGCCGGCGGTGATGAGTGTTTGCAGCGCCCGCGCTGCTTCCAACGTCGCTGCCGCTCCCGATGCGTTGTCGTTGCATGAAGGCTGAGGATGGCATAAGTGGTTTACTAACAGGATTTCCTTGTCGTTCGCAGCGTCCGCGCCGGGGATGGCGGCGCTGACCACCTCTAGTGCGCCATCGTAGAATGAAGCGTCCACGTGAGCGCGCACTCGCACCGGCCCTTCGTCATTCTCATGCCGTTTGCGGATCAGACGGCGCATTTGCTCTCCTGTGCGTGGACTTAAGGCGAAGCCGAAGCACTTCGGCCCCTCTCCATACCACCAGAAGGAGGTGTACTGGATGGCGTCGGGCAGCGCCCAGGCTGACCGTACGTGCTCGATTTCCGTCATTCCATCGAAGATGATGCCTATCGCGCCGCGCCGCAAGACGGCCAGATCGTGTACTCTATGCACGTCGCCTCGCGTCAGCACAATCTTGCCCATCACATCCAGCCCTTCGTACTCCTCGGGTTTTTCCCCTTTTTCGACCGCGACCACCTCCGCTTCGCCCTCGAAGGAGATGCTGCGTTGGATGAGCGAGATGGGCCTCTCTCGATAGTCGGCCAGTTTGTGCGCCTGATCCTCTGGTTCGATCAGGTGCAGAGTGGCGGAGCGGGCGTCCCACTCCTGGAAACTGCGTGCTCCCCAGAAGGTGGTTTCGACGTTCGCCGGGTAGCTCAATATCTGGGCCTGGACGCCCGCTTCGGTCAGTTGTCTATAGATGTACTTTGCCGCCTGCCGGAAGCCAGGGCTGGCCTGGATGCGATGATGGCGGCTGATATCGGCGATGCTCTGATAAGCGGCCGCTCCGGAACATTCTTCTTGCAACGTCTGCCATAGCGATTTGAACATAGTCGTCTCCTATCCCGTTTTGCAGCCGCAATTTACAATCGCGCCAATTTCGTCGGATGGCGCCGCTCCGTTAGCGCGCCGATAACTTGCAATTTGCCACTTCCAACTATTTCAGCTTTTCCTTCAGCGCTGTGCCCAGTCGATGAATACCTTCGACGATCATATCTGAAGAGGCATAGGAGAAGTTGAGCCGCATGGCATTCTGCCCGCCATCCCGATTGGGATAGAAGTTGACTCCGGGCACGTAAGCCACTTTCTCTGCTATTGCTAGCTTGAAGAACTCCTGAGTGTCTATGGACTTGGGCGTTCTGGCCCAGAGAAATAAGCCGCCCTGTGGGCGTGTCCAGCTACAGCTTGTGGGCCAGAACTCGGTCAGCGCTTCGAGCATGGTGTCGCGGCGTTTCTTATAGACCTTGCGCAGGTGTTTGATGTGTGGCTTGAGCAGACCCCGGCTGGCGATGTCACTGGCGATGTGTTGCACGAATGTGCCTGTGTGCAGATCGGCCCCTTGTTTGGCTTGTACGAAGCGCGTCATCAGCACCTCTGGACAGACGATCCATCCCAGTCGCAATCCGGGCGTCATAATTTTAGAAAAAGTGCCCAGGTAGATAGTGCGTTCAGGGATGAAGCTTTCGATAGGAGTGATGTCCTCGCCTTCATACCGCAGTTGACCATACGGGTCGTCTTCGACGACGGGCAAGTTTAGCTTTTCGGCGATTTCGGCCAACCGTCGACGCCGCTCCAGCGGCAGAGTGGTGCCAGCCGGATTGTGGAAGTTTGGTAGAACGTAGATGAATTTGGGCGGACGACCAGAATCGGCCACTACTTTTTCGTATGCCTCTTCGACCTCATCTACGATCATGCCTTCGTCGTCGAGATTGATGGTCTGGTAGCGGGTTTGGTACGCGTTCCACGCCTGGATCGCCCCCAGGTAGGTGGGGCTGCTGGTCAGAATATAATCGCCAGGGTTGATGAATATCTCGCCAACCAGATTTAGCGCTTGCTGGGAGCCGTTGGTTAGCAGGACATTTTCTGGCTCGGCTGGAATGCCATACTTATGCATCGCGGTGGCCAAATATTCCTTGAGTGGACCATACCCCTCTGTGGCGCTGTATTGCAGCGCCTGTTCTCCGCTCTTGTCGATGACGTACTGGCAGGCCTCCTTGATTTCGCGCAGAGGGAAGAATTCTGGAGCTGGCAGCCCTCCCGCGAAGGATATGACCTCTGGGTCATCGGTCAATTTGAGCAACTCGCGGATGGCAGAGCTTGTCATCCCTTGCGTGCGAGTGGCCAGATGCGGCGTCCAATCTAGCTCCGGTATGTCACGATTTAGGTCGAGATTTAGTTCCATAACTTGCCTCCTGATTAGATTGTGTGTAATTCATTTTCCAACATTTCCCGCAGGATACGTTTATTCACCGCTCTGCTGACGGTCTCCAGACAGCGGATGTCCAGCGGCTCAATCACTTTTCGTAACAGTTTTATTTCTTCGACTGTTGGTGGTTTGGTCTAGCGCAGATTGGGGGCAGTGTTCAAGGGGAAACCTATCTTGGTGCATATTTTCTCGACTGCGACGACTGGGTGAAGCGCGATCAGGCGCATTTGCTCATTGGCGAATTCGAATTGTCCTAGATTGCTGGTGAGATAACATGGCCTCGCGCCGCCTCGAAGATTGAGGTTATGACCGAGGCCGCTGACGAAATCTATCTGCTTGACAAAGACGGCTTGGCTATGGCGTGGAGCGTAGAGGCGTATGGAGTTCGCACGTAATCTGATCAAAGCCGAAGGTAGTTATCGCTCGGTCGAGCCATAATTCTTCCCCCTGGATCAGCCTGACGGCCCCAGGCTCGTCTACCAATGTACCAATGTGCTGTCTATGGCTGAGGTGAATGAGGTGTTAGGGTGTGGGTATGCTTGGCCAACAAATAGCCTGCCATAATCAACGATGTGGCGATTCTCTGTACGAGAACATCCTCACCGCCTACTCGGTAGGCGCGCCCACTCGGTAGGCGCGCCCACTCGGTGGGCGATACAGATTCATATTAGTTCGTCAATTGTGTAATCGGTTATTATGTGGACCATGTGTCCCAGTTTTGTTCCCATTTTGATTGTAGCACCAGAGGAGTTAGAGGTCAAATGATGGATGTCACAGCTCTTTGCGATGAAAGATACTTGACTATTAAGTGATATAGAGTATATTACAAACAGTGTATCATCTGCAACAAATTTTCCTGCGGTAAATTTCTTGGTCGCATTCTATCAAAGAGGAGGCTTCAATTATGAGCGATCCGGCGGTCACAGATAGTGTAGATCTCTCAGTTGTTGATGAAATGATTGAACAGTACGGGACGGACACCTCGGCGGCTATTCCTATCCTGCTGGGGTTGCAAGAGAGATATAGGTACTTGCCTATTGATGCTCTACGATACGTCACCGAAAAAACCGAGGCTACTCCCGATCAAGTTTATGGCGTAGCGACTTTTTATGGTCAGTTCCGTCTAGAGCCGGTCGGCGAGCACATAGTGCGGGTTTGTCACGGTACGGCCTGTCACGTGCGGGGTGCTGTCAGTATTGACCAGGTCGTCTGCGACTCGCTCGGCCTTACGGACGGCGCGGATACGACGGAAGACTACAATTACACGTTGGAAAAGGTGGCTTGCCTGGGATGTTGCAGCCTGTCACCTGTGATGATGATTGACAATCAGGTGTACGGGAGTTTGACCCGTAAAAAGGTGCAAAGAATTTTTAAAAAACTAGGACGAGAGGAGGCCAGGAAATGACTCGGACTCAAATCGTTGTGGGTATGGCTTCATGTGGCCTCGCTGCTGGGGCGCAGGAAGCGTATGATACATTTGAAGAAAAATTGAGCGAGACGGACACCGATGCCCAACTTGGCCTTTCTGGATGCATAGGCGCTTGCTTCCTCGAACCGGTCGTCAAAGTTGTCGGGCGCGATGGCAAAGAGTGGACCTATGGCGAGGTGACTGCCAAACGCGCGGCCGAGATTTTCGAGCAGCACGTGGTCGGCGGCGAGCCGGTGCTCGAGTGGACTTTTGAGCAAGGCGAGCACGCGGAGGAGGTCGAGACCTTTATGGGCCGCCAGGTGCGCATTGTGATGCGTAACTGCGGAGAGATCAATCCCGAAATCATTGACGAATATCTGGCGCGAGATGGGTACAAGGCCATCGAAAAGGCCGTCACCGCGATGATGCCTGATGACGTGATTGATGAGATCAGCGAATCTGGGCTGCGCGGGCGCGGCGGGGCCGGTTTCCCCACCGGGCGCAAGTGGAAGTTTGCCAGTGATGCTCCCGGCGACATTGAAAAGTACATCATCTGCAACGCCGACGAGGGAGACCCCGGTGCGTTTATGAACCGCACCGTGTTGGAGAGCGATCCCCACAGTATGTTGGAAGGTATGATGATCGCCGGGTATGCTATCGGTTCCGCCCAGGGCTATATCTATTGCCGGGCTGAGTATCCGCTGGCGATTCACCGCCTGGAAATCGCGCTGGCCCAGGCCCGCGAGCACGGGTTCCTCGGCGATAACCTCTTTGGTTCTGATTTCTCCTTTAACATCGAGATCAGGCAGGGGGCAGGCGCGTTCGTCTGCGGCGAGGAGACGGCCCTGATCGCCTCCATCGAGGGCCGGCGCGGTATGCCGCGTCTGCGCCCCCCTTACCCGGCTGTATCGGGACTTTTTGGCAAGCCTACTATTATCAATAACGTGAACACATTGACCAATATTGCCTGGATCATCCTCAACGGCGCCGAAGAATTTACAAAATATGGCACAGAGACATGTACAGGCACAAAGGTCTTTTCGCTGGCGGGCAAAATCGCGCGCGGTGGTTCGGTAGAGGTGCCGATGGGCACCACGCTGGACGAGATCATCCACGACATCGGAGGCGGCTCCTATTCTGGCGAGCCGGTCAAGGCTGTGCAGTTGGGCGGCCCGTCAGGAGGCTGCGTGCCGGTCTCAATGTTCGATACGACGGTGGACTATGAGGAACTAGCCAAGACCGGGGCCATCGTTGGCTCCGGCGGCATGGTGATTATGGACGAGGACACCTGTATGGTGGACATTGCCCGCTTCTTCCTCGACTTTGTCCAGGACGAATCGTGTGGCAAATGTACTTATTGCCGCGTCGGCACGCGCCGGATGTTGGAAATTCTGACCCGCATCTGCTCCGGTGAGGGGGAGATGAGAGACATGGACACGCTGGAGGAATTGGCGAGCAAGGTCAAAAACACCTCTCTGTGCGCTTTAGGAGGCACGGCCCCTAACCCGGTATTGACGACGCTGCGCTACTTTCGCGATGAGTACGTCACCCACGTGCGCGATCACAAATGTCCCGCCAGGGTGTGCAAGCCTTTGCTAACGTACTCTATCCTTTCCGACCCATGTACCGGCTGCGGAGCTTGCAAGCGCGCCTGTCCGTCCGACGCGATCACGGGCGAAAAAAAACAACCCCACGAGATTGATCCCGACCTGTGCATCAGGTGTGGGGCTTGTTATGATGTCTGTTCCTTCGACGCGGTTCACGTAGAGTGAGAGGTATTACAATGAGAAAAGTAAACTTGACGATTGACAATCATAAATTGACCGTTCCAGCGGATTGGACGATTTTAGAAGCGGCGCGCGACTCCGAAATAGAGATTCCCACTTTGTGCTACCATCCGGAACTGAAAGTGTTCAACTCTTGCCTCTTGTGTGTGGTCGAGGTGGAAGGGTTGAATCGGCCTGTTCTCTCGTGCGGCACACAAGTACGAGATGGTATGGTCGTCACGACCGACAGCGACTTGATCCGCGACACGCGCCGCATTGCTTTGGAGCTGCTGCTCTCCGAGCATTGCGGCGATTGCTTTGGGCCGTGCAAGATCGCTTGCCCGGCGGAATGTGACGCCGCCGGCTACATTCACAGCATCGCCCGGCGAGATTATGCCGAGGCGATTCGTATTATCAAGGCCGATATTCCCCTGGCGGCGGCGCTGGGGCGCGTCTGCCCGGCCCCGTGCGAGGATGACTGCCGCCGTCACCGAGTTGACGAGCCGATAGCCATCCACGCGCTCAAGCGGTTCGCGGCGGATTACGACCTGGCCAGCGGGCAGCCCTATATGCCAGAGGTCGCGCCGGATACGGGCCACAAGGTGGCGGTGGTTGGCGCTGGGCCGGCGGGTCTCTCAGCCGCCTATTACCTGCGTCAGATGGGGCATGCAGTGACCATTTTCGAGGCGCACGATGAGCCGGGCGGAATGTTGCGCTATGGCATCCCCGCTTACCGTCTGCCGCGCGAACAACTGATGGCTGAGATCGGTACAATCACGGGGCTTGGCATCGATGTGAAATACGGCGTGCGGCTGGGCGGCGACATCGCCTTGGCGGAACTGCGAGAAAAGTACGACGCTCTGTTCCTGGGCATTGGCGCGCAAGGTTCGCGCATGATGAACATCCCCGGCGAGGATAGCGATCGCGTGTGGGGCGGCGTCGAGTTGCTGGGCCGCATCGCGCGGGGCGAGGAGGTGGACGTGGGCCAGCGGGTGGCCGTGGTCGGCGGCGGCAATACAGCCGTGGATGCGGTGCGCACCGTGATCCGTTTTGGGGCCGAGGCTACGATCCTATACCGTCGCTCGCGGCGCGAAATGCCGGCGCTGGATATCGAGATCAGGGCCGCGGAGGAGGAGGGGGCCGAGTTTCACTTTTTGGTGTCGCCGATTGCCCTCGAGGAAACAGGGTCTGGGCTAAAAGTGACCAACATCCGCATGGAGCTGGGCCAGCCCGACGCCAGCGGCCGCCGTCGCCCAGTGCCAATCAAAGGCTCTGAGTTCACCGTCGAGTGTGACACGTTGATCATGGCTATCGGTCAGGTGGTGAATTCCGCATGCTTCGAGGGCAGCGGCATCGAAGCCGGCCGGGGGGGGCGCATTCAGGTTGACGAAAAGACGATGCAAACCACCGCGCCGGACATTTTCGCCGGCGGCGACGGTGTCACCGGCCCCGACATTGCCGTGCGAGCGATAGGGGCTGGTCACCGGGCTGCCTTTGGTATAGATCAATATCTGCAAGGTGAGGAGATAATTGGCCGGGCCGAGGTATGGAATTCTTCGATGGGCGCGCTGGACGAGGTTCCAGAGTCTCGCTTTGCTGGCGTGGAAAAAGCTGCCCGCCAGGAAACTCCAGAATTGGCATTGAGCAGGCGCACTTGTACGTTTGAAGAGGTGGACAGGTGTTTCAGCGAGGAAATGGCCGTTGCAGAGGCCAATCGCTGTCTTGAATGTGACTGTGTGGCTGTCGACGATTGCCAGCTCCGCAAATATGGCATTGAGTACGACGCCGACCCGAATCGCTTTGGCGGCAAGATGCAGGAATATACGCTGGATGACTCGCACGCGGCCTTGACCCAAGAGGCCGGCAAGTGCATCCTGTGCGGCTTGTGTGTGCGCATGTGCCGCGACGTGAAAGGCTTGAACATCTTTAACTTTGCCAATCGTGGCTTTGAGGCGCGCGTCATTCCGTACTTTGGGCTGCCGCTGGGCGAGACGACGTGCGATGGTTGTCTCAAGTGTGTCGAGGTTTGCCCCACCGGCACTCTGGTGGCGTGCGAGGAAGGCGCAGAGACATAACGTCTCTTTGGGAAACGGCATTCTAAACCCTAAAGGTTTTCCGAATCCTTCCATTATAATAAAGACGCCCCTGAAAAAAGGTGGGCTGCCTCGCAGCCCACTCCTACATATACTGCATACTTGTTGATGAATCGGCAGATGTAGGGCCAAGAATGCTTATTTGGGCTTGTTTTGACCTTTTTTCAGCAGGGTCAATAAAGGGAAGCGAAGCGGCGCCTTTAGGGTTTTCTTTTTGCTGGAGCTTCTTTTGATCAGGTGGTGGGAGGAGGGCTAGGTGTGAGGAGGGCGTTGGTTTCAGCCAGGTGAAGGTTCGTTCCTCGCTGAATGGGCCGGCGAGATTGTAAATCAATTGTTCTCCTTTGCCTTGCATCTCCCGCACGATCTGTACTTACCGGCGGAACTCGTACATTCATGTTTAACAGGCCAACGCCGCTCTTTCAAGGGCGGCCTTTTTCTTTGTTCATGGTGTTGGAGTGGGAGAAAGAGTGGAAGTGGGCGTGTTTGTGGCGGTGGGAGGAATGGACGTGGCGGTCAAGGTAAGAGTAAGAGTGGGGGTGAGCGTGGGAGTGGGCGTTGGCGTTGGCGTGGAAGTAGGAGTGGTCGTGGGGGTGGCGCTAGGAGTCAGCGAAGGGGTGGGTGTGACCTCCAGACGGATGAATGTCCATGTTGAGCCCTGAGAGCCGGCCTCTTTGTAGACCAATGTTTCGTCTCGCCCCTCTGTTTCTCGCACCACCTGTACTCGCCAGCGGAATTTATGTGCGTCGATGTCCGTGGTTAGCAGGTCCACCGGTACACGCCAGGCTGTGGCGCGAGTGTAGATTTTATCCAACGGTGCATTGCTGAGAGGTTGGAAGAGAGCAAGTTCATACCATTCGTTATTCCGCAGCACGCCGACCGAGGCCCATTGCAGGACGATGGGTTCAGCGTCGCCCACGAATATGGCGCCATCGGGTGGGCTGAGAAGATGCGGCGCCGAGTAGGGAGAGAGGGGGGTAGGTGTAGCATTGGGATCCATCGTTGGCGCGATAGTAGGCTCTGGGGTGCCTATGGGGATGACAAGGCTCTGATTGATGAAAATCGTGTCATCGCCGGGAGGGAGATCGTTGAGCTGGCGGAGAGTGGCTACAGAGACTTCATAATCTTCCGCTATCGTGATCAACGTTTCTCCTTGTTCGACGATGTGGACTTCGAAGTCGCCCGGCGTTGCCGTAGGGACGTTCGGATCGAGTGTGGCTGTGGGACTTGGGGTCGGTGTTTCAGCTGGAATGAGCAAAACCTGATTCACCTGGATCAGTTCTGTCTCTACCCCTGGGTTCAGGGCCACGATAGCTTCGACGGTGGTTTCGTGTAGTTCAGCGATGGTGATGAGCGTCTCTCCCTCCTGCACCTGGTGGACGACGGGCGGGATAGAGGTAGAGGTAGGGGTTTGCGTGGGCGTCTGAGTGGGCGTTGATGTGAGTGTTACAGTGGGAGTGTGAGTGTGTGTAGCTGTGGGAGTTGCATCTTTCAGCTCGGCGGTTAGTAGAGTGTAAAGGCCGAAACTGACTGCTCCCAGGATGATCAGCGCCAATCCAATGACGATCAACGCTCTGATCCAGGAGGGTAATTTTTGCTCTTTTTCCTTCGTTTCTTCGATGGAAGGATCCGTCTCTGCCAGCGATGCCCCGCACATCAGGCACGTCGTGGCTTGGGCGGCTACACGTGTACCGCAGGCGGAGCAACGACGCTGCTCTTGGGTTGGAAGCGAGATTTTGGAATCTTCATTCATTTTCACCTACCAGATAACGGAAAAGCTCACCTGTCCGCGCCATGTTCGCGCGGCGAGGCAAATCCAGCAACAATGTAGGGAAGACCCTTGTGGTCGCCATGGTGAGTATCCCTGAACTGGTGAAAGATTACACCATCGTGTGCTGCAAATTCCAGGCTCTTTGGGAGTTCTCGTGGCCTGGGTGCATCTTTCCGCAAGAACGCAAAAGATGCCCCTGTATGTGGCAGACGCCACGCCAATTCCCAAAGAGCCATTGTTGGTTAGCGAAGGGTATGATAGCACAGAAATGAAAATTGACAAACTGAATGCATTTTTCCTGGGATGGAGAGTTGATCGCGATTGCCATTTTGCTGAATAAAGGTATAATTTTCGTTTGAACCTGCTACAAATCCAGTTCTGTACATCTGCGATCACAAGGAAGAAATATGAAATCATTCTTGTCCATCGAGCGATTGGCCTACACTTTCGCCGGATTATTGGCCATGCTTGGCCTGTTGAGCGCGGCATGTTCTGTCCCCGCCTCTCTGTCGACGGTTACCCTTACGCTGCCGCCCTCCACCCCCGAACTATCTCTGACCCCGACAGTCACTCCGGAAAAACCACTGTACCAGGATTCCTCCGTCCCAGTAGACGACCGAGTCGCGGACCTGCTCTCTCGCATGACGCTGGATGAGAAGATCGGCCAGATGACCCAGGCTGAACGAGATGCTCTGGAGGATGTTCATGATATCGCCGCTTACCACCTCGGCTCCTTGCTCAGCGGAGGCGGCTCGACGCCGCATCCCAACAATCCAGAAGCGTGGGCCGATATGTACGATGGTTATCAGCAACAGTCTCTCTCCACTCGGCTCGGCATTCCGTTGATTTACGGAGTTGACGCCGTCCACGGCCATAACAACGTGAAAGGGGCTGTGATTTTCCCCCATAATATCGGCCTGGGTGCTACACGGAATCCGGAACTGGTGGAGGAAGTGGGGCGCATCACGGCTTTGGAGGTCTCTGGCACGGGCATTGATTGGAATTTTGGCCCTTGCGTCGCTGTGCCGCGAAATGAACGGTGGGGTCGCACCTACGAGGGTTTTGGAGAAGAACCAGAGCTTGTCTCGACGATGGGG
>Ga0207752_1000860_pt1 | contig 14269 bp, 12 predicted proteins | sample Pon2CUnioCityCA_6_FD_187272 | JGI IMG/M metagenome (GOLD analysis project Ga0207752, IMG submission 187272) | Marine sediment microbial community from Union City, CA, USA - Pond 2C Sediment 2 (SPAdes) | ecosystem: Environmental > Aquatic > Marine > Intertidal zone > Salt pond sediment ...
AATGGCGTCGATAACCGCCTGTTCATCCGCATCGCGCACCTCCTCCCAGGTGGGAAACTTCTCCCGCAAGGCTTCGAAGGCGCGATCCCGGTTGGTATCGTTGGTATTTTGCGAGAGGATGGTCGAGGCCAATTCAGCGACCGGAGGAAGCGGGCTGCGCCATTGCGGCTCACCGTAATAGGCCAACAATTTTTCGTGGACAGCCTGGGCAAGTTCTTTGGGTTCCATAGCTATTCTTCAATTAATGATAAGACGTAAAACAGAAGCACGTCCCGTTTTACGTCTGGAGGCTTAATCCAATTTTAGCAAATAAGAAATCAAGCACTGCGCATCAACTGGAAATTGGGTCGAGATTCACCCACCTCAATTTTTCGCCAGTTATAAATGGGACGCCGGGGGCCGAATTCAGCCAAGAGAGCCAGTTGTTTACTAGAGAGAGCACCCAACTGGCGCAATACCTCCAAGGTCACTGCTGAACGCGCCCTTGATTTGAGATCGCCATCGGAGATTTTCAAGGCGATACCCAACGCCGGAGAATCGGCGCCCATGGCCCCCGGCAATAACCCAATCGCCTGGTAACCTTCGGCGCCGCCCTTAGCTACGATTTTCCCCTGGCCGACTTCCATCAAGCGCGTGTCGAACCGTCCCGGTCCGGCCACCATGTCGGGGTTGAACATCATCGCCGAGGTGATCGTACGGCAGGCAGCCGCTCGCTCCTCGGGCTGGACCTGCCCTGCCACCGGATCACTCAAACGCGCGTAGGCCATCGCCGTGCACCGTAAAGGCACGGCAAAGTTCGGCGCAGAGCAGCCGTCCGTTCCCAGATTGACCTCGGGGACTGGCATGCGACACATCTCTGCAAAGGTCTTTAAAATTAGGCGCTGCACCGCGTGGCGAGGGTCAATATAAGTCAGGTTTTCGGCGTCGAACGCGTCGTCCAGCTCCAACATATGGGTAAAAGCTAGCATCCCGGTATGCTTTCCGGAGCAATTATGCCGGTTTGGTGTAGGCTTTTCATTTCGCTCGCGCAAGGCCTGCGCGGTGGGCTCGTCGTACGGGTAATGTACACCGCATAACAAGTCCGCCTCGGCAACACCGGTCTTGACCTGAATCGCCTCGACGACTGCGACGTGCTGGTCGGTACCAGAGTGAGATGCGCATATCAAAGCGACTTCCCGGGGGGTCAGATTATAGGTTGCCTGGCCGCCTCGCTCAATGAAAGGTAACGCTTGAAAGGGCTTGGCGCTGGAGCGCAGGAAGGTCACCGCATCCGGATCGCCATACCAGGCGAACAGGTCGCCAGAGGCGTTCACCACTGCAATCGCCCCGAAATGAAGCGACTCCAGGGTTTCGCCGCGGGTGAGACCAAATAAAGGCTGATAAGCGTTTTCAGACATGTGTTGTTAAAAATCCGGCAGTAGAGACCACATACCCAGGTCTTAGCGCCGATCTTCATCCTCCGGAGAGATTTCGTTGAAAACACCCTGGCGGTAATGCCGGGTATAGTAATGGAACAGCCCATACTGAAGCCGTTGAAGGTACTCTTCCTCCAGGTCCTTCGAGAATTCGATTGCGGATAAAAGCGAGGCGGCCAGACCTTCCGTGGCTTCCGCTGAAGCGTTCTTATTGGCCAGGCGTTCCAAACCTTTTTCCACTTTCTGTAAGAATTTCTTTTGGTCGCGCATATCGCTCACCGCAGCCAGGCCCCCACGACCACTGACAATGGTATAGCCTCGAAAATCTGAGAGTAGCAGGTCCAGCCCCTCAAGCCAGACGCTCAGCTCGGCATTGGCCAGAAAAGGTGGCTGGTTCAAAACCACAGCATCTCCAACAAACACCACTTTCTCTTCCGGGACTGCCACCCAGATTGAACCGGGAGCCGGGCCAGGATGATGCTCCAATAGAATTTCCGGCCCTCCCCAAAAGAGAGACATGCGATCCGTGAATGTGATGTCCGGGTTCGCCCAACGCATCCCGATGGAGTCTCCATATGACTCCCAGGCAGCGCCGCTTTCTATATTCTGTCCTTTAAAGATAGTTGGTTGATCCCGCAGTCGCTGGGCGGTTTTCTCATGTGTCACGATGATGCAATCCAGCGCCCGATCTCCCAACGTTCGATCGGCATGTTGGTCGAGGTTGATCAGCAACCGGTTAGCCCCACCGCGTTGGTTGAGCAGTGTGGCGCGCCACGAGCGGGCATCTTCGGTCCGCAAAGGCGCATCGATCAGAATGGTGCCGTGAGAATAAACTAAACCACCTAATGTCACCCCTAAAAATGAATCTTCGTAGAAAATGCCTCGTTCAATTTGTTGCATAGACCACCCATTAATTTATTTTGACTTGCTGTGCGATTTTCTTAACGTTTACGTTTGGTCCAAAGATTCGTTTTCCGGCTCGTGCGCTGCGACCGGAAGGCGGAAGTGGAAACTGGCCCCCTGGCCCACTTCACTTTCCAACCAGATTTGGCCTCCATGGCCAATCACTGCCAGCCGGCAGAAAGCCAGGCCTAAGCCCAAACCTTTGGGACCATTATTCAAGTGCAGCCGGGTAAACTTATCGAAGATCCGTGCGTGGTCTGCCGGCGGAATTCCTGGTCCGTTGTCCTTAACCCACATCTGGATAAAATCAGCCTCTTGGGTTGACCCTACCTGAATTGTACTCCCAGGCGGTGTAAATTTGATAGCGTTTTCAAGCAAATTGATCAGGACTCTGCGGATCATATCCTCGTCTACGCTTACCGCGGGCAGGTCCGGTGACACATCCAGGATCACTTCCAGCTTCTTATTCTTAACCACCGGAGCTACGGCTTCATAAGCGTCATTTGCCAACGCGAAGGGGGTAATCGGGCGACGCTCACCAATCGGCTGGCCGCCTTCCAGGCGATTGATATCCAAAAGCGAGTTTGTCAATCGCTGAATGCGCTCTGTGGAGCGTGTAGCGATATTAACCAACGGCTCCAATTCCAAGCTCCCGTTGCGGGACAATATTGAAGCGACTACATCCAGGCTAGAGACGACATTGGCCAGTGGAGAGCGTAAATCATGATAGATCATCGAGGTGAGGTCTTCACGTAGATTATCCAGGTTTTTTCGTTCGGTTATGTCACGCAAGATCCACTGCAACTGGGAGGTACCGTCGATCAAAACCTCACGCGCATAAACCTGAACGGGAAACTCGCGACCACCCCGGGCATGCAGGACAGTCTCATAAGAAACCATCGCCCCGCAGGATAGTTTCTCAAAGTTCTCCCCAACATGCTCCTGGTCGACGACCTTTAGCTGCTGGATGGCGGTCTGCCGCAGCTCTTCGTTTTCGAATCCGGCGTTTAATTCGGCCTGCCGGTTGGCCTCCTGGATTAAACCCTTCCAATCGGTGATCAGGATCAAATCAATGCTGTCCTCAAACAGCTCGCGGTAGCGCTGGTGGGCGGCTTCCAACTGTTCAAAGAGCTGCGCGTGGCGGATCGCCGTGCCTGCCAGGCTCCCAATACCGGATAAAACTTTCAAAGCATCGTGATCGAACCTGCCATCCAGGGGATTGATGGCTTCCAAAACACCGATAACTTGCCCATTGGAGCGAATGGGCGCGCAGGCCAGTCCGTGCGTTTTGAAATCCAGCATGCGGTCGAAGGCCGGTTGAAAGCGGTCATCGCGGTAAGCGTCCTCTACGATCGTGCCGACTCCCTGCTGCGCGACCCAACCGGCTACGCCTTCGCCTAATTTCAAGCGTTTACCGACCAGGTCCTGGCTATCTTCACCCGTGGAGGCGTGAAATTCCAACTCCTGCGTTGAGAAATCGATCAAAGCCAAAGAAACCAATTCAACTCTCAGCGCCTGGGTAATTTGTTCCAAGATGCCCTGTAGCACGTCTTCTAGATTCAAGGAAGCGGTGATCACCGCCGCGCTTTCTGCTAGTGCTGTCATGACGCGTGCCCGCTGCTGGCTTTTCGCATACAGGCGTGCATTCACCACAGCTACGCCGGCCTGATCGGCGATGGCTTTCACCAATGCCAAATGGTCTTCGGTGAAGAATCCAGGCGTTGAATGCACCAGGGTAATGACACCGATCAACTTATTGCGCATTTGGATAGGAGCGCTCACCGCGGATTTTGAACCCGTGCGGTTTTCGTCATCATCCGGCCGGTGCATCCAGCGCTCGTCCTGGCTGGTATCCGCAATCCTGACTGCCTGGAGGTTGCGGGCCACCCAACCCGATAGGCCATACTCGTAAGTAATCCCTAACTGGGCAGTTTCAATCTGGCGGACTTCCCCGGCAATCAAAATCGCCGAATCGACCAGCCTGCCTTGATCGTCAAAAACAATGATACTTCCATTGATCGCTTGAACGTGCTCGATGGAAAGGAATAGTATTCGCTCGAGGAGAGTCTGCAGGTCGAGTGCGGAGGCCAATTCCCGGCTGACGTGATACATCAATTCCAAGGAAGCCCGAAATTGACCGTTATCTTTCTCGCGAGTGACGGCGTTCTTTTCAGGATTTAGAAACATGTAACTCTGAGACATCGTAGAATTTCCAGATCGGTGTTAGATTTGACTTTTATGGTATGTACTTCAGGCCACTACCCGTGTTAAACAGCACAACTTTCTCTTCGGGTTGCACCCAACCTTCGCGGACCAAATGTTCTAACGCAGCCAACGTAGCCGCGCCTTCAGGAGCGGTAAACATACCTTCGGATTCTGCCCAACGTTTCTGAGCGTCTTCAATTTTCTGATCATCCACGGCCAAAGCCGTGCCGCCGCTTTCACGCAACGCCTGTAAAATCAGGCGATCTGCAAATACAGATGGCACGCGCAATCCGTGTGCCATCGTTTGGGCGTTCTGCCAAACTTCGGTACGCTCTGCACCGGATTGAAAAGCGCGCACGACCGGTGCGCACCCGGCTGCCTGGACGGAGACCATACGCGGCCGGGGCCCATCATCAATCCATCCCAGGGCTTCCAATTCCTGAAAGGCCTTCCACATGCCAACCAGACCGGTACCCCCGCCAGTGGGATACAAGATTACATCCGGCAGGCGCCAATCGAACGCTTCAGCCAACTCAAAACCCATGGTCTTCTTGCCTTCAACCCGGTAGGGCTCTTTGAAGGTCGAGACATCGAACCACGGCTTCTGGCTGGAATGGGCCTGGGCTGCGGCGGCCGCCGCTGAACGAGCCGCGTCATTGATTAAGCCATCCACCAGGCGCAGGTCGGCGCCGGAAACGCGCACCTCTTCCTGATTTACCGGCGGCGCGTCGGCGGGCATGAAAATGTGGGCCTCACAACCTGCTCGGGCGGCGTAGGCGGCCAGCGCTCCCCCCGCATTGCCTGCCGTGGGGATCACAAAGGCATGCACACCCAACTCGACTCCCCGGGATACGGCCATCGCCAATCCGCGCGCCTTAAAGGTTCCAGTCGGATTGAGGGCTTCATCTTTAATGTACAGATGCTGCAATCCTAATGCCCGGCCCAGCGAGGGCGCAGCCAGTAAGGGAGTATCACCTTCTCCCAAGAAGATTCGCTGCGTGGGGTCTCGAACAGGTAGGAGTTCGGCCCAGCGCCATAAGCCTGGCGGACGGGTCTTGATCTTGGACGGATTTACGCTCTCTGCAATGGCTTTCAGGTCGTAGCGCGCCAATAAAGGCGCGTTGCAATCATGACAAAAAGTTTGCAAACGATCGGCATCATACTGCCGATCGCATTGGGAACATTCCAGATGAAGAAGCATGCTGAATGCCTGGTTCACAATCATGAGTATAGCATAAGAGCCGAAAGCCGCCAGTTTACAATTCGGTAATCATATTTGCAATTTGGCAAAGCACCTGGGAACCCGTTTTTAAATGGATTGGCCCTTGGGCAACTCGAGCATCAAGACTTCGGCTGCCAGGCGCGTGTTGGCGTTGTGGTCCATCAATTCCAGCGTACGTTTCAATGCAGCAATCGTGCCGAGCGCCTCTTCCAGGCCAAATTGGCCGGCAAGTTGTTGAATTTCGGTTTCGCAATCTAGGTTAGCCAGCGGAGAGATTGAACCAGCCGCCAGCATCAACACGTCCCGCCATAGGGAGATCCACACCTTGAGCACCTCGCGCATGCGCTCCTTGTCCTTCGCCAGTTCTTCCGCATAGGCGAAACGACCTACACGCTTCATTGCGATTAATTGGAATAGATCGTTTAACCAAGATTCCCGCAGCGAGCTGTATTGGGAATCCTGGTGCAAAAAAAGAGCGTAACCGGGCCGTCCTGCGGAGATATGTGCCAGCAGTTCGCTTTGATCGGGAGGCATTCCCCAACGCCGTTGCAGTCCCTGGCTGACCTGTTCTAAAGGCAGCGGTCTCAGGCGCAAGACCTCACAGCGAGACACAATGGTCGGCAGCAAAATCTCCGAGCTTTCCGCGGTTAAAACCAGGATAACCTGATCCGCAGGCTCCTCCAGTGTTTTTAACAAAGCATTAGCGGCGTTCTGGTTAGCTTCCTCAAAACGTAATAACAAGGCCACCCGGTAGCGGGCTTCGTAGGGCGAAAGCGACAGGCTGCGCTGCAATTCACGCACCTGGTCCACCTTCAAAACCCCCCCGACCTGCTCCGCCTGCACCACAGACAGGTCAGGGTGCTGCATATTCTCAATCTGTCTGCAGCTCCGGCAAGCCAGGCAGGGTTCACCAGGGGAGGAGGGGTCCAGGCAGTTCACAGCCTGGGCCAGTCTTAAAGCCAGCGTCCTGCGGCCCACTCCCTGCGGTCCGGTGATCAGATAGGCGTGGCGAAGCCGCTTTTGAGCGACATGTTCCTTTAATAAATCTACAGCCCATTCGTGTCCAAGCATATCCCAGTTCATGAGGAAGATTTTAGTCCAGAGTCACACTCCTGGCAACAACCAGGGATTATTCGCCTTAGCAGGAGGCTTGCTAAACGAGGCCGGCTATGAGGCGCAGGCTACACAGTGGGTAGGGTTCCCTATGCTATAATCCAACGCATGAATTTGTTAAGCGGTCTTAATTCACAACAACAACAAGCCGTGATGGCCAGCCTGGGACCAGTGTTGGTTCTAGCAGGTCCCGGTTCTGGCAAGACCAGAGTGCTCACCCATCGCATTGCATACCTGATTGGATCCATGGGGGTCCGTCCTTACCATATTTTAGCGGTAACTTTTACTAACAAAGCCGCTCGTGAAATGGAAAGTCGGGTCGAGGGGTTGATCGGCGGTCAAACGCGCGGCCTGGAGCTTGGCACCTTCCACGCCGTGTGTGCACGCATTCTGCGCCGTGAGGCGCAACACCTGCCTATTTCCTCCAATTACGTAATTTTCGACGCCGATGACCAGGTCACCCTGACCAAACAGGCCATCCGGGACCTGAACATCGACGAAAAAAATTACCGTCCTCACAGCGTGCACGGCGCCATTTCCAATGCCAAGAATGAACTATTGATGCCCGACGAGTTCCCGGTAAACTCTCCCCGGGACGAAGTCATCCAACGCGTCTACCGGCGCTATCAGGAACTGCTCCTGACCAGCAACGCCGTCGATTTTGACGATCTATTACTGTGGACAGCCAATCTGCTGGAGACCAACCCATCCGTGCGGGAAAAATACGCCCGCCGTTACGAGCACGTATTGGTGGACGAATTCCAGGATACCAACCTGGCCCAATACGTACTGCTCAAGCACATCGCCTCTTTTCACCGCAATATCTTTGTGGTGGGAGACGCGGACCAATCGATCTACCGCTGGCGCGGCGCCGACTACCGCAACGTGCAGCGCTTCCAGAGAGATTTCGAGGACGCCCAGACCATTCTACTGGAACAGAACTACCGCTCCACTCAATCTATCCTGGACGTAGCCATGGCTGTGATCGACCGCAACCCGCAGCGCACGCCCAAGCGCCTGTTCACTGAGAGAGGCCAGGGCCAGAAGATCAGCTTGCACGAGGCCTACAACGACCGGGATGAGGCTGAGTTTGTGGTCAATACCATCGCCGGACGGGTTGCACGCCAGGGAGCCCAACCGGGTGATTTTGCGGTTATGTACCGCACCAACGCCCAATCGCGCTTGCTGGAGGAAGCCTTCCTGCGGGCCGGTCTTCCTTATAAGCTGGTTGGCGCACAGCGCTTCTACGGGCGCAGAGAAATCAAGGACATCATCGCCTACCTGCGTCTAGTGCACAATCCCAATGACGAACTCAGCCTCAGTCGCGTGATCAACGTTCCATCGCGGGGAATTGGAGATAAGACCCTGATGGCGCTGCGCACCCAGGCGCAGAAGGCCGGGCTGTCCCCAGGCCAAATGCTGCTCGAATTAGGCACGAATAGCGATTCACCTTCCCTGGAGGCCCTTTCCTCGCGAGCCGCCCGGGCGCTGAGCGAGTTCGGCGCCATGTTGGCCGGCTGGATGGCGGTTAAAGATGATCTGACACCTCTAGAATTGGTCGATCGCATCCTCGACGACACCGCTTATCACACTTACATCGATGACGGCAGCGAAGAAGGCGCTGATCGTTGGGAGAACGTGATGGAGCTTCGCCGCCTGGCCTCTGAACATCAAGATCAGGGCCTGGATGCTTTTCTGGAACAGATTGCATTGGTCTCAGACCAGGACACCCTGGATGCAGGCGCCAACGTGCCCACATTGCTAACTCTGCATGCCGCCAAGGGCCTGGAGTTTCCTGTGGTTTTCATCGTGGGATTGAACGACGGAACCCTGCCTCACAGCCGTTCCTTCGAAGATCCGGAAGCGATGATGGAGGAGCGCCGCCTGTTCTACGTCGGCATCACGCGCGCCAAAGACCATCTATACCTGGTTTGTGCACAAAATCGCAGTTCCTACGGTTTTAACGAGCCCAGCGCACCTTCCCGCTTCCTGGCAGACATCCCGTCCGACCTGGTCAGTGGAACCGGGGCAGCCGAAGTGCGCACACGCCGGCGTAGGGCCAATTACCGGCCTGAACGCTGGGGCGTTACAGCCGAGGCTACAAATGGGGAATCCCAACCACTCACCAACCAGTATGAGCCAGGCATGCGCGTCGAACACCCGACCTGGGGAGAAGGCATGGTGCTCAACAGCCGTCTGCAAGATGACGACGAAATCGTGGATATCTTTTTTGAAGAGTTGGGTTTAAAACGTGTGGCGGCTTCCCTGGCCAGATTGGAGATCAAGCAGTAGTCTGCCCTGGCAATCCCTTTTTCTAGCTTAACCGGCGTTTTACGATTCATTCAAACCAGCGTATAATCCTCCTCGCCATGCCCATACTAGATCCTCAGTCCATGGAATTTATCAGCCGCAGCACGGAGCAGACCCGCAGAGCCGGTATGCGCCTGGGCGCGCTGCTCGAACCGGGCGATGTGATCTGTCTGGTGGGCGATTTGGGCAGCGGGAAGACCACTCTGATGCAAGGAGTGGCGGCCGGTTGGGGCTCTTTGGATCAGGTTTCCAGCCCTACCTTCGTACTTGTAAATGTATACCGCCGGCTTGAAAGCCAGCGTTTATTTCACCTGGATGCCTACCGTATCAGCGGGCCGCAAGAGGCGGAAGACCTGGACCTAGAGGCCCTGATCGCCCAGGGGCCTTTGGTCATCGAATGGGCCGATCGTATCGAAGCTGCACTGCCTAAAGAGCGCTTGTGGATTCAAATGCGTTATATCGACATCACCCAGCGAGATTTAATCATCAGCGCGCATGGCAAGCGCTATAAAAATATATTGAACCAATTCCGTAAGACCGTCTTTGGAGTTACCTGATGTTGTTAGCCCTAGATACATCCACCCGAACGGTGGGTTTGGCGCTCTATGATGGTGAGCGCGTGCTGAGCGAAAGTGTATGGACCAGCCAGGATTATCACACGGTAGAACTGGCGCCCGCTGTGGAAGAAATGCTGAATAAGTTAAGTGTGGCGGTCTCCGACCTGGAAGCGCTGGGCGTAGCCATCGGACCGGGGTCTTTTACTGGCCTGCGAATCGGATTGGCATTGGCTAAAGGCCTGGCGCTCGTCCGGCACATCCCGCTGGTCGGCATCCCCAGCCTGGATGTTCTGGCGGTTGCTCAGCCGAAAATGGATATTCCCCTGGCTGCCAGCTTACGTGCAGGCAGAAACCGGATGGCGGTAGCCTGGTATAAACTGGTGAATGGCACATGGCAATCATCCGGAGAGCTCGCGGTGCTTACCGCACCGGAATTATCCGAGCGCATTCTATCCCCTACACTGGTTTGCGGTGAGTTTACGGAGCCAGAACGGCGGCTCTTAAAACGCAAGCATAAGAACGTGATCCTTGCCTCTCCGGCGCAATCGCTACGCCGGCCCGCCTTCCTGGCAGAATTAGCCTGGAAGCGCTGGCAGGCCGGAGACACAGCCGATCCGGCCAGCCTTTCCCCGATCTACCTGCACCACGGTGAGCCTATTCCAGGATGAAACTGGCGAGTCCCGTCATGGATGTCCTCATCCGTCCGATGCGGATAGAAGATTTAGAGCAAGTGCAGGCCATCGACGACCAGTCTTTCAGCATGCCCTGGCCGGCAAGCGCTTACCGCTATGAACTGACCGAAAACCAGAATTCACTGGTCTGGGTTGCTGAGATCAACCCATCCACAGGCGACCGGCAAGTCGTAGGTATCATGGTGGTATGGTTGATCCTGGACGAAGCTCACATTGCCACGCTCGCCGTACATCCGGATTACCGGCGGCAGAGTATCGCCCGGCGCATGCTGGTCAACGCCTTGAAAGCAGTCATCCGGCGAGGATTCCACCTGGCGACCTTGGAAGTTCGCTCGGGCAACCTGCCCGCTCAGAACCTGTACCGCGATTTTAAGTTCGAGGTGGTTGGGCGCCGCTACCGCTATTACCGCGATAATTCCGAGGACGCTTTGATCATGACTGCCAATAATTTGAACGACCGTTATCTGGAATGGCTGGAAAACCAATCCGGGCATCCATCCGCTTGACCGGATTACTCAGAAAAGCAAAGGCGTGCGACTGAACAGTACGGCCTTGCTGGACAAAATTAAAAAATCAAAAATTGTCAGAAGTATGGAACTGTTTGGAAGTAAATCAGGAGGTGTCTCGTGCAGCCAGTCGAAGAATTGGAAAAAGTTGCCCAGGAAGTTTCTGTCTGTACACAGTGCGACCTACATTACTCGCGCGTAAACGCCGTCCCCGGCGAAGGTCCTGCCAACGCGCAGATCATGTTCATCGGCGAAGGCCCCGGTTTTCATGAGAACCAACAAGGCCGGCCGTTCGTGGGCGCAGCGGGCAGATTCCTGGAAGAACTGCTTAACGACATCGGTTTGAAGCGCACGGATGTATTTATCACCAATATCGTCAAATGCCGTCCACCGGGTAACCGCGACCCGGAACCCGAGGAAATCGAGGCCTGCAACCAATACCTGGAACGCCAGATTCACACCATTAATCCGAAAGTGATCGTCACCTTGGGCCGCTATTCGATGAACCGCTTCCTGCCCAACGCCAAAATCAGCGATATACACGGCCAGGCGATGAATGTCAAAGGCCGGCTGGTCGTCGCCATGTTCCACCCGGCGGCGGCGCTGCACCAGCGCTCGCTTAGACCGGTCATCGAAAAGGACTTCTCCCAACTGCCGGAATTGATCACCAAAGCCGATCAAATGCCCGAATACGTCGAGCAGAAGTCCGAGGACGAAAATGGCGGCCAACAATTAAGCCTGTTCTAGAACAGCCGCGGTCCAAAAAGATATTCTTATAAAAAGAGGTAAGATGAACGCAACCCTGCAAGCAGAACTTCTCAACCGGCTGCAAGATCGAACGGCGCGCGTCGCCGTCTTAGGATTGGGCTACGTAGGGCTTCCCCTGGCCGTGGTCTTTGCTGAAGCCGGTTTTCAGGTCGTGGGCATCGACCCAGACCAAAGCAAAGTGGAAACCGTGTGCCGCGGAGAGAGCCATATCCAGGACGTGCCCAGTTCACAGGTCGCACGCCTGGTCTCAAACGGCCGCTTGGATGCGACCAGCGACTTCTCCGTTCTGCGAGAGGCGGATGCGGTCAGCATCTGCGTACCTACCCCGCTGCGCAAGACCGGTGATCCCGACCTTTCCTTTATCTTGAACGTAACCAACGATTTGTCCAAACACATGCACCCCGGGATGGTCATCGTGCTCGAATCCACCACCTACCCCGGGACCACGCGTGAAATTTTATTGCCCAAGTTGGGCGAGGAACAGGGCCTGACGGTAGGCGAGGATTTCTTTCTGGCTTTTTCCCCAGAACGAGTCGACCCCGGTCGCGAGGACTGGACCACCATCAATACCCCCAAAGTCATTGGAGGCATCACGTCTACCTGCACCGAAATCGCCTCCACCTGGTATTCACAAGCTCTGGAACGCGTGGTGCCGGTATCCTCGGCAGAAGTGGCTGAAATGGCCAAATTATTGGAGAACACTTTCCGCATGATCAATATCGGGTTGGTCAACGAGATGGCGATTATGTGCGACCGGTTGGGCGTGGATGTGTGGGAGGTGATCGATGCTGCGGCCACCAAACCGTTCGGCTTTATGAAATTCACCCCCGGACCGGGGTTGGGCGGTCATTGCATTCCCATTGATCCCATGTATCTGTCCTGGAAACTGCGCGGTCTTCAGTATACAGCTCGCTTTATTGAACTGGCTTCCGAAATCAACACCGGTATGCCCCGCTACGTGGTAAACAAGATCCAGGACGCGCTCAACCTGCAGGGAAAGCCGATCAAAAACAGCCGCATCCTGGTTTTAGGTGTAACCTACAAACCGGATATCGACGATTTACGCGAGTCGCCCGCCTTGGATGTCATCGGTCTGTTGGAGCAGAAAGGCGCCGATATTGCCTACCACGATCCTTATATTCCTCACCTGCAGCACGAGGACTGGGATTTGACCTGCGTCCCGGACCTCATGCAAGCCGTGCACGACTCCGACTGCACCGTAATCATCACCAACCACAGCGCCTACGATTTTCCCGCCCTGCTGGCAGCAGCCTCCAAAAATGAGTCTGGGCCGGTCATGGTAGACACCCGTAATGCACTGGGCAATGTAGGCCGCGATCATCCTAAAGTTGTGCGCCTGTAGTCTGATGGCAGAAGACTGCGATTTTTCCTGCTATCCCGGCTTGACCGGCGCACTCAGGAGCAACGAATGCCAAGATATCTGGTAACCGGCGCGGCCGGTTTTATCGCCGCGCGTGTGGCGGAAATGCTGTTGCAAGAAGGCCATGACGTAGTCGGCGTAGACAATCTGAACGACGCCTACGACGTGCGCATGAAAGAATGGCGATTGAAGCGGCTGCAAGCCTATCCCAACTTCGCCTTCTACCGCCTGGACATCAGTCACAAGCAAGATCTAAACGAGGCGCTGGACGAAGACGCTCGCCGCGTTGGCGCCGGCACAGGGAAACAATTCGAGGCGGTGATCAACCTGGCGGCACGCGCCGGCGTGCGCCAGTCCGTTATTGACCCCTGGGTGTACGTGGATACCAACGTGACCGGCACACTCAATCTGTTAGAACGCTGCCGGCATCATGGGATTCCAAAATTCGTCCTGGCCTCCACCTCCAGCATTTACGGCAAAGACGCGCCGCTGCCCACACCCGAGACCGCCAATAGCGACTACCCGCTGCAGCCCTATGCAGCCAGCAAAAAGGGCGCCGAAGCGCTTTGCCACGCCTACCACTTTCTTTACGATGTCGACGTAACTATTTTCCGCTACTTCACCGTCTATGGGCCGGCCGCCCGGCCCGATATGGTCATGTTCCGTTTTACCCAATGGATTTCAGAGGGCAGACCGGTGTATTTAAACGGTGACGGAGAACAATCGCGCGGCTTCACTTACCTGGACGACATCGCCCGGGGCACGATCCTGGGCCTCAAGCCGCTTGGCTACGAAATCATCAACCTGGGCGGGCACGAGGCCATCACGATCAACCAGTTGATTCGCCTGCTGGAAGCGCGCATTGGAAAAGAAGCCCAGGTCGAGCAGCGCCCGTTCCACCCCGCCGACATGCTGGCAAACCAGGCTGATGTGCACAAAGCCAAACGCTTGTTGGGGTGGGAACCTCAGGTGACGTTAAAGGAAGGCATCGCCAACCTGGTGGCGTGGTACAATGCCGAGCGCGATTGGGCCAGCCGCATCGTCACCCAGTGAACGCCCGCGGCGCCCCGCCCTGGTAACAGCAGGCTTCCTGCGGAACAGCTCTTATGTTCGAATCCACCTACGCTTGGCTGCGCGGCCACTTCTACCGCCTCTTTGGCAATGAATTGATCCGCCGCGTGGTAAAAAACTCAGGCT